>Ga0075152_10000185_pt1 | contig 49928 bp, 42 predicted proteins | sample JI61114C2DNA_FD_70964 | JGI IMG/M metagenome (GOLD analysis project Ga0075152, IMG submission 70964) | Wastewater effluent complex algal communities from Wisconsin, to seasonally profile nutrient transformation and Carbon sequestration -... | ecosystem: Engineered > WWTP > Effluent > Algae...
GGACTTGCGGAGTCTCGAGACAACGCAAACCCCGGCGCTACCCTGGGCAATGGCCGGAAAACCGGAACCGAATTCGAGGGAGCGGACTACGTGGCGGAGAGGGTGAGAGACGGTTCCAACTGCTCACATTCTGCGGTTCTTCAGCGTGATCGTGCAATTAATTGCCAGCAGGTCAAGGCGGATCGGAACACCCGATCGGCGCGAATATCTTGATCGCGAGGCTTGGAGCATGCGGCCCTCGTTCATTGGTCGCAGTAGCCATTCAATCGTACTCAAGTCTCGCACTATCGACGTTCTCGCGCGCCTGCTGATGCCACCATTCCGCGATCGCGCTTTCGCCGGTGATCAGCTGTTGCGGCATGTCGCCAGGCAATGGCGAGCCCGGCGTTGCCTCGCTGAGTGACAGAATACAAAGCAGGTCGCGCGCAATGGAGGCATGCAGCCAATCCGGGTCGGCCACTCCGACCCAAGTCTTGAGGCCCCGGCTCGCGCGCTCTTGCACCAACCTGACGAGCCGACGAAGGCGATCAGAGGCCGCCGACTGTCCCACCTCACTTTCAATCGTAAAGTCAGGGATGATCAGGCGTGACGCGCCAACTGCACCAGCGAGAAGCAGGCGCTCGTCGCGCTGGCACTGTTCGATAGCCTCCAATGCGCGCATGGCTGGCAAGACGGCCACGTCTCGACCGTTCACCGCCGACTGCCAACCGAACGAAATCAGCGTAGTCTCTAGGGATGTCAGTCCAGCCGAACCCTGAGCTTTTCTGGTGAACCAGACTGCGCCATGCTTCGTGTCCTGCCGCGTCTCTCTCAGGAGCGCGGCCCCGTCATTCTGGTGTATATTGATGGTAAAATCGGGTTTGGGGGCGAAGATGGTTCCCCGACCGGCGTCAATCCTCAGGGCTGTGCGGGCTTCATCGTATTCTCGGGCCAAGCAGCATCCTGGGCGCGCATAAACCCAGATCGTTTCATTCAACAGCTGAAGGCTTGGCAACTGATAGCTGGCGGGGAAGAGGCAGAGGTTCCCAGCCCTAGAGGGCATCAATGCGCCGCCGGCGCTTCGCTCAAGGAACGGCAAAGCCTGTGACTCTATTGAGCACTGATCATGCCGCACCTTTGCTTCGAGCATTTGGCACGTATTCAACCAGGAGGCGGCAAGCCGCGATCGTACCAGTTCTTTGGCCTGTTGAGCTCTGACAGTCTGCTCGATCTGGTGGATCGTGGGTTTGCTCCCGTATCGTGACGTCACCTTGTTGGCTGATTGAACCGACTTGTTGACCCACCGAACGTTGCCAGGCTCGTAGTTCCCAGTTGCGATAATCCGATCGAGTGAATGGTCGCGGCGTTTAGGCATGCCAACGTCGGTCAAGAATTCGGGGAGCGAGGAGTACAGGAAACGGACACCGTCGCCGCCTTTGCACCTCGCCTTCGCGTTATGGAACGCCTTGCTAGCCTTCTTCTGTGCGTCGGCTTGCGAGAGTTTCTGGCTGACGCTGGTAGAGCCGTTGGTGACTTCGTGGGCTGGCGGCTGGTCATCGCTCGTAGCGGGAAAGCTGACGATGTTGTTGGTGCTGTTCGGCTTTTTGTGGGTCGGCATTCTCTTCTCCTTTGTTTCACTCTCACTAGGGGACGGATGACCCTCATCAGCAGCGAACTCGAAAGTTCGAGCAGGCGCTGTCGATCACTTGTGAGACGCGAGGCCGTGGACGCCGCCAGGTCTTTCCGGCGGCGATGCAACTAGTTGCAGTTCTTGTTTCAATGGCCAGTGAGCACGGCGGCTTCCGGCGTCGTGTTCGGAAGGCTCATGCCTGCCGTCGATGGGGAGACCCTGCCAAGGCTCGCCTGCCCGTTGTTCCGCTTGAGTGCGTGGGCATGCGTTCGTTGCCATTCCACAAGCGCTGCCTGCGCAAAGACCCAACGCCCCCTGGCACTGCGACTAGGCTTCGGAAAATCAGAACATCGACGTCGCATTCGCCATAGCGTGGTGCGAGACACGCCAAGCAGCACTATCGCTTCGGTGACGCCAAGGGTTCTGAGTGAAAACGCTTCACCAGTCGGCGACCGACAATGAACTAGCGATTTCGGACGATTTTCGAGACACCTGCACGGCATGACGGCACTTTCCCTCTGGGTGTGCCCGTCGATATGGAGGGCACACGTGTTGAACACGCATTCTGGACCTCCATGTCCTTTGAGATTGAAACATCGCGCATGAGTCGCCGTCGCGCAAGCCGAAAGGAGCTAGCCCATTGCTCGTAGAGCTGAGCACGCCGCGCGGAAATACCGGCCGTCTGACGTCGCCTCGATCCGGCCACCGATGGCGAGCACTTCCAGAATTTCCTTCACGGTGTCTTTGCGCGCGCCACGGAACTGCTTCGCCAGCGTGTCGGAGGAGTTCGGCTCGTCGAGGGCGCACGCCGCGCCGCACGACATCCAGTACCGTCTCATTCCGCTTGGCCGTTTCTAAGACGGCGATCGCGGTCCTCCACTCTTGTACTTCATACGTTGCCTTCACGTCGGCGAGGATCACGTGGAGCGTAGACACCCGTTCGGCGTGCGCGGTGTCGTGATGGGCCAGATAGGAGACTCACCTCTGATTTTTTACATCAGAACAAAGATGGAACGACGGGCCATATCGTGCTAAGCGAAGTCCGGGCCGAGCCTGTACGAATCAGCGCTAGCGGAGAGCGGGGGCATCGATGGGTGTCGCGGAAGACTTCCAGGCATTTCGGAGGCAGTACCTAATTCCGGACGACGTCGCCGGTAAGATTTCCTACCGCTACCGACGCATCACGTCGCAGCTCAATATCGATTTCTGGGGTTACGATTCGGAGACCGCGCACAGCATATATTCTGGCTCCTACGGACGGGACACAGCGGCGCGAGGGCTCAGCGACCTCGACGTCGTATTTCAACTCCCGTCGGCGCTCTTCGAGCAGTTCAATAGCTACGTGACCAACGGGCAGTCCGCGTTACTGCAGACCGTGAAGCGGTCGATAGATAAGACCTATCCATCCTCTGATTCCTTCGGTGACGGTCAGGTGGTGGTCATCAGATTCACCGACGGCCTCATCTTTGAGGTCCTGCCAGCCTTCCTTCTAACCGGCGGCGGTTATCGTTACCCCAATGCGAACAATGGCGGTAACTGGTACGAATGCGACCCGCAGGCGGAGCGCAATGCCATCAACACTCGGAACGCCAACTGCAACTACAATCTCAAAGAGCTCTGCCGAATGGCGCGCGTCTGGCGCGACTACGTCAGCGCACCCATGAGCGGAATGCTTATCGACACGCTCGCCTACCAATTCATTGAGACCTGGGAGCATCGCCAGAAGTCGTTTCTCTACTACGACTACATGTGCCGGGATTTCTTCGGGTTCCTCGCCCGGCAAACGCAGTCGCAAAACTACTGGAAAGCGCCCGGGAGCGGTTCGTACGTGTGGCGTAAGGGCATATTTGAAAACAAGGCGCGCAGCGCAGAACTTCGGTGCTTAGAAGCCATCGTATATGCGGGCCAGGGCAAAGAGTGGTCCAGCCGACAGAAATGGAGAGAAATCTTTGGCACGCAGTATCCAGGCTGACACCGAGTGGTACGCCTTCGAGTCTCAGATTCGCGAGCTGTATGGTCGCGTCGCCTATACGCATAAGACCCACGAGAAGATGGCGGAGCGAAAGGCCGCTCTTCAGCATAGTATCAAGCTGATTCAGATTGTCCTGTCGGCCATCTCGGCGACTGGCGCGGTCAGCGTGCTCGTGACCGATGCTGCCTGGGCAAAGGTGGTTACCGTGCTATTCGCGACAGCGACGCTAGTCGTGTCGGCCTACGTCAAAGACCTGGACCCCGGCGCGCTCGCGCAGAAGCACCGCCAGATCGCCGCTGACCTCTGGAATATACGAGAAGCGTACTTGAGCCTTCTCACAGACCTTCGGGACGAAGCCCAGTCGCTCGAAGACTTGAAGGGGCGCCGTGACGATATGCAGAACCGCTTGCACGCACTTTACAAGTCCGCACCACATACGGACGGTGCCGCCTACATGAAGGCGCAGTACGCGTTACAAAAGAACGAGGACCTTACGTTCTCAGAAAAAGAGATTGATGCTTTCCTGCCCAAGCCGCTGAAGCGCGGGAAGTAGGTCGGCGGCTATCGAGCGCCTTCTCGCCGACAGCCTGAGCTGGTTCGTGTCGTAGGCGCCCATCTCTTGATGAACTCGTCAGCATTCATACAGTGTAGTCCGCGCTTGCCTCCTACACGTTTCGCAGGAGCGGCGTCATCGAGCCGACGTGTCGGCAAGAGCCCGATAAACGCTTGCACGACCGATCTTGAGTCGCTTGGCGATGTCCGTAGGCCCGATTCCCTGAGTCTTTAGGGCCTGCACCTCGGCGACGTCGATCTCGCGTTTCCGGCCCTTATATTTTCCCCGGGTCTTCGCCTTTGCGATCCCCTCCAGTTGGCGTTCTCGCCTTAGGTTCGTCTCGAACTCCGCGAAGACGCCGAGCATGTCGAGAAACGCCTTCCCAGCAGCGGTTGAGGTGTCGATCGGCTGTTCGGTTGCCTGCAACTTCGCACCCCTTGCAGCTAATTGCAGCACGATCTGCTGCAGGTCGGCGATTGAGCGCGCCAGCCGGTCAATCCTGGTGACAACCAGAGTGTCGCCAGCGCGGATGAAGTCCATGATGGATGCGAGCTCTGCTCGACCGACCGTCGTCGTGCCGCTAACTTTTTCCTGTCGGATGATCTCGCAGCCGGCCCTTTTCAGAGCCTCGAGCTGAAGGGATGTGTCCTGGTCGTTTGTGCTGACCCGCGCGTACCCGATCTTGGCCATCCGCTCATCCCGTGTCTCAATTGGCTCTAGAGTATCATGACACGTTGTCTCAAAATGTCCAGAACTATTCAATTGAGACACGCAAAATGTCTCAGGCGGCTGACTCAAAAGGCTATACTCAACTGAGGCAACGAAGGCGTGCGGCCTGCGTGGCCGATGGTCGCCGTGATCGGAACGAATCTACAAGTCGATCAGAACCGCACATGCTGCTGCTAATTCTCGAACCTTCAAGTTGTCAGCCGCTGACGTAGCCGTCGCTTCGTCAATGCAGATTTGCAGGTTCAAGGCGAAAGGCCTTAGGCGATCCATCGAGCCCAAAGCCAAGACGCGCTCTTCACCCATCATGGCGGAGGCGAAGTCCGCCGCTGTAGCCAGCCGATTTTGAGCCGACGCTATGCGCCACGAAGACCCCGTCGCATCGTGCAACGCTCCCCCAGCATACCATTCTGCCGATCCGTACGCGTTCCGTGCCGATGAATTGGCTTCCCGAGCCGAGGCTGCTTCGCGCCGGGCCTTCTCCGCCTCGGCGCGCTGGGCGGTCTCGATCTGAAAAGCAGCCGGATCAAGCACTTGCAACTCTCCCATCCACTTGCTGTCGGATCGCGTTGCCTTCAGTCTTCGCAGGTAGGTGGCGGGATCGGTTTCACGCAGCGCAGCCATCTCAGCATCCGCCCGTGCGTTCGCTGCTACCGCATCCTCGTATCCGGCTCTCATACCGATTCCCAGCGTCCCCCCCGCGACGAGACAGATCGCTATCCAGGCCAAGCCAATTCCTCTGCCGGCACCAAAGCGCAGAAAACCGACGCGGCCCGTTAGGCGCACGACGACGACGAGAAGAATTAGCGCTCCAATGACAATACCGGGAAGCGCCGCAAAGAAGGCGAACAAGGCTCCAGCTACTAGGCCGCCGGTGATCCACGGAGAGGCTCCGCCAGCCGGCTTTCCTTGTGTTGCGCTTTTCATCCCACCCCCGACCTTGAATTCAGCGCTGGACCGTCACCAAAGGCTTGCATGGTCTGCGCGAGCCGAAAAACCCAAATTCGTATATTCCAAGGCGGCATATAGCTGCAATCCCGCACTCCGGCGGGACCCATGCCTCGTTCTCAGTTTACCGATGCATATCGCGGCCTGCTGGCCCTGCTCGTCGAGGCGAGGGAGGCAGCGGGGCTCACCCAGGTCGAGCTGGCCTTGGCGCTCCGTAAGCCACAAGCATTCGTATCCAAGGTAGAACGCGGCGTGAGGCGGATCGACATCATCGAGTTCTGTGTCATTGCCCGAGCGATCGGGATTGACCCGGTGGAGCTTCTCAGGCGGGTTCTGCCGTCGATCCCGAAGCGGCTGGAAATTTGAAAGCCAGGCAGTGTTCATTCGGCAGCAGCAGCTCTGACGCCTCAAGTGCGGCCGCATGCGCGGGTGTGGCTCTCCGTCTCACCGGACGGCGCGGGGGATTGTTGCCTACGGCCGGAACTCCCCGTCTGCAGTCAGTCAGGCATCACATGACGTACGGCGGTGCTTGGCCCATTTCGGTCGCTCGGTTGCGGCACGTGGAAAGTTAAGCGAACCTGCAATAATGCAGAAGGAGCTCGAGTGGAGCGACCTTTTTGTGCTGAACACGCGTCTCGGTTCAGTGCCTTTGTGGGAGGCCAGTTTGTGGGCGAAAGTCAAATACGTCTTCTCCTGGGATAAAACGCTACAGCTCGCTGCTGCTGGTCAGCAGTCGGATGCGCTTGCCGTGTTGGATTCGCTTGAACCGCGCTTCGCCAAAGACCTAGAAGTTCGAATCCTCCGAATGTCGTTGCTGTGGCAACTGGACAGATTCAACTCTGTCGTTGAATCAGGTCCTGAAATTCTGCTCGCGATTAAGGCGGATAGGCGATTGCGGCTGGTCGACAAGACGTACCTGTACGCCTTTGTGCGAACTTTGACGGAATCTGCAGACGCGGCACGTCGTGGCTTGCCACACGAAATCTACGATCGAACGAAAACTAATTGGAATGAAATTGCGCTGGGCAAGGTCTCCAAGCATCTGAAAATGAACTATCCGCTTCGTGTTCATCCTTTGTGGAAGGACGTCTGAATTGGCGTCAGCGCGTTGGTTCGTTGCTTCGGGAGTGACCGCTTCCGGCGAGAACGTCCGTCGCAAATGGCGGTCCAAGCGGCGGGTGCTGGCCCAAAGTTGCCGCTCGGGTAGCGCTCTAACGCCCCGGCAGTCGGAGCTGGGTGGCGACCAGCTTTTCCAGTTCCGCCATCAGCCTGAGCTGAAGCTTGTTCGTCTCTTCGATCATTTGTCTGCGAGAGTAGTTCCCGGCAACTACCTCGCCTGTGACTTGAAGACCGGTAGGGCGATGCGTCAGCGTCAGCTGGGTGTTCCGGACCTGTCGTGCTCGCGACGAGCGCGGACCAGAGCGTGATCCGGAGGCACCCGACATGCTGCCGATTACCACATCTTCCGCTTGCAGCCTGAACGGCGGTTTCATCAGAGGTTCGCTAAGCTGCGTCGGCGTCTACAACTAGACGAACTCGACCCAAGTGTCTTTACACCTTGTCGAGCGAAGTGTCGCCTTCCGGCGAGATTGAGCCTGTCGTTTAGGGCAGAGTGTGAGGCTTGATTTGGCCCAGAAGCGACACTCGATCCGACGCTTACTGCCGTTCCAAGCGCACACTGGTGTCCCGGTCTCCGAAGCCTCGACCCGACGGTTGCGCTCGCCGCCGGGCGACTCGAGCCGTCTGCTCTACCTGTCCCGTTCAGAAAGATCGAAGACCAGCAAGCTTTTCATCGCAACGACGAAAGCTGTGACTAATCAATTGGCCGTCAGGCAGAAGCACATCCACTGCTTCGAAGAAAATTATGCCTTCTGTCGCTGAATAGATGTAAACTATGCTCCCCCGACCGAAAACTGATGCATCGACGTCGCTAAACTTGCCTTTGACGTACCAAAGATTGTCGTCAGCAGAAATCTGCTCGAAAAAAAACTCTACATCTTCGACCCTCTTAGTTCCTGCTGTTGGAGGGGCTCCAATTGAAGGCAGAAAGATCGGATAGGGAGAAGTTATAGCATGCCCATCAGGCAGTTCGATCGGGGTATACTGCATCAGCAAGTCGCTGCCGCCTATCTCATCCGAACTTACAAAGAACACTCGCTTATTAGTTTCGCTTGTGTTCGTCGACGAGCTGTCGAATTGGCAATATTCCACTGTTCGCGCATCGTGCCCCTCACACGCCGAAAGGTACATGGCGGTGCAGGCGACGACGGTGAGTTGGCGACATTTCAGCATCCGGCAAACCCTCCCATCGCGATTTTTTTGCCCTTCCCCGAGGATGTCGTCAAAGGCAGATGTCGGCGAGGAACGTGCATTCATAACCTTGGGGCCATCCGGCCGGAATGCTGCGGAAAGCCGACATCGACATCCGCGCGTCCAGGCTCGGTTGCCGAGTCGGTGCAAGATCGGGGTCACCTTTCGGAAGCCGTCGCATGAAGCTTCGGCTCGTACCCACCTACCAGCGCCTCGATCGACAACCGCGGCGTAAGTCGTTCAACGGGACGCGTTGGAAAGAACTCCAAGGGCTTATAGCCGTTGAACGACCAACGTTGAACACCGGCCGCTCTGACTAGGTAGGCATTCCCCGCATATGCGATCATAGCTCCTGGCGGCAGTTTTTGGGCTTCGACCCTCTCGCGCTGATTGTGTCGGATGGCGCGGACCATTTCGAGGTGGATCGACATATTGATCCTTGGCGCGTCAGGAAGCCCCCCTGCAACTCGTTCGATGGCGGCGCAATACAACTTGGTATCGGCGCGCCGGCACTCGAAACACGGTCGATGGCCAGCAGCGAGTGCAGTCGCTTCGTCCAGAAAGAACAAGTGGGTGTACTCGCCGGGTGTCATCACCGTGCGGCGACGATCCTTGAAGTCCAGCAAACAGGTGACCCACGTTGTGCTTCGCCAGGTCCGTGAAGTCAGTTGCCCATTATCTCCGTGGAGAATTCCGCGATTACCGGTGAACATTCCGCGTGAAGGCTGAGCGACGATCCGGGAGAATGGGTCTACTCGATTTTGCCGGGGACTTCCGGGCTGTCTCATACATTAAAAATTGCAAATTGGGGGCAAATTGCAAGTAATTGCACGAGCCGGGGAACAATTTTTGTACGAGGCGGCGCAGAATTTTCGTGGAGCTTCAGTGCCTTCATTCAGAGCACGTGCACGGCTAAGCGCGCGAACAATTCTCGTGGGATACTTACACCGCAGTCACTTCGTCGGCGGCAATGCATCCAGATAGGAAACGCGGTCAATGGCGGTTTGCCGTACCTTGAGCGACACGGCCGTCCCATAGCCACTCGTGACGTCGCCGCCTTCGTGACCAACGATCGTCTTGATCACATATGACGGCTCGGAGTTCTCTCGCAGCGCGTCGATAAACCTGTGCCGGAACGAGTGGAAAACGAGGCCGGGGCGGTAGAGCCCTATCTTCCTGGTCTGACGCCCAAACCACTTTGAAAACTCGCCGCCGCCACCACCCGTTTCGGCCAGCGTAACGTCGGAGAACAGTCGTCCCCCACTCGCGTCGCTTTTCCTCGCATCGACGAATTCGCCGAAACCGAGCTCAAGGAGCCGGCAGTGAATTGGGACGTCTCGCAGTCCGGCCTCTGACTTGACGCTTTGGCCGTGAGCCTTGTCGCCGCGCACTTTGAATATCGGTACTTCGCCATCAGTGACCGCGTCGGCCAGCGTAAGTTGGACGATCTCGGTGACCCGCATTCCCGAAAGCGCGCCGATGAGCGGTATCCAATAGAACCCGTCGCGCAGGACCTCGTCCCCGGGGGTCATCCGACGAAGCTTCCCCGCACAGCTGGTGAAGAGCGGGCTGGAGAAAAGTACCTTCAAGTCAGCGTCCGAAAACGGTTCACGTTCAGTGAGCTTTTGGTTCTTGGGCGTCTGGACCCTGAGGTTTTGGGCGGGGGTGGCGTCGATGTAACCCTCGGCCGCCCAGAACGCGAATGCCGCCGTCACGCATCCAAAGTATTTCGCGGCCGTCTTCGCTGCTATTCGCTTTCCCTTCGGAGCGTCCCGGATATCGGCAAGACTCGCCCCAGTTCGGGGTTTCTTGCCCCACGTCAAGATGCAGTCGCGAAACTCGCGGATGTCAGCTTTGGTAATCTGCGCGACGGGCGTCATGGGGCCGAAAAACTCGGCCGCCAAGTCAAGAACCCGCTTGGTTTCTTCCTCGGTGCGCGAGGTCCAAGCCACGCCGGTTTTTGCCGCCACGTATTTGTCGATGGCCGCTTGAAACGCTGGACCCGTCTTCCCGTTGTGTGCAGGCACCGCTGTCCGAGGCATGGCCTCATTGAACAGCGGGTCGGATGTTGAGAACGCCGCAAAGCGATCGTCCAACCGCTGCAGGAATTGCTGGCGCACCGCGATGGCGGCCCTTGCCAAGCCTTCTTTCACGAACTGCTGGCGGCCTGGGTCCAAGGCGTCGACCAGGATGCTGGTCCTTTCCTCGAAAGCCTTGATACCGGCAGCGACGATATTGCTGGCTCCGAGCAAGCGGTCGCCATCATCGGTGTCAAAGCTGTCTTCCTCAAGGGCATAGGTCAGGTCGACGATTTCGTCCTCGACGTACCCACGTATCTCTCGGCGGTCGGCCCATTGGTCCGTGCCACCAAAAGGACCTGGCCACCCGGCACTAGCAACGAGGTCACGGCCAAAGGCTCGCAGTGCCTCCTCCAGCTGGGCGTCGGTCAGCTCAGTCATGTCGACGAGTCGGGCACAAAGACGACGAAACTCGCTCCGACCGATCTCCGCGGCATGGCAGGCCGCGCGATAGTCGCGGGTTCGCAGCGACACGCGCACCTCGCGTCTGGAGAGGCGTTCCTGGGCGGATCGCGGGAGCTGAGCTCGGAAGTAATAGACGCCATCGCGCCGCTCTAAATGGGTCGGTCTACGGCCGGTCATCGGGCTCCTATCGGAACACCGAACCGTCTCACTTCCCACTCTTCCACATGGCCAGCGGTGAAAACAGCGCTAACTACTGGCTATTTTGCGGAACTGGCGGAGAGGGTGAGATTCGAACTCACGGTACCCGTGAAGGTACAACGGTTTTCGAGACCGTCCCGATCGACCACTCTGGCACCTCTCCGCGGGACGCGGGGGTATAGCATTCGAAATCTTAAAGGCAAGCGAAGGCGTGAAATAGCGCGAAATCGGCTTTTTGGCGGGCCTGGGAACGGTTGCGGCCAGCCTTCGGGGGTAGCCGTCGCCGTCACTCTGAGGCGCTCGCAAGACAGCGGGTTCGGGTCGATCCGTAGCTTGTCGAATGCGCTGACCGGCTTCAGCCCGCTCATGGGGGATTGCGGGCGGTCGGCGCCTTCACGGCTACGGTGAAGCAAGACGCTCAAGATCTCGACGATCAGGACCCAACCGCACGCGGGACAGCAGCCGCACGGTGACGACGGGTGAGTTGGGTCAGCCATTTGCGGATGGGGGCGTCCACAAACGTGGAGAGCACCCAGGAGACAACCACAACGACACCCAGGAAGACCACACCGACGATCGGTCCAAGGCTGGTGAGCGAGCCGGGGTTTGCCTCTTCATAGTAACGCAGGACCATCAGCAGCGGCCAATGGAAGACATAGACGGCGAAGGACATCTCGCCCACCCAGCGCATGAACGGATGCATGAAGCGCGGAGGCTCGACGCCCTGCCCGACCATCACGATGATGGGCCCGAACACGAGCACTGCGCACAGCTGGATGAAGGGCTTCATTTCACCCTCTGCCGGCATCAGCACCATCGGAATGAGGGCAAGCATCGGGATCAGCGCCAGCCAGCTGGTCCGCTTGGCGGGGCCCGTGGGCGAGCCGGCAAGACGGAAGATCAACACACCGGCGAAGAAGCCGAAGGCGGCCCTTGCCATGCCGATTGGCGCGTTGGCGAGCTCGGAGCCCGCGTCCGTGGTTCCGTGCGCGATCGAGAGAAGCGCCAGGATCAGGGCCGAGAAGACCACCGTGGCGATGAGGGCGCGGCGGGTGAGGAGCGGGACAATCAGGACGTAGATCACGTTGACCATCAGTTCGAACAGCAGCGACCAAAGTGGCACGTTGAACTTGAACAGATCGTCGTTGGTCCCGAGGCTCACGGCCGGGATCAGGAACATCTCCGGGACCAGGCGCGCGAGCATTGCTCCATGACTGATGTCGTCGTTGAAGAGTGTGACGCACGTGGCCAGCGTTATGTAACCAAGGAGGGTCGCCAGCATTGCAAGCGGCATCAGGCGGATGAGGCGCTGCACCATGAAGGTGCGAATATTCATGCCGGCGGCAAATCGCGGCTCGTAAGCATAGGCGATAACAAACCCGCTGAGCACAAAGAAGGCGTCGACCAGCGCGGGTCCGCCTCCGGTCAGGTTAATGCCGCCGAAGAATATGGCGCCGTGTCCCATGACGACCAGGACTGCGCCTACGCCGCGCATGCCGTCGAGTGTTGCAAACTGTCCGGTGGGAGTTTTCGACATTGCCCAAACCCTCTTGTCGCTTGCACGAAGCACGAGTCATACCAACCAGCGACCGCTCGGTGCCCTTCGGGCGTTCTCTGGCCCGTCGCGAGTTTTCAGACAGTGTCTGGCTTGCGCAGGCGGCTGCGCCGCGCAGTGACGCCTCTCCCCGCAGCGCTACGAGGCCAACCTGACCGCTTCCGCCGCCGTTCCGGACGCCTGGATGGTGGGAGTACGGCCATCGAGATCCTTGGCGATAAGTTGGGCAATCTTGTCGCCCTCACGTACCGCGTAGTTGGTGCCGCGATCTTCGGGATATACCTGCGCCATCGTCGACAGGAACACACCATCAATCGGGGTCCGCACGTCGGGGATCAGTCGCGAGTAGTGCTTCTCGACGATCGGCTGCGCATAGGGCGCGCGCCACACATGGTGACGGGTAACCCAGGAACGATCGAATTCGGGGAACATCCGCTGAATATAGGGAAGCGAGTATTCGAAGACCTGCTCCGGGGTCATCTGGTACAGGGCGTCAGACACCGGAAGGTATTTCGACAGGTAGACGATGTGGCGTCCACCGTAGGATTCGCGCGGCTCGAAATTGGTGTGCTCGATGATCCCCACATAAGGGAATGATGGGTCGTTGACGTTGAGCCAGTAGAGCTCGGAAAGACTGCGGGTCATTTCCAGGACAAGACACACATTGCCGAGATAGCGAATGCGGTTGAGGCTCTGCGCGTAGGCCGCGCTCGTGCCACCTTCCAGGATTTTCGCTGCGTGCGGCAGCGGCGTGGTGACCAGCGATGTGCGGCCACGGATAACGCCAGCGGAAGTCTCGACCTCCACAACGCCATCGCGTTTGTTGACTGATAGGGCTTCGGCGCCGAGCATCACCTTGCCGCCCGCCTTGCCGACATAATCGCCGATGTCGCGTGCGAGCTGGGCGAACCCGCCCTTGTAGTAGGCCAGCTCTTCTCCCCCGCCCTTGCCGCGGCTGCTGCCGCGTAGGGCCAGCTTGTTCCAGAACCAGACCGCCGACACATCATCAGCGTCTGCACCGAACTTCCCGATCAGGAGCGGCTCCCAGACGACCTTGTAGGCCGTTTTACCGAAATGCATGAGCAGCCAGTCCTTGGCGCTGATGTCTTCAAGCTTCTTCCAGTCCTTCACGCGGCGCACGGCCAGCGTGGCAAGGCCGGTGCGAATGCGATCAAGCAGCGGAATGGCGGTGAAGCGAAGCAGGTCCATCGGCGTGGAGAGGCGGAAAAAATTGCCGGAGTAGTACATGCCCGTGCGCGTCTGGCGCGTCACGATCTGGTCGCGGCGGCCGATGCGGGACGCAATGTTGTTGATGTGCGTGTCGCTGGTGAACCAGTGGTGGTAGAATTTCTCCAGCTCGTGACCGCCGACGTCAAAGCCGCTAGCAAGTCCGCCGAGCATGTGATCGCGCTCGATCACGGCGACCGTCTTGCCAGCATCGAGCAGCGTGAGCGCGGCTGACAAGCCGGTGAAGCCGCCGCCAACGATGACGCAGTCGTAGATGGTTCTATCGCCGGCCATTGCTATGCTCTTTTCGAGGATGAGGCAGTCGATGCGCTGCGAAATGTGACAAGTGAATTCAGCGAGAACTGGATCGCGAGGACCACAAACAGGGTCACGACCTTCGAGAACAGCGGGTCAAGATGGAAGACATCGACCATCGCCCACAGCGCGGCTGTGGAAACCAGGTAACCGAATGCGGCCACGCTGATGAAGGACAGGAAGCGACGCACCGGAGCATCCCGAACGCCGAATGTGATCGCGCGATTCAGGAAGAAGCTGAGGCAGGTGCCCAGTGCGTAGCCGATGATGTTGGCGAGCTGGTACCAGGTACCGCCAATGACCAGCAGCGAATACACCAGCAGATCGAGCGCGACGCCGCTTCCGCCACAGAGAGCGTAGAGCACAAGCTTGCGCAGGCCGGGCTGAAGGCGGTCCAGAAGGCTCATCGCATCGTCCGCGCGGCGGCAGAGGCCAGCTTGCGGCGTTCTTCGGCGACAAAGGCTGGCGGGCCCAGGACTTCGAGCACGAAGAACAGCGGGCGCGATTTCACTTCACCATAAATGCGTCCGACATACTCGCCGATGATGCCGAGCGATATGCACTGAAGGCTGCCGATCATAAGCGAGGAGATGAACATCAGCGTCCAGCCCGGCTCCCAGTCACTCGTCAGGAGGCGCATCAGGACGGCGTAGCCAATCGCGACACACGACAGGAGGAAGAGGAACGCGCCTGCCAATGTGACGAGACGCAGCGGGACGGTGGAGAAGGACACAACACCATCGAGCGCCAGCCCTATCATCTTGCGCAGCGGGTATTTCGACGTTCCCGCGAAGCGCTTGGCGCGCTCATAAGGGAGAGCAACCTGGCGGAACCCGACCCAGCTGGTCATGGCGCGCAGAAGGCGGTGGCGTTCGGTCATGCAGCGCAGTGCCAGAACGGCGCGACGATCCAGAAGGCGGAAGTCGCCCGTGTCGAGTGGCAGGGGCACTTCGGACAGCCGGTTGATGAAGCGATAGAACTGGCGGGCGCTCCAGATCTTGAAGCTGGATTCCCCTTCCCGCGAAGTCCGCTGGCCGTACACGACCTCGAAGCCTTCCCGCCACTTGGCGACCATCCCGGGGATGACCTCGGGCGGATCCTGAAGGTCGGCGTCGATCAGGACAACGGCGTCACCTTCGGCGTAGTCGAGGCCGGCGGTAACCGCGATCTGGTGGCCGAAATTGCGCGACAGGCGGATAACGCGGGCGTTTTCGCTCGAGTCCTGGATGTTCTTGAGCAGGGCCGCTGTCGTGTCCTTGCTTCCGTCGTCCACATAGATGATCTCGAACGTCATTCCCATGCCGGACAGAACGGCCATGAGACGTTCGTGCGTATGGGCGATGACTTCCTGCTCGTTATAGCAGGGTACGATCACGGACAGCTCGGGGCGGGCCTGATGCGCGGGAGGGATCTCCTGCGACGGCCAGTATGAAAATGCATCCCGGGTCATGCCGGCACTCCCCTGACGCGCACAGCTGGAGCTGCGCGGTCGCCTTCCTGGGTAACGCGTTGCGCTTTTCGATCACCCACCACTGCGAAGGTCGTAAGCACGCATGATGCCAACAGGCACAAACCCATCTTGACAGTCACCAGCAACAACGGCCCGCTGACCTTGCCCAGCAGGTAGAGGTTGATGATCGGCAGCGTGATCGGGAACGCCAGCCAGAGCATCGTCAACGACCAGGCGCCGGCGGCAGCGACCCAGCGCCATTTCGTCCGGGCGTTCTGGGCCCACCGGCGCCGAGCCAGCAACCATGAACCGATGAGTCCGGGCATCAGCATGAAGCAGTGCGGCGATTCCATCAGGGGGCCGCAGCTCATGGCAAAGCCAAGCACCGTAGCAGCCTGCACCATGTCCTGTGCGCTGCGTTCCTCCGCAGGAATAGCCGCAGTTCGAGATTTTCCGGTCACGCTGAAGTAGATGCCCACCACAGCGATCATCAAGAACGGGATCATGAGGAAAGGAATGATCGACGGTATTTCGACCCAGGGGATCGAAAACTTCGTCTCGGGTCCGAACAGGCGATGGAAGAGACCATAAAAGGTTTCGTTGCCGCTCTTGGCCACGTTCGGCCAGCCGGTGTGGAAGCCGGACGCAGTCACCCAGCCCTTCACTCCGCCAATGATGTCAGGAAGGAATGGCAGGAAAGAACCGACAAAGAGGACTGTCGCCGCTGTCAGCGTGGCGAAGGCCGCACGCCAGTTCCCCCGCCGCATCAGCCAGAAGACAAGGGCGCCGGTGAAAGGCTTGCACACAAAGACTGCGGCCCAGGCGACACCGCCTGCGATTGGTTTGCTCAGCGCAAAGAAGCGGAGGCCCAGGACAATCAGCAGCAGCAGCAGAAAGTGTGGCTGTACCTGGTACAGATCCGACCGCGTGATGTGACCGGCGAAAAAGAGGCTGAACAGAAGTACGACCCACTTCCAGGGGGTGCGATGGCCAAAACCGCGCATCAGGATTGCGATCGAGGCAAACAGGGCAACGACCCCGAGCGCCATCCATACAAGCCATAGGCGACCTTCGCCGAGCACGATGCGGACCAACGCGATGATCTCCGCCCAGAGCGGCGGATAACCGTAGACGTCCGTCGGATACTGGGCGCGATCGTACATGCTTTGGCCGTTCGAGAGGGCCTCGGCGGCATTCAGATAAACGCTCAAGTCAGTGTTATTTTTCGGCCACCAGGGTTGCTGGATGGCGAGCCGATCGAAGAGCAGGTAGGAGCCAAGCACCAGGAAGAAAGCTGCGAGCGGCCACGCGAACCGGTCCAGCTTGGCCATGAGGCGCTCGGGCAGCGTCAAACTGTTCATCGCTGTCTTACCACGCGGGCTAAGCACACATCCGGACGTTTGCGAGCAATCCACGTGCCACAGCGTCACCTAGCGCGGGCGCTCCATCGCCGTGATGGTTCCGCCTTGGCGAGTTCCACAGGGCCTTCCGCATAGGCTGGCATTAACCAAGCAAGTCCGAGCCCAACCACGCCAGCTCGAGCCACGCGGGCAGGCCACCTGGCAGAACGTAGAAGGTTGGCATCAAGGGCACGTTCTGATCCTCTGACGACTCGAGCGAGATTGGCGCCAGACGCGCTCCGTTTTGGCGCCATGGTTCCACAGAGGAGGGTGCGATGCCTGCGATTGGTAAACGGATTTCCACCGCGGCGTTTGCCATCGCCGTTGCCGGTGCATGTAGCCATGTCGCCGGCTCGCCTGTCGCCCCGACACCCGAAGGCGTCGGCCATCAGCCGACCACGGCCCGGGCGCGCCATGGCGGCTACATCTCGTGGCGCGAGCACATGATCGATGTCGGCGCGGACCTGCCCGTCCCGCTCTCCGGCGGCGACGGCCTCGCCATGGCAGATCTGGATGGCGACGGTTTTGATGACATCGTGACGGTGCACGAAAGCGATACCGAGTATGACGGCGAGGCGGACGGTTATGTCCGGATCGCCTTCGGGTCGGCCCGTCCAGATAGCTGGCACAACGTCACGCTCGCGGAAGGGCCCGAGGCCGGCGCGCCGGAAGACACGGACATCGCCGACGTGAACGGCGATGGCCTTCCTGACATCATCGTTTCGGCTGAACTCGCGCACCTGATCTACTTCCAGAACCCCGGCGCCGGGGCGCGCACGAAGCGTTGGGAGCGGCTCATACTGCCCCAGACGCTGGGCCGCGGCTCGTTCATCCGCGTCTTTTTTGCCGATCTGGATGGCGACAAACGCCCCGAAGCGGTGACCGCCAACAAGGGCGAGCAGAATCCTGACCCCAACACATCCCGGCCGACCTCGATTTCGGTGTTTCGGGTCAACGGCGATCCGCTAAAGGCAGAAAGCTGGAAGGAACAGGAGCTTGGACGCTATCTCGTCCCCCAGAATGCCCACCCGGTCGACATCGATTCAGACGGGGATATCGACATCATTGGCGGTGTTCGCGTGGGCCCGCGCATCGTGCTCCTGCGAAATGACCGCGCGGGCAGGTTCGAGGAAATCGCCATCACGCCGAGCGAAGCGGCATTCGGCGGTTTCAACTTCGCTTTCGCAGATATGAACGGGGATGGCCGCGTCGATATTGTCAGCGCCACCAGCGGCCGGGTCGTCTTCACGGATGGCCTCGCTTGGCTGGAACAGCCTCGCGATCTCTCGCAGCCATGGATTACGCACAGGATCGGGACATTCGGGCCCGACTGGATGGTCGGCATCGCGCTCGCCGATATCGACGGCGATGGCGACACGGACGTTCTCTCCGGCGGATATTCAGGGGGCGCGCGCGATCACGACGCGCACCTGCCGGTGGGAAGCGCGATGGGCCGGTTGGGATGGTTCGAGAACCCGGGCGACCCTGCGGGCGCCTGGACGCGCCACGACATCTCGCGCCGCGAGCGGGGCATGTTCGACAAGTTCATCGCCCGGGACCTTGATGGCGACGGCGATATCGATTTCCTCGGCACGCGGGGCAATTCCAATCCCTTCGACGGCGTCTACTGGCTTGAGCAGGTGCGCACGGCAGGGCCCGCCCCCGTTTTCACACCCGCCCGCTCGGACGACAGCCCGGAACGGACGCTGCCGGAGTGACCGGGGGTCACGGGCATTGACGCCCGTTTCGATTGGCCTACACCTCCATATTGTCGACAAAAAGTGAAACCAGGTGTGAGCCGACAGATGCCGAAGCGCCAGGCTGAGCCCCATCCCCCGGACAAGCGGGCGCAGTTTGACAGCAACCTTCCGCTCGACGTTGAGATCGCTAACCGGCTGATCCGCGAGATTATCGGCCTGAAGCTCGCGCCCGGTTCGTGGCTGCGCGAGCAGGAGATCGCCGCCCGGTTCGGCGTGTCGCGCTCGCCGGTTCGCGAGGCGTTGCGCCATATCGCCAAGCAGGGTTTCGTCGAGATGCATCCCTGGCGCGGCGCGCAGCTCGTGGAACTGTCGGGAGAGACCACCGTGCACGTCTTTGACATGCTCGAGGCGCTTTACGGAGTCGTTGCAAAACACGCCGCGCAATCGATGCCGGCCGAGCGATTGCCCAAGTTACATGCCTATCTGAAGCTCGCCGAACAAGTCGCGAAGCCGGGCGTGACGATGCAGGAACGCGTGCGGCTGTCGTTCGAGGTTGGCCGCTACATCGGCAAATGGGGAACAACTGCAAAGACCTATGAGGTTTTCACCCACGTTGGAAATCTCGCCATGTGGCAGCATCGCTTCATGCAGACGGAAGACGTTTTTGCTCGCCGCTCCATGGAGGTTCACTTCGTCATGGTGTCCGCCATCGAAACCCGGGATCCAGTCCGCGCCGAATGGGCCGCACGCACGATCGTCGACCTGAGCCGCGACCGGATCCTTCCTCACATTCCAGATTTGGCGAAAACCTAATCGATACCGGTAGGTAGCTTTCGCTTGACAATGTCCGCGCTAAATTGTCGACTATTCTCGAACAGTCGTAATGATCGGCGGATCAAGAAATCCAACGACATCACAGGGAGGCGGACATGAAGAAAATCGTTCAGGGCGCAGCTTTGATTGCCGCGATCAGCGGAAGCGCCGCCGCCCAGACACCCGGGCAACAACCTCCTCCGCCGCCCACCACCCAGGAAGCTGGCGAAGAAGACCCAGGTCGCGACGTTGTCCTCGTTACGGCGCGCCTTGTTGAAGAAGAAGTTCAGGACGTTCCTGCCGCCGTCACCGGACTGTCGGCACAGCAGCTTGAGGACGCCGGCGGCATCAAGGACATCCGCGACCTTTCCTATCTCCTCCCCGGACTAGCCTTCGTCGATACCGGCAACATTAACGCCGAAAACAACATCCGTGGTGGCGGCGCCGGCACGGCGCGCACGGCCGGTGTCGACTCTCCCATCGCCGTCCTGCGCGACGGCGCCTCGATCACCGGCGGCAACATCGGCGGCCGCACGTTCACACGCCAGGACCTGTTCGACGTCTCGCGCGTGGAAGTGACACGCGGCCCGCAGGGCGCTCTCTACGGCGTCAACGCGGTCGGCGGCGTGATGCAGGCGATCAGCCAGCGCCCGAAATCCGAACCCGGCGCCAGCGTGCGCACGACATGGTCGCCGGAGATTGAGCGCATCGGCATCGACGCCATCGCCAACATGCCGCTCACGGACACGCTCGGCGCCCGTATCGGCATCCAGATGGCCGACAAGTCAGGCGGATTCTTCAACAACGTGATCACCGGCAAAGCCGGCGATGTCGAGGAATACTGGGGCTACAAGGGCGTGGTGGAGTGGCAGCCGCTCGACTTCCTCAACGTCCTCCTCATTGCCGAAGGGTCGAACGAGGTCTCGCCCTCGAACGTCATCCGTGAGGTGGGCGTGAGGAACGATCCGTCCGCGCCGGCCGCGGAAGTGCCGCCGCCGGACATCGACGGGCCGTTCACTTACGGCATGAACGGCATCAACAGCAGCGAGCGCGAAGTCAGCAACTATAACGCCCAGATCGAATGGGACATGGGCTTCGGCACGCTGACGTCGACCAGCCTCTATCGCGAACGCACGACCGACTTCGCCTCCGACACGGATCGGACGGCGCCCGGCTATCCGACGCCGCAGCAGACGAACCTCCTCGCCACATGCGCCACGCGCTCGTGCGACACGATCTTCTTCGATCACACCGAGCTGACCAGCGAGGAGCTGCGCTTCTCCAGCGAGATTAATGACGCGATTTCCTACATTGTCGGCGCCAACATCCAGGGCCGCCAGACCGAGTTCACCACCGTCGTCGATGGCCGCACCACGTCGGCCGTCAACACGGCGCCGAGCGCGACAGCCAACCTCGGCCAGGGCGTCAAGGAAGAAGAGTTCCAGACCGGCGCGTTCGCCTCCATCAGCTGGCAGATCCTGGATCCGCTGACGCTCGATGCAGCCGTCCGCTACAACCATTCTGAGAAGAAGACCGACGCCTTCACCGTGCTGCGCGGCCCGGCGACCGGTCCGACGTCGTGCGTGCTCGTCTACAATGACCCGATCCGCGCGCAGATCGAACGTCCCGATTGCATGCGCAACCGCGCTCTCCTCGAGGAGACTTTCAACACCACCGCTCCCTCCGTCTCGCTCAAGTACGAGATTACCGAGGATCTGCGCGTGTTCGCCTCCGCGGGCATTGGCTATCGCGCAGGTGGCTTCAACGCGAACTCCGTGCTCGATCCGTCCATCCTCCCCACCTTCACGCCTGAGGAGAACACGGCCTTCGAGGTCGGCGCGAAGTTCGAAGTCCTGGACGCGTTCTTCACCGTCACGGCATTCGAAAACCAGTTCGACGATCTGCTCGTCACGGTCGACTCGACCTTCAACGCCGTCACCCGCAACTGGCGCTTCAACGCTGGCCAGGCAAAGACCCGGGGCGTCGATTTCGAAGTGTTCGGCAACGCTTTCCTCCCCGAAGGCTGGGGCCGTCTCGATTACAATGGCGCCGTCAACTACCTCACCGGCGACATCGATTCCGGGCCGTATGCCGGGCGCATTGTCGAAGGGTCGCCGGAGTGGACCTACACGGGCACGATGACCTATCGCAAACGCCTGATGGACGACTGGCGTTTCGTGGGATCGGCGTCCTATCGCGGCCAGCGTGGCGGCTTCACCAACACGACGCAGATCAACAACCTGGTCGACATGCCCGATCTCGACCTCTGGAATGCATCCATCGGCATCGAAAACGGCCAGTACCGGTTCGGCATCGAAGCGCGCAACCTGTTCGACGAAACCTATGTCACGCTGCGCGATCCGCTGCGCGATGTGTACGGTGACCCGCGCGAGATCAGGTTCACGTTCGCGATCGCCTTCGGTTCGGAAGAGCGCTCCGGCCGCTCGGTCGACTGATTGCAACGACAGGACCATGCGAATGATTCGAGCAATCGCCTGCATGGCGCTCCTCCTGCCGGTCCTATCCGCATGTGCGGAGGGACCGGCAGCCCTTCCCGCGGTCGAACTCAACGCCGCAGAGGGGTGCCAGAGCGCGATCAGCTACTCGACTTCAGAGAATGGCGTCAGTGTTTACGTGCTGAAGCAGGGCGCAGTGGTCTGCGAGAGCTATGCAGGCGAAGGCGGGCCGGACAAGGCGCATGAAATCTGGTCGGGCACTAAGAGCTTCACCGGCATCATGGCCGCCGCCGCCGCGAAGGACGGCATGCTGACGCTGGACGAGAAAGTGTCGGACACAATCACGGAGTGGAAGGCCGATCCTGTGAAATCGCAGGTGACGATCCGCCAGCTCCTGTCGCTTTCCAGCGGCATCGGAAATCTGGGTCAGCCGGGGGGACGGGCGCCGAGCTATGCATACGCCATCAAGACGGCGTTCACCGCGGCCCCCGGCGAGAAGTTCCAGTACGGACCGCAGTCCTTCCAGGTCTTCGGCGAGCTGATCCAGCGCAAGCTGAAGGCGCGAGGCACGCCGATGTCGTCGCGCGACTACCTCAAGATGCGCATCCTCGACCCGCTTGGAATGATGTGGGCCGACTGGCGTTCGACGCCCGAAGGCGATCCGATCCTCTCGCAGGCTTCCGTCTTCACGGCGCGCGAATGGTCGAAGTTCGGCGAGTTCGTGCGCAAGGGCGGCGTCTCGCCGTCCGGCGAAAAGCTGGTCGATCCGGCGACGTTCGAGCAGCTGTTCCATGGCAGCAAGGCCAACCCCGCCTACGGCGTCTCGTTCTGGCTACCACGCGCAACAACCGCACCCGACGTGCTGACCGCCAGCATCGACCTCACACGCCACAGCCACGAACTACCCGCCGACATGGTCGTGGCAGGCGGGGCGGGCAACCAGCGCATGTATATCGTCCCCTCTTGTGGACTGACGGCCGTGCGCCAGGCCGCGTTCGATCCTGCCGCAGCGCTTGCCGCCGGACCGAACCGCGCGCGGTCATGGTCCGACTTCACTTTCATAAAGAGCCTGCTGGACGCATACTGCGGGTAGCGCGCGGGAGTATGAGATGGTCGTGAACCGGCGGTTTGTCCTGCTTGGCGGCGCAAGCATAATTGCGTTGACCGGGTGCGTCACGGCGGGGCCGCACTTTGCATCTGCGGCCGCAGCGCCGATTGGCGAATGGCGCGCCTATGGCGCGGACGGTGCCTCGACGAAGTACTCTCCTCTCGACCAGATCAACCGGACAAATGCCGGCGATCTTCGCATTGCATGGGAATGGGCCTCGCCTGACGCGGCGATCATCACCTCCAATCCCGATCTCAAGCTGGCGCCCGGCGAATTCCAGGCGACACCGATCATGGCCGATGGTGTGCTTTATACATCGACGGCGATGTGCCAGGTGGCAGCTATCGATCCATCGACGGGCGCGACGCTGTGGCTGTTCGACCCGGAAACCTGGAAGCACGGACGCCCGACGAGTAAAGGCTTCCAGCATCGCGGCGTTGCCTGGTGGCGCGACGGCGAGGACACACGCATCTTCATCGCCACAGGCGACAACCGGTTGATCGCGCTTGATGCGAAGTCCGGAAAGCCCATCACCACCTTCGGCGCAAAGGGCGAGGTCGATCTCGGCACGGTCGGCCTGCAGCGTCCCGTGTCACGCGATCCTACCGACGTGTTCGGCTCCACTTCTCCGCCCATCATCTGTCGCGATACGCTGGTCGTCGGACAATACATCCACGACCGTAGCGTTCAGGACGTCATGCCCCCCGGCGATGTGCGCGGCTTCGACGTACGCACGGGTGCGCTGAAATGGACATTCCACATCATCCCCAAGGCGGGCGAGCCTGGCTACGAGACGTGGGCGCCAGGCACAGCCGAGAAGACCGGCAACGGCAATGTCTGGACGATGATGAGCGCCGACGAGGAACTCGGCCTCGTCTACCTGCCGACCAGCTGTCCGACCAACAACTTCTTCGGCGGCGAACGGCCGGGCGACAACCTGTTCGCGAACTCGCTCGTTGCTGTCGAAGCCGAGACCGGCAAGCGCCGCTGGCACTTCCAGATCGTCCATCACGATGTGTGGGACTACGACCTGCCCTGCGCACCCAACCTTGTCGACATCACCGTAGATGGCCGCCCCATCAAGGCCGTCGCGCAACTCACCAAGCACGGTTTCTGCTTCGTCTTCGACCGGGCTACTGGCGATCCCGTCTGGCCGATCGAGGAGAAGCCGGTTCCGCAATCCACCATTCGCGTGGAGCGCACGGCGCCGACCCAGCCCTTCCCCTCCAAACCCGCGCCGTTTGAACGACAGGGCCTGAGCGACAGCGACCTGGTCGACTTCACGCCAGAGATACTGGCCGAAGCGAAGGCCATCCGCAGCCAGTTTAACGCCGGGCCTCTCTTCACGCCGCTGGGCGAAACGCCAACGACCCAGCTGCCCGGCTGGCTTGGCGGAGCAAACTGGTGGGGCTCGGCCGTCGATCCGGAGACGGGCATTCTCTACGTCCCCTCGGTCACGACGCCGGTGCAGATGGCGCTGGACCAGTCTGGACGCCGCGTTGGCGAAGGTAACGCAGATACAGAGATCGCAGGCCGCGCCGGCGTTGTCGTTGGACCGCGCGACCTACCGCTGATGAAACCGCCTTACGGCCGCATCACCGCGATCGATCTTAACACGGGTGATCATGTCTGGATGCGCGCCAATGGTCCAGGCGCAACCGACGACCCGCGCTTCAAACCGTTCAACTTGGGGTGGATCGGCACCAACGCGCGCACCGGGCCGCTGCTGACGAAGACGCTGCTCTTCATGGGCGAAGGCCCGCACGATCCACGCTTCGCGAGGAAGGTGCTGCGCGCCTTCGACAAGGCCTCCGGCGATGTCATCGCCGAGATTCCGCTGCCAGACTACACACACGGGCCACCGATGACCTACATGTCCGGCGGCAAGCAGTTCATTGTATGCGGCATGGGCTTCCGCAACTCGCCACATCGGCTGGTTGCGCTGGCGCTGCCCTGATCATCGGAGGAGATCGTATGTCGGATTTTCCAGATCACCTCTCGCGCCGTGGCGCTCTTGGCCTTGCCCTGCTCGGCGCTGCAGCCGCCGCCGCTCCCAAAGCAATGGCGGCGCCGGGCGATGTCGCCATCAAGCACTACATCCCCGTCCGCCTGAAGCCGGGGATGGACCAGCTTGCGCTGGACCGCTGGTACATGACCTACCACGCGCCACAGGTGCGGCGCGCCTTCAAGGCTTGGCAGCGCAACTATGTTTCCTTCCGCTCCTACCTGCCGCCCGCAGAGGCGACCGCGCGCTATCCGATCTGGTACGGGCGGATGACGGAAATCCAATTCAACTCCATCGATGATTTTCGCGCGACACGCCCGAACAACATCTATGGCGCGCTGCAGTCCTTCACGCCGCCGCCCGGCGGATGGGCGGCAAACACGCTGTTCGACACCGAGACGTCGACCGTGCCCGTCAATCCGAACGAGCTGCACCTCTCACTCGATACGCCGCCAAAGGAACTGCCCTATCTGCGCTGGATCGTCTTCTACAAACTGCCCGCAGGCGTCTCCGCGGAAAGCTGGGACCAGTGGTTCAAGGACGTGCACGCGAAGGAATTGGTGAAAGCTCCGGGCCTAAAGCGCTTCGGCAGTTACAAGACGGTCGCCGATCAGACCTATCCACGCGTCGCCGAGTTCTGGTACGACGACTATCCGGCATGGCGCAAAGCCTTCCTCGACCCCGCGCCGAAGTTCACAGCACCGGCATGGGGCGGCGCCTTCCCGTTCGCCGAGACAATCTCGATGTTCGTGGGCGAAAACCCCGATGTCGACTTCGTGCACGACGACCGCGTCATTCCCTGAGACGTTCTGCCGTCTCCTGCCCGTCACGGAAGGAGACGGCTGCAAGGGTTCTCAGAACCCGACCTGCACGCCGATGCGGGCTTCGTGGCGCTCGTCATCGCCGAAGCGGCCCTGATAACCCGCCGTCAGGCTGGTCGAGCCACCAAGCGACCACTCGAACCTGGCGCCTGCATATGGCGACGTGTGGTCGCGCGCATCGCCCTGGAGATCAACGGAGGCGCTGCTAGCCGCGAACGTCACCGGTATGATGCGGTCATCCAGCGCCGAAGTGTGGCGGAGGCCGACATCGAACTGGAGCCATGCGGCGGTTCCGCCGAAGTCGAACGCCGTGCCGGCATTGAGACCAGCCTGCAGGCCCATCGTTTCGAACGTCAGCTCCGGAAGTTCGAGGCGCAGCGGGCTTGAACCCGATTCCGTGTAGGTGTCCTGCGTCTGCGACAGATAGCTGGCCTGCGCTCCGCCGCCGAAGGTCCATCCGCCGGACTCTCCGAACATCGCATCCGCAGAGAGGAAAGCGCCGGTAACGACAGAATCGGTGTCGCCTGCAACGCTGTCCGAGAAAGAGTTGAAGCTGACATTGCGGACTGTGCTCTGGTCGAGCGAGCCGTAAAGGATGCCCGCGCCGATGGATGCGGCATCGAGCCGGTAGCGCCCGAACACGGAGGCGAGCATGCCGTCCTGTTGTCCGCCTCCGCCATCGCTGCCAAGCGACACATCCCCTTGCGACCAGCCGAGCGAGACACCCGCATCGATACGATCCGTGAGCGGTCCGCGCACGCCGACCGAAATACCTGAGCTGTCGTGATCGTACGCCAGTGTCTGCCCAACGGCATCGCGCGATCCGTTCGCTCCGAAGGTTTCGGCCCAGGCGCCATTGCCCTGACCGGGACGCAGGGCTTGGGCTGAGACCGCGTCGGCAAAGCCCATCACCGTGTCAGACGCCGCAAGCGCCTGGCTGTTGAAGGTCGACGGCCGCGCCGTGAGGACCGACGGCGCCATGATCGAGGCGTTCGGCTGATAGATGACCGACAGCGGCAATTGCGCACCGACAGTTTCGATGTTGGCGAACGTGCCGGATACCCCGCCATTTGCGATCAGGAATGTGCCGCCGGTTCCTTCAGCGCCGCCAAGCGAGATGAAACGAAGCGTGCCTCCGTTGAGCTGGGCTGTGCCCGACACATTGAGCAGGTCGATCCCGCCGGCTGAATCAAACTCGATCTCGAGGATCGAGTTCGCGTTGTGCACGTAGTTGCCCTGCACATTGAGCGTTCCGATCGAGTTGCCAGGCGCGACCGTGCCGTTGTTGGTCAGCGTGCCGGTCACCTGCCCCACGCCGTTCAGGATGCCGCCTGCGCCAACGGTGGCGTTGCCGGTCATCGCTGCGTTCAGCCGCACGCGCCCCGCATCGACCAGCAGCGATCCGACCGAGAATGCGCTGGAGAATGTGAGGTCGCCCGCGCCCGTCTTGCGGAACGTACCTGGACCCGAGAGTGCATTGGCGAATGTGAGGTTGCTGGCGTTCGCCATTTCGAACGTGGCGCCAGTGGCGATGCTCACCCCGCCCGTACCTATGGCCGAAGTGTTCGCCACACGCAGGGTTCCTGCCGACACAGCCGTGCCGCCTGTGTAAGTGTTGGCGCCCGTCAGTACGCCAATACCCGAGCCCGTCTTTACGACCGCGCCCGCGCCGGTGATTGCGTTGCCGAAGGTAACGTCGCCGAGGCCGAGCAACGCGCCGGAGTTGACGGACACACCGCCGCTTCCAAGCGCCTGACCATGCGTTGCGATGATGGCGCCGCCGTTGATTGTCGTACCGCCGCTGTAGGTGTTGGCCGTTCCGATGGTCACACCGCCCGCACCGGTCTTGAGCAGCGCCCCATCGCCCTGGATCAGGTTGGCCAGCAGCGTGTTGGTCGTATTCGACACGTCAAGCACCGTGCCCGCCGCAAGCGATACCGCGCCCGTGCCCAGCGCCTGTCCGCTGGTGACGCGAAGCGTACCGCCCTGAACCGTCGTCCCGCCCGAATACGTGTTTGCGCCCGTCAGCGTGCCAGTGTTGTTGGAGGTTTTCAGAACTGTGCCAGCGCCCGAGATGTTGTTGGCTACGGTTACGCCGCCAAGGCCCAGTATGCCGGCCGCATTGACCAGAATGTTGCCCGTGCCAAGACCCTGGCCATTGTTGAGGCCGACACGGCCCTCATTGATCGCAGTCCCGCCCGTGTAGGTGTTGGCGTTCTGGATGATAAGGTCGCCCGCCCCTTCCTTGATCAACTGGCCGTCCCCGGTGATCAGAACCGAGCTGACCTCCATGGCAGTGTTGTCAACCGTGAGCGATGCGCCCTGCGCTGTCGCCACCGGACCTGCGCCGAGCGCTGCGATGGTGTTGACGGTGACGTTGCCTCCCACAATGTCGAGACCGCCCGAGAGCGTATTCGCAAGCAGCAGAAGATTGCCAGCGCCCGACTTCCGCAGCATGCCGGCTCCAGAAATCGCCTGACTGAAAGTGGTGTCCCCTGCAATGCTGAGATCGAGCGCAGCGTTGAAGTCGACGACAATGCTACCAGAACCAAGACGCGACAGGTCCGACACTCGCAGTGCGCCGCCCATGATGTGCGTGCCCCCGGTGTAGGAGTTGGCGCCGTCGATGGTGACCGTGGACGTGCCGGTCTTGACGAGTTGCCCGTCCCCCAAAATGTTGTTGCTGAAAGACGCGTCGCCGACGCTGCGCGCAATCTCCAGCGTGGCTCCGGCAGCAACCTGCAGGCCTGCTGCGGCGCCGATGTTATCCGTGCCGCCAACCGCGAGTGTGCCACCATTGATGGCCACAACTCCGGCCAGGCTGTTGTCTCCGGTGAGTTCAGCGCGACCTGTGCCGTTCTTCACGAAGGCGCCGGCGCCCTGAAGTTGAGCGCCAATGGTTGTGTCCGCGTTGTTGACCACCAGAAGAGAGGCGCCAGCCTGAATGTCGACCGGCCCTGAGCCAAGTGCTGTGCCGGCAGCGACCTGGATGGCGCCGTCCTCGATCACAATGCCGCCCGTGAGCGTGTTGACGCCAGTAAGCTCCGCCGTGTTGTTGGCCGTCTTGATGATCTGGCCGGCGCCGGTGACGTTGTTCGCCAGCGTGACGCCACCAATGCCGAGGATCGCGCCCTGCGCGACATTGATGTCACCCGTGCCGAGGCCCAGGCCGTTATTGAGGCCGATGCGACCCGCGAGGATCTGCGTGCCGCCGGTCCATGTGTTGGCAGTGGACATCACGATCGTGCCCGAACCATTCTTGATGAACTGGCCGGCGCCGGTCATCAGCGGTGTCGAGAAATTCTGGTTGCCGGGGCCTGAGTAGTCGTACATCAGCGCGCCGCCGGCATTGGCGACCACACCACCGGTTCCCAGTGCATGGAGGTCGGTCACGCGCAGGATGCCACCATTGATCTGCGTACCGCCGGTGTAGTCATTGGCCACGTTGGCCAGCGTGAGCAGGCCGCTGCCGACCTTCCGAACGGTGCCGTCGCCGGTAACGAGGTTTGCAAAGTCGCCGCCCGCGGCACCGAAGTCGAGTTCGAGGAAGGCGTCGCTGCCAACATCAACGGCGCCGGTGCCGGCGGCGCTGGCGTTCGTCAGCAGGAGCATGCTGCCAGAGTTTGTGACGAAGGTGCCGCCGGAATAGGTGTTGATGCCGGACAGGGTCGCGCGCGACGTGCTGCCGCCGCCACGCGCGTAGATCTGGCCAGAGCCGCTGATCTGGTTACCGATGGTGGAGCTGGACAGGAGCATCGTGCCATTCTGGTTTATGACCTGTCCAACACCGAACGCATTGTCGTTCTCGACTATTGCGGTGCCGGTCAGGAGGAACGTGCCGCTGAACCCGGAGTTGTCCGCCGTGATCTCAACGGGCGAGCCATCCAGCTGAAATTCACCGGTTCCCTGAAGTGTCTGGCTCAGTGCCGGTGCGAACTGCGAAGCGCCATAGCGCAGGGAAGCGCCGCTCGCGATGTTGATTACCGCGTCGGTAGTCATCAGCGAGCCCAGCTCGAACTGGCCGACCCGTCCGCTGTTGAGGTCAAAGCGCGCGAACTCTCCGGAGCCTCGGAAATCCAGCGTATCGGTGGCGCTGCCAAAATAGGACAGCAACTCGATTCCCTCGACAGCGAGTGTGAGGTTCTGGGTACCGAAAATCTGCATCGAGTCGTTGGCGCCGTCGGAATCGATGATCTGGCCCACAGCTCCGCCGGCGGCGCTGAAGCTCGCGCCGATATTGACATAGTAGATGTCGTTCCCGCCGGTGTCGGTGACCAGCAGGCCGTCATTGCGTGCGCTCAGCGCCCCACCAAACGCGTATTGATTGTCTCCGAGGCCGCCGGCGATGATGCCGTTTCCTGTGGCTGCGCCGAAAGCGGAAACCGTCGACCCGTTGGAACTTTCGAACCGCGCGCCATCGCCGGACAACGAGATCTGCTGTGTCGTCAGCGAGCCGCCAAGGACCGCAATCAGGGAGTTCTGGCCCGAAACGCCGAGGCTGAGGTTCGAACCCGTACTGTTCGAGAAGAGGACCACACTGCCGTCGCCTGTGCTTCCAAGACTGGAGTTGCTCAGGCTCGCATTGCCGAAAATGTTGATCTGGTTGTTGGTGCTGTCGAACGAAGTGATTAGCCCGGACGCATTGGCGTTGATGTTGACAACAATGTTGTCCGCGCCTGGGGCATCAACCAGAATCTCGTTGGTGCTGGTCCCCGAACAGGAAACCGTAGAATTTGAGGTGATCGCGTTCAGCGACACCGGCTGGTTGGCTCCGTCAACCGCGGTGCACTGCGCGCTTGCCGCCGGCGCCGCAAGGATCGGGAGCAGTGAGCCTGCCGCGAGCAGGCCAAGCTTGGAGGAAAGGCTGAGGCCTTCGCGGGCCGACTTGCGGGTTTGGGATTTCGGTTGGACGCCACGAACGGTCGACATGCTTACCCCTGCGTTGATGCGATGGGGTTGGCTTGTCACCGCTGCTGAAAGCGACCCATCCCCTCATGCGAGGGGAGGCGCGCGGGCCTTGTCTGTAACGCCTTGATGTCGAGCCGAAATCTGCGAAGCGCCGGTCAGGCGCCAGGCGCCTTTCCAAGGTCGATGAGGCGCGCGCGCAACGCCTCGTAGACCGCCTCGCCCCGCGAGTTGACCGACAGCTTGCGATAGATGCTCTGCAGATACTCTCCGACCGTGAAATGGGAGATGCCCATCTCGCGCGCGACCTCTTTGCGCGCCAGTCCCCGCGCAAGGTGCTGAAGCAACTCCTTTTCCCGGGGGCTTAGCGATGGCGCATCGGCAGCTGGTTGCTGGCGCTGCTCTGCGCGGACAAAGCTGAGAAGGTGTCCCGCAGCGCGGGCGCTGATCGGCGTTTCTCCGGCCAGCGTTTCACGCACATGCGCCAAGACCTGATCGTCCGGCGTATCCTTGAGGAGATAGCCGTCGGCTCCCGCACGGAATGCGCCGAGTACGCTGGCCCGGTCCTCAAACACGCTGATGACCAGCGCCTTTGCCTCGGGGACATGCACCCTCAGCGCGGCGATCACTTCAATGCCATGTCCATCCGGCAGGCCAAGATCGACCAGCGCAAGCTGCGGCCCGCGCGTAACGAGACCAAGGCCCTCTGCAACCGACCCAGCTTCCCCCAGCACTTCGAAATCTCCCGCACCGGAGAGGATGCCGCTCAGGCGCCGGCGCAGGATGACATCGTCGTCCACGACGATGGCGGTGAATCGCTTTCCTGTTCCGTTGACTGCCTGTGTCATGCGACGTCGCGATCTCTGGCTGCAGCGCCCAGGACAAGCCGAACCGTCGTTCCACCAGCATCGCTCTTCAGGTCGAACTGCGCGCCAATGGAAGCTGCGCGCGCTTTCATGTTGGCAAGACCCCGTCCTTCGCTGGCGCCGGATTCTATGCCGCCGCCATTGTCCGTCAGAACGATCTCCACCTGCCCTGCCGCATTAAGAGCCGCACTCAGCTCGAGCCGGCTGGGGCGCGCGTGTCGGATTGCATTCGCGACCGCCTCCTGCAAGATTCGCAGCACCTGCAGGGTGCCACGCGGACCAAGAACCGCGTCTTCCGGATCGAGATCGATCCGCGACTGGAACTCCGCCTTGATCGCGTTGGTCTGCGCGCGCACGCGATGTTCGAAGCCTCGCAGCGCATCGGCAACGCCCTCTTCGGCCGAGTCGAGCGAGTCAACGATCAGGCGCAGGTCGGAAATGCTGGTCTGCAATGCGGTTTCCAGCCCCTCGGAATCCAGCTGCCTCGCCTTCACCTGCACCGCCAGCCCGAGCAGCTGGCCTCCAATCCCGTCATGCATGTCGCGCACGATGCGCTGGCGCTCTTCCAGCAGCACGGCGCGCTTCTGGACGTCCTGTTCGCGTGCGAGGCTGCTGCGGAGTTCAGCTTCGCGCTTGTCGAGTTCGGCGCGTAGAATGTCGTTGGCCGATAAAACAGTCCTGCGAGCTTCGGTAGCCTCGCGCGCGAGTGCGACGACCATCGACAGGCCAAGCAGGCCGCCTACGATAGGCGACCAGCCCAGCGTCAGCTGCAGCCCCGCATCAAATGGCGAGGTCAGCGGGAAGATCGTTCCCAGCCGATCGATCACGAACGCGCTGATGCAGAAGGCGAGGATCGATCGCTCGAACCAGCGTGCGCCTCGGTCTCTGACGAGGCCGTGCGCGAGCAGGACAATGGCAGCGCCGCCGACCACGATCACGACCCAGAACGAGCCGTTGATCATCTCCCGGAACCAAGCATTGCTCGGCCCGATCCAGATTGCGCCCGCCATTGCCGCCAGGCAAACGCCAACCGCCGCGAGCCAGGCAATCCAGGAGCGCCGCATCCATTTTACGGGCCGGCGCTGGTCGAGAAGGACGTGTGTCAGGACAGCAAGCGCGATGAACAGGTTGGACAGCACGTAAAGGAAGATCGTCACTTCCAGCGAAAGCGGCACGGGCGGACTGAACGTGAGCAGGTAGGTGCTGAACCCGCACGTCGCCAGAAGGGCGACCAGCGCCATGATCCTCGGCCGGTCCTCGGCCGGCCAGCGCACGACGAGGCAAAGCAGTATTGTGAAGGCGAGTATGGCGAGTCCGACCAGGGCCATGTCGGTCTGCAGCAGAGTTTTCCATCGATAGTTTTCGGCCAGCACTTCGGAAGGTCCGATGGCGAACTCCGACAGCCATTGCGATCCGAAGTTCGGCGTATCCAGCGCCAGTACGTTAGCCCCCTCCAGAACGCGATCTGGCGGAAGCATGACATAGCCGGGCTCGGACGTGACCAGCCCCTTGAGCTTCGGCAGCGCAGAGAGCGACTGAACCACCTCCCCGTTGAGACGGATTTCGTCGATCGAATTGCGCACGGCAAGGAACAGGGAAAGCGTTTCTGCCTTGTCCTTCGCACTGGATGGCGCGTCGAACGGGATGAGGAAGCGGACACGCGGCGCCTCACTTTGCTCGCTCACCAGATAACCGACGGGTGCATGCCGAAGCGGGGCCAAGTGGGTTGCGCCGCCCTCGACCTGACCGTCCGCGCCGATGAACTGGTAGGAAACAGCATCGCGATGGTCGATCGCGACGGGTCGGGCGGCGCGCTCCGCCGCGTGCACCGTGGGCCAGAACATTGCCTGCCAGGCCAGCAACACACCAACGACGGTCAGCCACGTCCACAGCAGGACGCGCCCGTGCGAGGCCCCGGTTCCTGTCGCGTCACCCACTTCCCACCTCGACCGCAATTGCGAATGCCGCCAGCCCGATCCAGAGCGAGCCTATTCGCCTTCCCCGCCCGCCCCAACCGCCAACTGCCCGCCGCCCTGTCGAGCGACCGGCCCCCTGCAGATGAGGGGGACTGTGGAAATAAGCCGGGATTTCGACGCGAGGTACCCCCCTCATTCGAGGGGGCGCCGGGGCGACGTGAGGCTGTGCCTTCCCGCTAGTGTTCGCAGGCCGGAGCTATTGCCTGCGGAAGACGCCCGTGTGGCGGCCCCAGTCCATGACCAGGTCAGGCCACGCAGAGCGGGGATCTGCCTCGATGCCGCGCAGGCCGAAGCCATGGCCGCCGCTGTCGAAGACGTGCAGCGAGGTTGTCACGCCTGCCTCGCGCAGCGCCTCGAACATCATCAGCGCGTTTTCCACCGGAACACTTTCGTCATCGGCCGCATGAATCAGCAGGGTTGGTGGCGTCGTCGACGGCGGCGCAACCTCAAGCGAGTAGCGGTCGACCATCACCTGTGCTGGCGCATCGCCGATGAGGTTCGTTCGTGACCCTGCATGCGCAACTCCCGCCTTCATCGACACGACCGGATACATCAGGGTAACCGCATCGGGGCGCGCGGAGAGCTTGTCCGCCTCGTCGCTCGGCTCGTAAACCAGTGCATCGAAGCGCGTGGCGAGAGAACCCGTCACATGCCCACCGGCGGAGAATCCCATCACCATCACGCGCGCTGGATCGATGCCGTCGGCGGCTGCACGCGAGCGGATGAGGCGGATTGCGCGCTGTGCGTCCTGCAACGGCGTGTCGGATCCCGCCGCCCATCCCTGATGCGGCAGGCGATGCTTCAGCACGTATACCGTGGCGCCCTGGCGCGAGAACCAGCGGGCGCCCTCGAAGCCTTCCTTGTCGATCACCACCCAGCGATAGCCGCCGCCCGGGATGATCAGGATCGCCGACCCATCCGGACGTTGGGGCCGGAACACCGACAGCGTCGGCCGCGTCACATCGTGCGCCGCGCGATCGACAAGGCCGAAGGGATTGTCACGATCAACCACATGCTCCGTAAACGTCACGCCTTCTCCGCCCGGCGCTCCGCCCGGCCAGAGTTCGATCTCCAGGTCAGGCGCGCGGCCGGGATCGACCAGGAAGCCGGTCGCAACAGGCTTCAGCGGATACGAAATGATAAGGTCGAGCGGCGCTTCCCCCACCTGCCGGATGCCAACGACGGCGCCGTCATAGAGATAGGCTGCCATGCCCGCCGTCAGCGTTCGCCTCTCGCCGTCGGAGACGACTTCACCCTCTCCCGCGAGCACGTAGTAGACTTCGTCGTGGTCGATGGGATGCTCGCCTATCGCCGACCCCGGATGCAGGACGCGGCGCCTGAACTCCATCGTGCGGTCCGGCGCCATATCGCCGATGCGATAGGCCGTGCTCATGCCGATGGCGCCATGGGGCGGCGGCTGGTCAACGGAAACATCGCGCTGGTCCACGACCACCATGCGGGGCGCGGCTGAGGCGGCGTGTGACTGAGCCGGAAAATTTCGCGAAACTTCATGAACAGCACACGCGCTGGCAACGAGTCCTGCCATCACCGCAGCCAGAAGGCCAACGGCAGCGCGCATCCGCATGGCGTTACTCCCTACTTGAAGAGGCCCGGCAGGGTCAGCGACAAGGCCGGCCAGAACGTCACCAGCATCAGCGCGAGCACCAGCGAGCCATAGAACGGCCAGATCGTCTTGAGCGCCGTCTCCATCCGCGTCTTGCCGATGGCCGACGCCACGAAGAGGACCGAGCCGACCGGCGGCGTCACCAGCCCGATGCCGAGATTGAGCATCATGATGATGCCGAAGTGCACGGGATCGACTCCCACATCTACGGCAACGGGCAGCAGGATCGGCGTGGTGATGATGATCAGAGGCGACATGTCCATGAATGTGCCGAGCAGCAGCAGGATCACGTTGATGATCAGCAGCACGAGGATCGGGTTGTCGGTGATCGACGTGATCAGGCCCGCAAGCTGGCTGGGCGCCTCAAGGATCGCCAGCGCGTGTCCGAACGCGGTCGCCGCTCCGATGATCAGCAGCACCATCGCGGTGATTCGCACCGACTGTGTGGCGGCTTGGCGGAAACGCGTCCAGCCCAGTGAGCGATAAGCGAATGTCCCGATGACGATAGTGTAGACCACCGCGATTGCCGACGACTCTGTTGCCGTGAACATGCCCGACAGGATGCCGCCCATGATGATCACCGCGGCGAACAGCCCCGGGATCGCCAGCAGAATCGCGCGCAGGAACGGAGCCCATCCGGGGAACACGCCGCGCGGATAGCCGCGCTTCACGGCCACCAGCCAGCTGACCAGCGCCAGCAGGAAGGCCGTGAGGATGCCGGGGAAGACGCCCGCGAGGAACAGGTCGCCGATCGAGACGCCGATGCCGCTCGCTGCAGAATAGATGATCATGTTGTGCGATGGCGGGATCAGCAGGCCGACGATAGCGGCCGTCGCGGTCACGTTGACCGCATAGTCGTCTCCATAGCCCCTCGCCTTCATTGCCGGCATAATTGTCGAGCCGATGGCCGATGCGCTGGCGATAGCCGAGCCGGACACCGCGCCGAACAGCGTCGATGCGCCGACGGTCACGACGCCAAGGCCGCCGCGCGAACGACCGAATGCTGCTTCGGCGATCTGCACCAGCCGGTCCGCGATGCCGGCGCGATACATAAGATCACCGGCGAACACGAAGAACGGAATCGCCATCAGCGAGAACGTGCTGACGCCCGCCGCCATGCGCTGGAAGACGACGACCAGCGGGATATCCAGCGCGATGAAGCAGGTGATCGACGCGCCCATCAGAGCAAATGCCACCGGCACGCCGATCGCCAGCAGGACAAGAAGCACACCCATCAGGATTGCGAGTTCCATCAGGCGGCATCCCCGGCTTCGCTGGACTTGGGCGCTTCGCCCGATTCAGGCGCGACCAGCTTCTCGAGTGCAAATACAAAAATCAGCGCGCCGGAAATCGGCAGGCCCAGATAGGCAAGGCCACGCGGTATGCCCAGCGAGGGCACCGTGTGGCTCCAAGTGCGCAGAACCAGCTCACCGCCGAGCACCAGCATCGCCAACCCGCACGCACCGACAACCAGAGAGCCCGTCGCCTGCAGGACGCGGCGCGTGCGTGGCCCCACAGCTTCCTCCAGCGCGACGATGCGGATGTGAAAGCCTTCACGCACCCCCGCAGCCGCCGCGAGGAACGCAAACCAGATCATCAGCACCTGAGCCGCCTGCTCCGTCCAGGACGGGCTCGAAGAAAGGATGTAGCGACCGATCACCTGCCAGGCGACCACAGCCGTCATGATCACGAGGCCGGTGGCCGCAAGTCCGATCAGGAGGCGCGAAGCCGCAGCCGAGAGGCGCCGGAACGGATGCGGTGTCATGACGCCATCCCTTCGATTTCGGCGACGATGCGCTTCTGGAATGGCGTCGTTACGAAGCGGTCGTAGATGGGCTTCATCAGACCACGAAACGACTCGCGGTCCGTGACTTCATTCTCTTTCACGCCAACCGCCAGCAGGCGGCCGCGCGCGCCCTCTACGCGCTCGTCCCACAATCGCCGCATGAACGGCACGCTCTCGGCCGCGCAGGCCATGACGATCTCGCGGTCTGCACTGGACAGCTTGTCCCACCGCGCCTTCGCCATCAGCAAGACTTCGGGCGTCATGGTGTGCCGCGTGAGACTGAAATAGGGAGCAGCCTCGAAATGCCGGCCGGATTCGAATGACGGCCAGTTGTTCTCGGCCCCGTCGATCACGCCCTGGACCAGCGACTGATAGACCTCGCCCAGGTCCATGGGCGTTGCGTTGGCGCCTGTCGCGTTGATCGTCTCGACTGAAAGATCAGAGTTCGGCGAGCGGATCTTGAGGCCCTTCATGTCGTCGGGCGTGTAGATCGGCCGCTTGGTGTTGTAGAAGCTGCGCTCGCCTGAGTCATAATAACAGAGACCGATGAGACCATGCGGCTCGAGACGGTCGAGAATTGCGCGACCCGGTGCGCCATCGAGCGCGCGGCGCATGTGGTCCTTTGACTGGAAGAGGAAGGGCAGCGAGGGAATTGTCGTATCCGGCTCAATCGAATTGAGCGGAGACATGAAGACGCGATTGAGGTCGAGCCCGCCAAAGCTCGTGATCTCCAGCGTATCGCGTTCGGAGCCGAGCTGGCCGCCTGCGTAGACCTTCACGCCGAGCCGTCCGCCTGTCCGTTCGAGGAGAAGCCTGCCCATCTCCTCCACTGCCTCGACCGTTGGGTAGCCAACGGGATGCGTGTCGCTTGAAAGCAGGAGTCGCGGCCCAGACCTGCCGCAGGCGGCAAGCCCGAACGCCGCCAGGCCGCCCGTCGCTGCTGCGCGGCGCGTGATTGTGGGCAGTGGACCTGGCGTTGACGCCATGGCTTTGGTTTGCCTTCCCTTTTGGCCGTGTCGTGCGCCCGCGAAGGCGCCACACCGCTCGATCTCTGTCGATATGGTAACCGGTGTCAGACGAAGCGCAAGCGGGTTGGCGAGGCTCGGGCGCGGTCATTCTTTTCGCAGTTGCAGCATAACGCGGTACATTTACCCAACGGCAGGCGTATTAATTCAGGCGCAGCGCCAAAAAAATGCGTGTCCGTAGGAAACCGGTGTCATTTTTCCTTGCGCCCATGGTAACCGGTAGCTATCGATATGGCATCGAGGGTGGGGAACCTCATCCCACACACATAAGCCAGGCCTGCATCGATGGGCGCGGCACATTAGGGAGCGGAACAATGGCTCATTCGAGCAACTGGACATCGTGGACCCGGCTCGGTGCTGGCGTCTCTCTGCTGACCTTGTCGTCGGCTCTCTGCATGGCGGCTCCGGCCGTGGCGCAGGAACAGCCGCCCGCAGCCGACGATGTCGTCGTCGTCACAGGCTTCCGCGAAAGCCTTGCGGCCGCCATCGAAGCCAAGCGCGTGGACGCTGGCATCGTCGATGTCATCACCGCCGAAGACATCGCCGACTTCCCTGATCTCAACCTTGCTGAATCGCTCCAGCGCGTTCCCGGCGTGCAGATCGACCGCGATGGCGGCGAGGGCCGCACCATCAACGTCCGCGGCCTGTCGTCCGACTTCGTCCGGGTCCGCCTGAACGGCATGGAAGCCCTGGCCACCACCGGCGGCCGCGACGGCCGCCAGAACCGCAACCGCGCGTTCGACTTCAACGTCTTCGCCTCGGAACTGTTCAACTCGATCAAGGTGTCGAAATCGCAGTCGGCCGAAACCGAGGAAGGCTCACTCGGCGCCACGGTTGATCTGACGACCGCGCGCCCGTTCGACTATGACGGCTTCACGATGGCTGGCGGCATACAGGCCTCCTACAACGACCTCGCCCAGAACACCGATCCCCGCTACACCTTCCTGGTCTCCGATCAGTTCCTCGATGGTCAGCTCGGCGTCCTCTTCTCGCTGGCCTACTCCACGCGCAACACGATCGAGGAAGGCTCTAGCTCGGGCCGTTTCCGCATCCCGAGCGCCGATGGATGCGCCGCCGCTCCGCCGACAACCGGCACGGCTACGGGCGCGAACCGCTGCTATCAGACGGTCCAGGGTCCGATCACGACGCCTGGTGGCGTGTTGACGGGAGCTGCGGCTTCCACCGCTGCGTGGAACGCCGCTCACCCGCGTATTCCGCGTTATGGCCGCATCTCGTATGACCGCGAACGCATGGGCTCCACCTTCTCGGTGCAGTACCAGCCGTTCGAGTCGACCACGTTCGGCTATGACCTGCTGTACGCCAACCTGAAGGAAACGCGTGGCGAGGAATTCCTCGAGGCGATCAGCTTCGCCCGTGAAACAGCAGCGCAGGGCCTGCGCGCGACCGACCTTCTGGCCGGCACGGTTGACGCCTCAAACACGCTCGTCGCCGGTACGTTCAACGACGTCGATATCCGCGTTGAACAGCGCCGCGACAACCTCGAGACCGAATTCTTCCAGAACGTCTTCCGCGTCGACCATGAGTTCGCCAGCAACTTCAAGGGCGAGTTCACCGCCGGCCATACGCGTGCGGTGCAGTACAACCCGGAACAGACCACGCTGACGTTCGAGCGCTACGATGTGGACGGGTATTCGTACGACTATTCCGACCCCAACCTGCCCGTCTTCAACTACGGCTTCGATGTCACCAACCCCGCCAACTTCGTCTTCTCGGACTCGGCTGCGCTGGGCGATGCCTCGATCATCCGGATGCGCCCCAACAAGGCGGTCAACACCTTCCTCGCGCTCGATGGAAAGCTGATCTACGAATTCGACGACGTGTGGACGTTCAAAGGAGGCGCCACCCAGAAGACCTTCGAGTTCACCGGCACGGAATCGCGCCGCACGACCGAGGCTCTTCCGGCGGGCTTGCTGACGGCGCTCGCCGCCGGTGGCCACACCATCCAGGACTACTCCACCACGGTGACCGGCTTTGGGCGGGGCATGGACCTGCCCGCGGGCACGCCGACCTCGTGGGTTGTTCCCTCGATCGATCGCCTCAACGACCTGATCGACTTCGAGTGTGATTGCGTCAACGCCTTCGGCGATTTCCGCACCGATGCAATCAGCAGCCTCGGCGAGAACCGCTCGGCGGAAGAAAAATCGACCGGCATCTGGGTGCAGGCCGACTTCGACTTTGATCTCGGCACGATGCCGGTACGCGGCAATGTCGGCGTTCGCCAGGTGAAAACGGAACTGACCTCGACCGGCTACACCAACTTCGGCACGGGATCCGTTCCGACGACGGTTGAGAACTCCTACAGCCGCACGCTGCCCTCGGCCAACGTGTCGATCGAGCCTGTCGAGAACCTGCTGGTTCGCTTTGCCGCCGCCAAGACGATTGCGCGCCCGAGCCTGCCGGCCCTGACGCCGGGCGGCACGATCGACGCCAACCCGCCCGGCTTCTCGATCAACGCGGGCAACCCGTTCCTCGAGCCGATCGAATCCACGAACTACGACGTGTCGATCGAATGGTATCCCTATGACGAAGCGCTGTTCGCGATCGCCTTCTTCCAGAAGGACATCGACACCTTCGTGCAGCGCCTGCGCCAGCTGATCCCCTACAACCAGACCGGCTTCCCGGACTCGCTGCTGCCCTCGGGCGTCTCCAACACCGAACTGTTCGACACCAACACCTTCCTCAACACGCCTGGTGGCGAACTGTCCGGCTACGAGATCACGGCGCAGACGCCGTTCAGCTTCCTGCCCGGACCGTTCGACCGGTTCGGCGGCCAGCTGAGCTACACCAGCATCGAGAGCGAAGTGTCTTACGTGCTCGCCGCCACCATCGGCGCGGGCTTCGTGCAGGCGCCGCTCACCGGCCAGTCTCCCAAATCGATCAGCGCCACGTTGTACTACGCGGACGGCCCCTTCGAGGCCCGCATCTCGGCCGTGTCGCGTGACGAATACCTGACGCTGGTGCCCGCCGCGAGCGGCAACGACTTCGAAGGCAAGGCCGATGTGCTGAACATCGACTTCTCCGCTACCTACGAGGTGAACGACAACTTCACGCTCAGCTTCGAGGCCATCAACCTCACCGACCAGTATGACGAACGCTGGATCAACTCCGCTCGCCAGAATAACCTGAATTACGAGCATACCGGCCGCGAGTTCGTGTTCGGCGGCCGCTACAAATTCTAGCCACGTCCCGGCCCGGCGCACTGCAGACGCAGGCGCGCCGGGTCGATCAGGCAACGCAACCACGACGAAGCGTCTTCTTCCCCACGATGACTCCACGCCGGACCCAGCAATGGCTCCGGCGTTTGTTTTTCAGCTGTCGAAGACAGACGCGGTTTGCGTCAGGCCGGAATGGCGCGGCACTCAATGGCGCCACAGCCCTCGAACGTTATGACGGAGGACTGGCCCGCGACGATGTCGTGCACGCCTGTTATGGCGCCCGAGGACACCAATTGTCCCTTGCGCAGCGGCCGGCCGCGCTCGGCCAGATGAGCCAGCAGGAAGCGTAGCCCGGCCAGCGGACCACCTGGTAGGGATTGCGCCCCACCCGTTCCAACCACCTTGCCCTCGATGGCGGTGGAGACGGCAACGCCATCCATGCGCGAGCGCCAGTTATCGATTGCGGCGCCGACGATTACGCCAAAGTTGTTTCCGAAGTCCGAGCCGACGACCGTGGGGCCGAGGTCGTTGATCATCCGCATCGGACTGCCGGCGGTCTCGACGCCGATGTGAACCGTCGCGACCAGCGCCGCAGCTTCATCATCGGTCCAAGTCGTCTTTCCTGCCGGCGCATCGGCGCCCATGCGGAAGATGAACTCGCCCTCCACGGCCGCAAAGCCGCCAGCGAACACCGGGAACACCACCGCCACGCCGGGCTTTGCTTCGCGTACATCCTTGCGAAAGATCGGCCCTGCCAGCCGCTCTGCCTTCAGCGCCTCACGCAGGTGCGGCCCCACAAGCCCGATCTTCCAGCCGGCGACCTCATCGTCCCAGATCGAAAGCCCAGCATCCTGGATCCGGTAGGCCTCGGCCATGCTGGCAGGCATCGGGCCGGGAAAGCCGTCGAGCGCGCGGCGAGCACGACGGGCAGCCACCAGCGCAGCGGCGATCCCGTCCGTTGTTGCGAGCCTTGCGCTGTCCATGCTGTATCTTCCAAAGGGTCGGCCGACAGCCGGGCCGGACGACGCCATGACTCATGATTTCGACGCCACAGTTGCGCTCTTGGGAAACCGGTGTCAATTCTTGATCTCGCCGCATATGGCGCGGGGTGGAAAATCGGAGTGAGAGATGGCGAAACACCGCCTCACGACACTGGCATTCATGACTGGCCTCGCCCTGTCAGCGTGCGTTGGAACAACCGCAGTGGGCCAGGTGGGAGGTCCAGCTGGCGGTTCGCCGAGCCTTCTCGCGGCTGATCCGATCGCTTCATGGTTCCCCGCGCCAATGGGCTGGGCCGCGGACACGAAAGGCGGGCGCGGCGGACAGATCATCCGCGTCACCAATCTCAACGCCGACGGCCCCGGATCCTTCCGCGCCGCCATCGCGACCAAGGGCCCGCGCATCGTGGTGTTCGAGGTCGGCGGCGTCATCGACCTCGGCGCGAAGACCCTGAAGATCGAGGAACCCTTCCTCACCATCGCAGGCCAGACCGCGCCCTCACCCGGTATCACGCTGATCAAGGGCGGCATGGACATCGCCGCGCACGATGTGATCGTGCAGCACATCCGCATCCGCCCCGGCTCAGCCGGCGGCGAGTGGCGCAAGGGACCGGACTTCGATTCGATTTCATCGGTCGGCGCCTACAATGTCGTTGTCGATCATTGCTCGCTCACCTGGGGTACGGACGAAAACCTCTCCGCCTCGGGCCCACGCTTCACGGGCGCGACCCAGGCCGATTGGCAACAAGGCGCGAGCCACAGGATCACCTTCTCGAACAACATCATCGCCGAGAGCCTTGCCTATTCCGTGCACCCGAAGGGCGAACACTCGAAGGGTTCGCTGATCCACGACAATGCCTCGGACATCCTGATCATCGGCAATGTGTACGCGCACAATTACGAACGGAACCCGCTGTTCAAGGGCGGCGTGCACGGCGCGGTGGTGAACAACATCATCTACAATCCGGGCCAGCGCGCGCTACACTACAACCTCATGGCCAACGAGTGGGGTGCGACGGCGCCGGTGAACGGCCGGATGACTGCGGTCGGCAACGTGCTGCGCGGCGGACAGGACACTGTGGCCGGCATGCCCTTCCTGATGATCGGCGGACAGGGCGATCTCGACTATCACGGCCGCGACAACCTTATGGTCGATCGCTGGGGCCAGCCCCTGCCCGAGCTTGGCTCCTACGGCCAGACCGGCGCGAAGATCATCCGGCATGACCAGCCGCTCGACTGGCCAACGGGCATCGTAGCCATGCCTGCCCTGCAGGTCGAAACGCACGTGCTGACCCATGCCGGCGCCCGGCCGTGGGATCGTGACGGCGACGATGTGCGCGTCCTCGCCGATGTCGCCGAAGGGCGTGGCGAGATCATCGACCACGAAAACGAAACCGGCGGCTATCCCAAACACGCCATGACCACCCGCGGATTCGATCCGCTGCTGTGGGACCTCGTCACGATGCGGCCGAAAGACATCTCTGCGCTCGACAATGGCGCGAAGGCCCGGGGGACGTAAGGCGCATGATCGACAGGCGGGCGCTCCTCCTTGGCTCGGCGGCAATCGCGGGAGTACTCGCGCTGCCTGTCACAGCATACGCGCAGCAATCGTCCGTCTCCGGCGGACGCGGCGGCCGCATCATCCGCGTAACGACGCTGGCTGCCGATGGTCCCGGATCCTTCCTCGAAGCCGTCAAGGCCAAGGGCCCACGCATCATCGTGTTCGAGGTTGGGGGCGTCGTCGACCTCAACATGCAGACGGTGAAGATCAACAACGGCGACGTCACCATCGCGGGCCAGACCGCCCCCTCGCTCGTGACTTTCATCCGCGGCGGGATCGGCGTCAGCGCCAACAATGTGGTGATCCAGCACATCGCCGTGCGCCCGGGTGAAGCCGGCCAAGCCAAGAAGTCCGGCTGGGAATGCGATGGCATCACGGCCTACGCGGCTTCGCAGGTCGAGGTCTCGAACTGCTCGATCACATGGGCGACGGATGAGGGACTGTCTGCATCCGGCCCGCGCTTTGAAGGCGCCAACCTCGCCGAGTGGCGAGCAAACACTTCACACGGTATCCGCTTCCACAACAACATCGTCGCCGAAGGGCTTTCGAACTCCACCCACTCCAAGGGCGAGCATTCCAAAGGCACGCTGGTCCACGACAATGTCAGGGACGCGATCGTCGCGAACTCGCTCTATGCCCACAACCGCGAGCGCAACATCCTGTTCAAGGGCGGCGCGCAAGGCGAGATGGCCGGCAACGTCGTCTACAATGCCGGGAAGCGCTTTGCGCACTACAACCTCCACAAGAACGAATGGGGCGAGAACGCCTTCGCGAAGGGCGAGGTCGAAGTTCGCGGCAATGTTTTCCTCGGCGGTCCGTCGACCGATCCGAACGCCGCCGCCTTCATGCTCGGCGGCGACGGCGCGCTCGATCTCAACATCCACGGAAACCTCGCGCTCAAGGCCGATGGCACACCGATGGAAACCACCGGCCGCTTCGGCGACGCGAGCCCGCTACTGACGCTGAAGGCGCACTCCTATGTCGACCGCACGGCCGAACTGCGCGCGCACATGACCAAAGTGCTCGACACCTGCGGCGCGCGGCCATGGGAACGCGATCCGATCGACCAGCGTATCGTTGACGACGTACGCAACGGCACGGGCCGGATCATCGATAGCGAACAGGAAGTCGGCGGCTATCCGCAGCGCCCCGAAGCGCGTGCGCCTTTCGTCGAGGCCGAATGGGATCTCGCCACGTTGAAGCGCCGCGCCTAGCGGTCGACAACCGGGATGGTCTGTTTCAGCCGTCCGCCAACCCGGATCATCTCGACGCGTGTAGCAAGGCCGGTGACATCATCGGACTCGATGTAGACCCCACACATCGTCGCCGGCCCTTCGGCCGGAGCCTTGCGCTCGACCGGCAGGCGCGTCGCGGCACGTTGCACAAGCGGGCCCTTCTTCATGCCGATCACGCTGTCATAATCACCGCACATGCCGGCATCGGTGAGATAGGCCGTGCCGCCCGGCAGGATCTGCGCGTCTGCCGTAGGCACATGCGTGTGTGCGCCGACAACGGCTGTGGCGCGTCCATCGCAGTAGTGGCCCATGATGTATTTCTCGGCCGTCGCCTCGGCGTGCATCTCGACGATCACCGCATCGGCCACCTGCCGCAGCGGCGCTTCCTCGAGCGCGCGCTGCACGCCCTGGATCGGATCATCCAGCGACTCCATGAACGCCGAGCCATGGATCTGGATCACGAACACGCGCTGTCCCTTGGGCGTCGTGAACAGCTGCGCGCCGCGCCCGGGAATGTTCAGCGTCTGCGGATAGTTGAACGGACGCAGCAGCCGCGTCTCGCGCTCGATATAGACCAGCGCCTCGGACTGGTCCCACGAATGGTTGCCCAGCGTGATGCAGTCAGCGCCAGCGTCGAACAGATCCTGCGCGGTGCTCGCCGTGATGCCGAAGCCGCCGGCGGCGTTCTCGCCATTCACGATAACGAAGTCGAGCTTCAGATCGGCCTTCAGCTTGGGCAGGTGTTCGGAGACGGCCGCACGGCCGGCACGGCCGACGACATCACCGAAAAAGGCCAGACGCATGCTCGCTCCCTTTGCGGCGGCGGGTCTACAGGAGGCCACGCCCAAGGGCAAATGCGCGCATCAGCGCGGTTCGGTCAGTAAACCTTCTCGATCTTGTCGAGCGAATGGATCTCCCCGCCCCGGCAGAAGAAGCTGATGCGCTTGTACATCGGCTCCGGCGCCGGCTCGCGGAACGTGACCCGGCCGGGGATGGGCGCGGTCGGCGCCGTGCGGATTTCGAGGACCAGCGTATCCCCGGTCGTCGCCACGGATTTGAGGACCACGGCCGTGTCCGTCGTCTCGACCAGGCCGACGTCGACGTGCAACTCGCGCGGCGACCGGCCCGGACCGGGCATGTGGTTCACCCAGGCATACGCCTCGGCGATCCGGTGCGGGCAGGCCAGCTGGGCCAGCGCCTGCCCCGTCGTCACCGGCCGGGGGCCCTGTGGCGCAGGGGCGCCCGAGCAGGCCGCAAGGCCGAGCCCAGCCAACAGGGCAAGTCCAGTCCTGAGCACGATGAGCCTCCGAATCATGTCCAAACCGACGTTCTGGCCCGGAATCTAGCACGCCCGGCCCTGAACGCCGGATTAGCGGAGATTTGGGCCAGATCGCCTGTAACCTTCCGGTTGCGGCATACGTACTGACAGTGTGACCCGCCCCCGGGTCGCGTCCGGTGATCGGTCGCGCTAGAATGGGCGTAGAAGCAAGTCAGGCCACAGTAGGTCAGGCCACAGCAGGAGAGACGCGAGATGGAGCTGAAGTTCCGCCGCAACAGCGAATACCAGGACCTCCGTGGCGAGATGACGCCGCACGAGACCTATATCCGCCGCCGTGAACTGCTGGCAGCCGCCGGCCTTGGCGGGGCCGCCGCCGTGCTGGGCGGCCTTCCAGCCTTCGCGCAGACGCCCGCGCAGGTCGCGGCTGGCGTCGCACTGGCGGCGAAGAAATCTGCCTTCACGGTAGCCGACGCGAACGCGGCCGAAGCGGACTTCAACAGCTACTGCAATTTCTATGAGTTCGGGCTCAACAAGGATGACCCCGCGCGACACGCGGGCAAGATGAACGTCGCGAACTGGAAGGTTACCGTCGAGGGCGAGACGGACGCGCCCGGCTCATACGACCTCACCAAGCTCGTCGACTATTCGCAGCTAGAAGAACGCGTCTATCGCCATCGCTGTGTCGAGCGCTGGTCGATGGTGGTGCCGTGGATCGGCGTGCCGCTGTGGTCGGTGCTGTCCAAGCTGAAACCGAAACCCGAAGCAAAATACGTCCAGTTCCTCACCCACATCGACCGCACCGCGATGGTGGGCCTGTCCTATGGCGGGCTCGACTGGCCCTACTCCGAAGCGCTGCAGATGAACGAAGCGAAGAACGATCTCGCCTTCATCGCGGTCGGCGCCTATGGCAAGGCGATGAAGCAGCAGAACGGCGCGCCCATCCGCACCGTGCTTCCCTGGAAGTATGGCTACAAGGGCACCAAGTCGATCGCGACGATCCGCTTCACCACGACCCAGCCGGCGACGGCGTGGAACATGGCTGCGCCGCGCGAATACGGCTTCTTCTCGAACGTGAACCCCAACCGCTCGCACCCGCGCTGGAGCCAGGCACAGGAGCGCGTGCTCGGCGTTGGCGGCTTCAACCCGCAGCGCAAGACGGAAATGTTCAACGGCTACGAGAAGCAGGTCGCCTATCTCTACGAAGGCATCGACCTCATCAAGTATCACTAGGCCAGCGAAGTCAGCACAGGCGCACGCAAGCATGGCCCACAGCGCGCTTCTCCGCACGTTTGGCAAGACATGGATGAAGCCGCTGACGCTGGTGGCGCTCATCGCGCCGTTCGCCTTCCTTGCGTGGCAATTCTTCCAGGTCTTCACCGATCCCCTGTCTGACGCGATGGGGACAGATCCCGTCGCCTACATCCACCACTTCCTCGGCGACACGGCGATCCGCATCCTGCTGATCACGCTCGCGATCTCGCCCATCCGCGACATCACAGGCTGGGCGCCGATCGCGCTGATCCGCCGGCGCATAGGCCTTGCCGCGTTCTTCTATGCCGCGCTGCACATGGTCGCCTACCTGTGGCTCGACAAGAACTGGGACCTCGGCCTCCTCTGGGAGGACATGGTCATCCGCACCTACATCATGCTCGGCATGGCCGCGCTCGTGCTGATGATCCCGCTGGCCGTCACCTCAAACAACAGCGTGATCCGCCGCCTCGGCCGCAAGACGTGGGACAGGGTGCACTGGCTGATCTATCCGCTCGCCATCCTCGCGGTCGCGCACAACCTGCTGATGGTGAAGATCATCTATGGCGACCCGCTGATCCACGCGATCATCCTCACGCTGCTGCTCGGCTGGCGCGTTGCGCGGTGGGTGCTCGGCAAGCTCAACGCGCCGGCGGCTGCAGCCTAGCCCTTCCAGCTATCGCCCTTGCGCCAGTTGCACTCCGCATGCGCGAGCTGGAGGTTGGCGGGATCATCCAACCCGCCCTTGTTGCGTGGCCTGATATGATCGAAGCTTGGCCGCTTCTTCTTCCACACGGTTGCGTGCGGCGTCTCGAACCGGTTCTTCGGCATCAGCTCACCGCAGATGGCGCAGCGACCTTCCTGTGCAGCCCACAGAGTGTCGAACAGGCTCATCGACGGCTCAGGCGTCGAGGTCCTTGGGAACCGCCCAGCCGCGTCGCGCGCAGGCAGCCAGCACCGTGTTGCGCAACAGGCAGGCCACAGTCATCAGGCCGACCCCACCCGGCACCGGCGTGAGCCATCCGGCAACCTCGGCGCATTCGGCAAAGTGCGCATCGCCCACCACGCGCGTCTTCCCCTCGCCCTTCTCGGGCGCGGGCATGCGATTGATGCCGACATCGATCACCACTGCGCCCGGCTTCACCCATCCGCCGCGCACCATCTCGGGCCGTCCGACCGCGGGAACGAGAATGTCCGCCGTCCGGCACAGCGTATCGAGACCTTTCGTCTTCGAATGCGCCATGGTGACGGTGCAGTTCTCGGCGAGAAACAGCAGCGACACCGGCTTGCCCACCAGGATCGACCGGCCGATCACCACCACATTCTTTCCGCTTAGATCATCACCCAGCGCATACTTCGCCATGATGACGCAACCGGTCGGCGTGCACGGCCGCAGGCCCGGCTTGCCCAGCACCAAGCGCCCGGCCGACAGCTCGGTCAGCCCGTCGACATCCTTCATCGGATCGATGCAGGCGAGCGCGCTGGCCTCGTCCAGCCCCTTGGGCAGCGGCAGCTGCAGCAGGATGCCGTCCACTTCGGGATCAGCACTCAGCGCCTGCAGCTCCGCCTCGATCTCCGCCTGGCTCGCGCTCGCCGGATAGCGCTTGGTGATCGAGCGCATGCCGGCAGCCTCGGTCTTCTCGCCCTTCGATTTCACGTAGATCGCACTGGCCGCATCATCGCCCACCAGCACCACCGCAAGACACGGCTTGCCCGGCAAACGCGCCACGGCCGCCGCGACGCCAGCGCGGACCTTTTCCGAGACGATCTTGCCGTCGATAAGCTGCGCCGCCATCACGCTTCTCCGCTAAGCCGTTCCAGCGCCGCTGCTATAGACGCATCGGCGGAGATTCGCACCGTCTTGATGCGCTGGGTCTCGCCCTTCTCGACAGAAACCGCGGATTTGGGAACGCCCAGCGCCTTGGCCAGAACCTGCTCGATCGCCGCATTGGCCTTGCCCTTCTCGGCAATGGCTCGCACGCGCACTTTCAGGAAACGCTGGCCGGCCGCATCCTCGCCGACACCCTCGATCGCATCCCCAGACGCACCCGGCTGCGCCCGCACGCGAAGCTCAGCCCCGCCTGCAACCAGCCGCCAGACCCATACTGGGCCCATGCATCATCCCAGCAGGAATTGCGGATACACGTAGTAGATCAAAAGGCGATCCACGAGGATCAGCAGCAGGATCAGGATGAGCGGCGCGAGGTCCAGGCCGTTGATCGGCTTGATCACGCTGCGGATGGGCTTCAGCATCGGCTCGGTCAGCGCGTGGGTGAACTGCCATATCGCCTTCACCACCTGGTTCCGGCCGTTCACGACATTGAACACCAGCAACCACGACAGGATCGCCTGCACGACCAGGACCAGCATCAGCAGCTGGATCACGATCCGGATGATATCGAGTACCGCGAGCATAGGCTCTCCGCGCAAGGATGATTCAGGCCGCGCCTGCCCTACCCCTAATGGCCCCGGGCCCGTTTACAAATGGAAAACCTGCAGTACCGGGAAATGGTGGAGCCGAGGGGAATCGAACCCCTGACCTCGTCATTGCGAACGACGCGCTCTCCCAACTGAGCTACGGCCCCGAAACCGGGTATTTG
>Ga0075152_10000186_pt1 | contig 49906 bp, 43 predicted proteins | sample JI61114C2DNA_FD_70964 | JGI IMG/M metagenome (GOLD analysis project Ga0075152, IMG submission 70964) | Wastewater effluent complex algal communities from Wisconsin, to seasonally profile nutrient transformation and Carbon sequestration -... | ecosystem: Engineered > WWTP > Effluent > Algae...
TCCAAGAGACCTTTATATATTGAGGCTGTGTCTGGCTTGCCCACAGCGCTTGAAACATCGGCCCAGTTCAGCTTAGCTTTTAGCGTGGCAAGGTTGGCTGGTCCAAACTGGCGCTCTTTTATCTGAGCAACTTGTTGAAAATATGGCAAGGCATCTTTAGCATTACCATTTTCGTTGTACAACTGTCCTAACTTGGCCAGGGTATCTAGACGCTCAAAGCTACCGGAGCCCTGCTTCTTCGTAATATAAACTAGAGCATTCTTGTAACAGGCCTCTGATTCAGAAACGTGTTTTTGTTTGGCATAGATTTCGCCCATTAGAGTCAACATAGCTGGCATAATCGGATCGTCATAGCCCCAAATAGAGTTGCGGGTGTTTATAGCTTCACGCAGTAAAGCTTCCGCCCCCTTTAGGTCAGCCGGTTTAGCTGCGACTTTGGCCTTAGCTTGTTCATATTGCTTCAGGGCCTTGGCACCAAGTATTTGCGCTTTTTTGGGGTCAACAGTGATTGTGCCAAGGGCATCAACTGTCACAGCTGGCGAAGTGTTGGGGCCAATGGCCGGTGTCGCCGCTGGTGCCTCGCTGGCACTGTTGCTTGAAGTCGAAGCATTGCCACCAGGCATTTTATTGTTGATGGCACGATAAGGGTTGGTAAGCATATTAACGGTATTGCCGCTGGGAACTCCTTTGGGCATGGCCATTAAACCACCATATTCCATCATAGCCTGGGCCAGGGCCTGCTCAGGCGAAAAGACCTGACTAGATAAAAGTAAAGAGGTAAGAACCATTAATGAACTTGGCTTCCGGAGGGCCAATCTGGCCATCTTTACTCGCATTTCGCAAATCACCTCAACATGTCAACTCTGCCCTAATCTTTAACTATATGCCAAATATCCCACCGGGTTAACAGAGCACGTGAGTTAACCACAAGCTATATTGCTAAGGGGTAGAATATCTCTTCACGTGGAAAATTATATTAGTCAGTTAGACAATCAATTAGGTAGCCATTGTGTCTAGTAACTATAAGTCTGTGCGGGTTGGAGAGCTTCTTGTAGATGCTCAGATTATCAGTTCATCCGAGATGACAGAGGCTATTCAAGTCTCTAAGCGCCTTGGGGTGCCAATTGGCCGTGTTCTAATGATGAGCGGCAGTGTGCGGCAAGACGAGCTGGCCGCCTCATTGCAAGTACAGCCGCTAATCCGCGAAGGGCAGATTCCTTACGACGCGGCAATCAGCGCATTGAGGCGAGTTCATCAGCTGCGGGTAAGCATTGCTGACGCTTTTGCCCAAGAAGACCTCAGACCCGACATTGAAGACAATCCAGAGTACCTGGGCGAGCTGCTGCTCGATTCTAACCTGGTCGCTCCTGAAGATATGGAACGCGCCATTCAAACAAGTATGAGCTCAGGTATTCCCTTAGGTAGTGCACTCGTTTTGCAAGGGATACTCTCGCCAGCGCTATTCCCGTCACTGCAACGTATCCAAAAGCAGCTGATTGAGGGCACTTTGACCCGGGAAGAAGGCATAAAAGAAGTACAAGATACTTTTGTGCTCTGGCTTAAGGCTGAAGAGTCGAAAGATAAAGTTGCCGCGCCCTTGCATGGTAAAGACACAATTGCAGCAGAAGACCCCTATGTCACTGTAAAGAGTGAACCAAATAGAAGCAACGGTAGTCACACAAATCAGGGCAGGAATGCTGAAGCTGAGTCTAGCGACTCGAGAGATAGCAAAAGTTCAACGACCAAAAGCAGTGAGAATACGGCTGATGTAAGACTCGTCGACTTACTTAAGAGCGCCGGTATTTTCAGCCAGGCCGATGTTCAACGCAATTACGAAGCGATGTTGAAAGATCCTGTGCGCTCGGGCCGATTCTATGTAGAACTTGGCTTAATCGATGAAGAAGATATGAAAAGAGCCTTGCGCAGCCACGCTTTAATGACAAGAGGCAATCTGACCAAAGAAGAGGCTATTTTCGCCCTCAATAGCTCCAGAACCACCGAGTTTGAAAAGCAAATTTCGGGCACCGATAGCGTAAAAGTACAGCGCTATATGGACAAGCAATGGCGCGGCAAAGCGACGAAAGTCATTGGTGGTGCGCTGTTTGGAGCCTTAGTCGCCGGGCTAACATTCTCAAATCGCAAGAAGTAAAGTTTGAGTTGAAGCTCTAGGCTCGTACTTGTTCTATGCCAGTACTTATTCTATGCCAGTGCTTGTTCGATGCCAGCAACAAAGGCTTTCGTGACCTCTAGACTTGTGCGGTCGAAGAAGACTAGGTCTGCGGCCTTGCCCATTTCTATTGATCCTAAATAGTGGTCCAGCCCTATTGCTTTGGCAGGGTTGTGGCTGGCCATGCGAATAGCATCGGCAAAACTGCAGATATTCCAATTAACCATATTCTGCACAGCTTGGTCGAGACTAATTGACGAGCCCACAAGGTCTCCTCCCGATGTGCCGATGGAGGCCCGATCGGTAACAAGGATAGTTTTTGCCGCACCTTTGATAGCAAAAATTAAGGCGCAGGTGGCCTTATCAAGATGAAGGCCGTCGGCAATGAGGCAACAAGTTGTGTCTTTGGAGAGCAGGGCAGCGCCAACGGCCCCAAGCTTGCGATGATGCAAAGGCGGCAAGGCATTAAAGGTGTGGGTGATCATGGTTGCACCCTGCTCAAAGGCCTTATTGGCCTCTTCGAAAGTGGCATTGGAATGACCAAGAGAGACAACAATATTGTTCTTTTTCAATAAATCAATAGCTTTGCCGTCGGGGTCACCTTCGCAGGCAGCGGTAAAAAGGGCCACGGTAGAGTCAATTAAGGGTGCAATTGTCTCAGTGGTAAAAGGGCGTATCCACTCCTTTGGATGCACTCCCGGTCTCTCTGGAGATAAACAAGGGCCTTCTAAATGAATACCGACCATGCGAGAGAGGGGCTCACGCTCTGGCTGATCCTTAAGGTTCTTCTCTTGCCCAAAAGGTAGTACACGACTGACACCTTGGCTCTTGAGAAAGGCAATGTTCTTAACCAGGTGGTCAACATCAGCAGTGATCAAAGTCGGCAAGAAGGCTGTTACGCCGCGACTGAGTAGCTCTCGTCTCAGTGCCCGCACTTCGCTTACGCCGTAAGAATCATTGCTGAGGGGCTTCCAAAAATCGCAGTCAGGCCCACCGTTCATCTGCAGGTCGATTAAGCCTGGCGTGACATAGCAACCACTGGCGTCTACCGACTTGAAGGCAGACTCTTGACCAAGATTGGCAGGCAAGAGGTCACCGATATATAAGATAGCCCCGTCTTTGAGCCAGAGCTTTGTGGGTCTCTCTTGGTCTGGTGTTACTAAATATCCGTTTTCGATTACCAGCTTGCTCATGACTTCCTTATTCTTGCTAACATCAGATGTATATACACCTGGGTTTTCAAGTATGATGACTTAATTGCTCAGAGTTGAATGGAGTCTTTTATTATCCTTCTACGGTCTCTTTTTTTTAAATAAGGGAACTAATCCTTACTAAAGCCTGGCTAAACGATACAATTTAGAGATTATGGCCGAACAAAATCCAACAGCATCTTCAAATTCGCTTCCCGCTTCTACGACCCATGACCAGGGTTCGTTCACGCTCAAACTGATTGAGCTGCAAGAGGCTCTTGTGCAATCACAAGAAAAGAACCTGATGCTATCAGCTCAGCTGCGAGAACTTGAGCGGATGAGTCGAGACGGTGAGGATTTGAAATCTGAACTGATCAACCAGAGCCTCCTTCTTACTGACAAGAGTCGTGAGAACAAACAGCTGCATCAAGAACTTGGTCGCATCACTGGTTTACTTGAGCAAAAGTTGCAAGAAACAGAAGAGCTTCGGGCCGCTGTTGTCGAGCTTGGACATCAACTGAAAACCCGCGAAGCTGAACGTGATTTGCTCGCAGTAATGCTCAATGAAGCTGAGAATGCTCAGCGCAGGCAGCAGGCTGATGATTCTTATGGTCAGCATCAGCAACCAGCCGCCAAGGGCGATACTCCCGGTTGGCTAAAAGCATTCAAGGGCAAGAGCCCGTAAAGCAAGTAAAGTAGCTAAGCAATTATTTTGGATTCTAAAGTGCAAACTATTTCAACTGAACTACTCGCTGGTAACAGACGAGCTTTAGCTCGTGCCATATCGGTGGTAGAAAATGGCGGTGAAGAAGCTTCTCAACTGGTGCAAGCTCTCTACCAACACTCTGGTAAAGCCCATATTATTGGCGTCACTGGCTCTCCTGGTGTTGGCAAGTCAACTCTAGTGGATGCTCTCATTACCGAGTGCCGAAAAGAAGATTTGAAAGTAGCCGTATTAGCGGTTGATCCCTCCAGTCCATTTACTGGTGGTGCCATTCTTGGTGATCGCATTCGCATGCAAGGGCACACTTTAGATCGCAATGTCTTCATTCGCTCTATGGCCAACCGCGGCCACCAGGGCGGAGTTTCTTTGGCTACCTACGATGCCATTCGCATGCTAGAAGCTTCTGGCTATCAAGTCATTATCATCGAAACCGTTGGTGTGGGCCAATCTGAGCTTGCTATCGCTCAGCATGCCGACACCACGATCTTGGTTCTTATGCCGGGTTCTGGCGATGACATTCAAGCAATCAAGTCAGGCATCATGGAAATTGGCGATATCTTTGTCGTCAACAAGGGTGATTTGCCTGGTGCCAATAAATCGGCCAGCGAAATCACGGCTTCTTTAGAGCTAAATCATTTTCAGACTTCCTGGCGCCCACCGGTGATTTTATCCATTGCTGATACTGGCCAAGGTGTCGACGAGTTATGGCAAGCGGCAAAGGCCCACAAACAGTTTCTAGTTGATGAAAATCTGCTCGATCAAAGACGCAGCTTGCGTATTAAAGCCGAGCTTTCTGAAATCGTGGCTGATATTGCCAGGCGAAATTTAGAGAACTCAATGGAAAGTGATCAGGTGCGTGCAATTTTGAGCAAGATTGTCGGCCGCGAAGTTGACCCTCATACTGCCGCGCGCGACCTCTTACCGACGCTGCTGACAGGGTCTATATAGCCTCTATATGTAGTGCATGAACAAGTTTGATACCACTGGTGATGTGCGTATCTAAGCTTAGATAAAAAAGTGAATTCTCTGAATAGTTTCATATTCCCGCAATACGTCTGGTACTGGGAAAGCCTACACTTCCTTACTGATATGTCATCAAGTTCTAGTGCGATCGCATATACACCCACTATCTCAAGCGGCTTGACGTGCGGGGAGCTGCACAATAGGATGTTATCGGTGAACTTCACATTTGTTTAGCTGTCACCGTTCTCATATATAACTCGTTTGCAACTTCCCTTTCTTGGGCGGATATCTGTCGCATGTCTAAAATTGCCATCATTAGCCAACCTGATCAAGGCGTCTTAATTGACGTCGGCGGTTGTTCAACCCTGAAAGAGGCCCTTGAGCATCTTAGTTCTACCCTGCAATCTTCCAATCAATTTTGGAAGGGCAATAAAGTCATTCTTGGCCTTGGCTCAATTGAGCTCACCGTAGCTCAAGCCGCTCAAGTACTTGCTTTGGCAAAAGGCGTTGGTGTATTTCCAGAAGAAGTTTTCTCCAAGAACGAAAAGACAAGAGCAGCCTTCCTTGAGAACAGTGTAAAAGTCACTTCCACGCTGTCCATGTCGTTGCCTAAGGTAAATGTCGATATTCCAGCCAGCGGCATTCCCTTTGCTGAAGCTGATGCCGAGAGCCAAAAGAGCAGCGTGCAACTTGATGTCACCATGATCGAAATGGAGCACGACACAGTTGAAGACACACCGCTTCCAGAAACTGCAGCTGAAGTAAACAAAGACGGCACTAGTGTGGTGCTACCGCAAGTGCTCTATGTAAAACAGACTTTGCGCTCGGGCCAAGTAGTTTCTCACAAAGGCGATCTAGTTATCGTTGGCGACGTCAATCCTGGCGCTGAGATTATGGCCGAAGGCGACATTACAGTTTGGGGCAGTTTAAGAGGAATTGCTCATGCTGGTATCGGTGGTAATACCGAGGCCGAAATAAGAGCTCTCAATCTTCAACCAATTCAAATTCGTATTGCCCACGCCATTGCGCGCGCTCCCGACCGTCCACGCATTACTTATGCCAACGGTACTGGTCCCGAGATTGCGCGTATTGTTGAAGGCAAGATTCGCATTCAAAAGAACAAAATTGACTAGCCAAATTCACAAAGCAAGTTATTCAAACAAGTTTTCATTCGTTATCACAAAGCCATACGAGGACACTAAATGAGCGGACGAGTAATCGTAATCACCTCCGGCAAGGGTGGTGTTGGCAAGACAACAGCATCTGCCAACATTGGCGTCGCTCTTGCTTCAACAGGGGTGAGCGTTGCACTGGTTGACATGGACATAGGACTACGCAACCTGGATATCTTGATGGGCCTCGAAAATCGCGTTGTCTATAATTTAGTCGACGTTGTTGAAGAGCGCTGCAAACTACGGCAAGCTCTTGTTAAAGACAAGAAGCTGCCTAACTTGAGCCTTCTTCCTGCTGCTCAAACAAGAGACAAATCGGCAGTTAATGCAGAACAGATGAAAACACTCTGTACTGAACTGAAGAGCATGTATGACTTCGTTCTCGTTGATAGTCCTGCCGGTATTGAGCAAGGCTTCCAGAACGCTGTTGCTGGCGCTGACGAAGCAATCGTCATCACCACACCAGAAATGTCTGCAGTGCGCGACGCAGACCGTATTATTGGTTTGCTAGAAGCCCGCAAAGACGAAATCAAAGAGTATCGCTTGGTTCTCAATCGTTATAGACCAACCATGGTTGCCAACAACGACATGATGAGCGTTGATGATGTTCTCGAAATCCTCTCAGTGAAGCTTCTCGGAGTTGTGCCAGAAGATGAAGACATCATCATCTCAACCAACAAAGGCGAACCAATTTCGGGCACTGACAACATTAGAGCTGGCCTCGCTTATCGCAATATTGCTCGCCGCATACGTGGCGAAGATGTAGCGATAATGGATCTTGAATCCAAGAACTCTACTTGGATAAACAAGATTGTCAGCTTCTTTAATCCCACTGTCCGGGTTTAAGGGAGGTCACCATGCAACTACAATTATTCAGCTGGATCTTCCCACCGAAGACTGACGATGTTCGCTCTACAGCTAAAGACAGAATGCGCAGTATGCTCACGCATGACCGTCTAGAGTTGCCGGCCGGACGACTAGAGACACTAGAAGAAGAACTCATGGCAGTGGTCGGCCGCTACTTTGAGCTCGACAAAGACACAACTCACTTTGATCTGCAACAATATGAGCGTCGGGCTAGCTTAATAGCTAACTTCAGACTGCTCCGCTCAAAGTGCTAGTGTAAATACTTAAGTGACGTCTCGAGTCGCAACATCAACACTAATCCCGTCCTCCCTGAGGAGCCTATTCAATGTCGTCAGCGGCATCGACTTTTGGCTCCTCGGGGCTACGGCTTTTTTAATCACTATCGGTCTTAGTGTGCTGCACCTGTCGCAACACACCCAGGGCTATTTCGATAAGCAGCTACAGTATATGTATGCTGGCCTCTTCTTGATGGTAATTGTCAGTCGTATTCCCCACAAGCTGTGGACGAATAAGTGGATGGTTACCCTCATGTATCTTGTCAATATTGCTCTGCTTGTAGCTGTCATGATCAAGGGGCACTCAGCTCAAGGGGCTCAACGCTGGCTAGCTCTTGGCCCGATAACCCTGCAGCCCTCAGAATTGGCTAAGTTAGTGGTGATTTTTTCACTGTCATCCTGGCTGAAAAATCATCGCATCAATTCATTCTTCGACATTTTTAAAATTCTTGGCATTCTTTTGCTCCCAGCCATACTGGTGTTTAAACAGCCTGACTTAGGTACTTCACTAACCTTTGGCGCTGTATTTCTTGGCCTCTCTTACTGGTCTGGGGCCACCATTGTCGATATCTTAGTGCTGATAAGCCCTTTGATATCTTTGATCTTGAACGCTGTTAACCTTGATTGGTGGTACATATTCCTGGCTGTACTAGCTGGAGTGCTGCTAATTTTCTGGCGCACTTTTGATTGGAAAATTTGGCTTCGTCTCGGCATGATCATTGTGGTCATGGGCGCAAACTATGGCTGTGGCCATGCGCGGCCACACCTCTGGGGTTTGCTCAAAGAGTATCAACAGAAGCGACTAACTAGTTTCGTCAATCCTTATGACGATCCGCGCGGCTCTGGCTACCACATCTTGCAAAGCCTCATTGCCATCGGCTCTGGTGGCATTAATGGTGCTGGTCTGGGCCACGGCAACCAGGCTCAGGGTGCCTTTATTCCAGAGAGGCATACTGACTTTATTTTCGCTGTTATCGGCGAAGAGCTAGGCTTCCGTATTTGCGTCCTGATTGTCATTGCCTATGGCATTATCTGCTTGCGAGCACTTTTTATCGCCCATCAAGCGAGGAGCAATCCTAACCGAGGTGACCCGGCTGGGGCAGCCATGGCGATTGGTTTGATGTGTATGTTCCTCTTTCACGCTTTTATCAATATTGGCATGACCATTGGTTGCATGCCTGTAGCTGGTGTTCCGCTGCCATTTCTTAGCTATGGCGGTACCGCTCTAATTGTTGATTTAATCGCTATTGGCCTACTGCAATCAATTTATTATCACAACCCCAAAGAAGTAAAAGATATCTGGGGCTAGTGTCGCCAGCCGTGTGCTACTTAGGTGTGGCATCAGCAGTAGTGTCAGCTAGTTTTTTTTGCCAACGGGCAACTAGCTTTCTATTAATTCGTATTGCACATACTGAGCCTCTATCAGGGCTCGTTTGCCAATCACCTCAGGATGAGACGGCCAGTCGTTTATTTGCACTAGAACATAAGTATTGTCGCGACAATAACGGGCATCCCAATCAAAGAATCCGATAAAAAGCAATTTCGCTTCGTTGCTGAAGCGATCAAGTGGGTAGTCCCAGTATCCTGAAGTTTTGTCGCGATTTATCAGTATTGGAGCACATAAGGGCTCATCGATTTCGAGCAGGTCCCCTGTGTCGCCATGATTAGGCAAGCGCACTCGAATAGAAGGATGAGCATCAATTCCGTATTGAAAAGCAGTGGCACCTGGCGGCACGGAGCAACGCTCAAGTACTAACGTGGAAAAGAGCAGGTTTTCCACTGCATCAAAGCCATCCAACAGCCTATCGTCAAGGTCGTCGGCTTGTTCGTCTAAAAAGTAGTTGTTGAACAGTTCTCGGCTAGCTAAGCGAAATCGTCTCATGCTGCGATGAAGATCCATCTAATTAGCCCTCAAGTGGAAACTCAAAATTGCTCCTGATCCATTCCTTTCCACCAGGCAATAGTTGCCCAAACGGCCAGGAGTGAGCCGACTACTAGCATGGGCAAAAGAAATGGTTTGAGGTAACAGGCGAAGTAAGCGCCAATAACCATGGAGAGCAAGCTGACGGCGAGCTTGAAGATGCTCAGCTCGTAATTGCTCATTGTTACCTTTTTGGAAAAGAACATGAGGAAATAGTACATAGTGATCAACTAGCCTCGCGAGCGTTATAGGGCCCTATCTAATTCAATAATGAATGATCAATAAAACTCAGAGAAGATTTACTCACATGTTGTAACATTCCAAGGCATTCACCTTGGAGATGTAAGAGATGCCGACTACGGAATCGACCATAGCAAAGACCGCACCAGCGGTTGAAATGAGCTACACGGTCAAGAACCAAGCACTTCTGGATTGGGTCACCGCAGCAGTAACGCTCTGCCAGCCGGATCGCGTTTATTGGTGCGACGGTAGCCAAGAAGAATATGACCGCTTATGCGAAGAAATGGTCGAAGCTGGCACTCTCATCAAGCTTGATCCCAAGAAACGCCCAGGAAGCTACCTGGCACGTTCGGCCCCTTCTGATGTGGCCCGTGTCGAAGACCGCACCTTCGTCTGCACCAAAGTCAAAGAAGATTGCGGCCCCAACAATAACTGGATGGAGCCTGAGACCGCCAGAATTATCCTCAAAGACTTCTTCAAGGGTTGCATGCGTGGTCGCACCATGTATGTCATTCCTTTCAGCATGGGCCCGCTAGGCTCATCACTTTCGCAAATTGGCGTTGAAATTACCGATTCGCCTTATGTAGCTGTCAACATGAAGCTCATGACCCGCATGGGCAAGCCGGTAATCGATGTACTCGGCAATGAAGGCGAGTTCATCCCATGCTTCCATAGCGTTGGCCATCCACTCTCCCCCGGTGAGAAAGATGTGGCCTGGCCTTGCGATGCTGAGCACAAATACATTTGCCATTTCCCCGAGACCAAAGAAATTTGGTCCTACGGTTCTGGTTATGGCGGCAATGCTTTGCTCGGCAAAAAATGTCTCGCTCTGCGTATTGCCTCCCACATCGGCAAAAACGATGGTTGGTTAGCCGAACATATGCTGATCATGGGAGTAAAAACTCCTCAAGGCGAGAAGTCTTATGTGGCTGCAGCCTTCCCTAGCGCCTGCGGTAAAACCAACTTTGCCATGCTCATTCCACCGAAGAGCCTCAATGGTTGGGAAGTGACCACAGTAGGTGACGACATTGCCTGGATCAGACCAGGTAAGGATGGCAAACTTTATGCCATTAACCCAGAGGCCGGATATTTTGGTGTAGCACCTGGTACGTCCGCCAAAACCAATGCTAATGCCCTGGCTACTCTAAGCAAAAATTGCATATTCACAAACGTTGCTCTCACACCGGATGGCGATGTTTGGTGGGAAGGGCTAACTGATACTCCTCCTGCTGAGCTAATTGACTGGCAGGGCAGACCGTGGACACCAGATTGTGGCCGCAAAGCCGCTCACCCAAATAGTCGCTTTACTGTTTCGGCTCAGCAGTGCCCATCTTTAGACGACCAGTGGGACAATCCGGAAGGCGTACCCATTAGTGCCTTCGTCTTCGGTGGCCGCCGCGCTTCTGTGATACCACTAGTAGTGCAAGCCTTTAACTGGAGCTTCGGCGTTTACATGGCCGCTACTCTAGGCTCAGAGACAACTGCTGCTGCTGCAGGTAAGGTTGGCGAAGTGCGTCGTGACCCTATGGCTATGTTGCCATTCTGTGGTTATCACATGGGAGATTACTTCGATCACTGGCTACAAATCGGGCACAAAGTAGAGAATCCACCAAGAATCTTCTGCGTCAATTGGTTCCGCACCGATGAAGATGGCAAAATGATCTGGCCTGGTTTTGGCGAGAACATGCGCGTTCTTAAGTGGATTGCTGGCCGGGTTCAAGGTACTGCTGGCTCAGCCCAGACAGTATTGGGCTGGATGCCACGCTACAAAGATGTAGACTGGACTGGCCTGGAATCTATGTCAAAAGAACAGTTTGAAGAACTGATGAAGATAGACACAGCGCTCTGGCAGCAAGAACTTGATTCTCATGGCGAGTTCTTTGCCAAGCTGAAAGAGCGTATGCCCGAAGAACTAGTTCTGATCAAACAAATGCTGACTTTGAGCTTGGCTAGACTATAGTCTAGTAATCGGCAAAAGAAAGAAACAAAAAAGAGCTGCCAGATTTGCTGGCAGCTCTTTTACTAGCTAGTTAGCCGAGCCAAATATTACTCGCCAATAAACCTCATCACAAGCTCATCAGCCCTTTTTCGCGCTGGTGTCATTTCTGGCGACAGCATGCGGGAAGTCAAACTATTCATCTCAAGTTGAACCTGAGCAGGCGATCTAGTCACTTTACCAAGGTCGAGAGTGTGGTTCACCAGAGCTGTCAGTGCGGTGGGCTTTTGAGCCGCTACTATGGCACCGTGCTGCACCATAGAATCGTTAATTGCTGGAATTGTGCTGATCCCAAAGCTCTTAAGATGATCACTCTTGAGGGCATCGACAACGTGCTCTCCTTGAGGTTTGCTTCCTACAAGTTCGCCATCAACAAAAGCCAACTTAAATTTGTGTGGTTGAACCACAACTTCTTTGCCTTCGTGGGTGATACCAGTAAAAGGCTGCAAACTTTTGATTTTGGTGAACCAAGTGACGTTCTCACCTTGTTCTTGCAAGGCCGCCCTAAAAGCTTTACCCATGTAAGGGCTATCCTCTACCAACAGGATGCCTTCACGATGATTAGGAAGGAGCTTTCCAATCTGACCACGGGCAGCATAGGCTATGCCAATTGCAGCAGCGGCACCACCGACAACCAAGGCAGTCTTGCCAGGGTTTTCGTAGGCCTCTTGCCAGAGATTGGAAGCAACAGAAGAGATAGAAGAATCGCTCTTCTCAACTTTATCGTGACCGGTGTTATCGTTTGCATGTGGTTGTGGCATGTCTATGTTTTACCGCTTTGAAAGTAACATGTCACCGTGGGGAATACGAAATACGCGAGTATTGTTCATTAATATCCGCGATATGCAGCCCCTCTTGCTACGGCTTTAACACCAGGAACATTCTGCAATGAACCATAGCGGTCAACTGCATAGCGTATACCTGCCACCATATTGTCCACTGGGTCGAGAATATTTTTGTGGCCAGGAATCGCATACGAGTTAAAGGTTGGCCCAATTGTTTGCATCAAACCTTTTGAGGGTGTTCCCTTCGCAGCGTTTGAATCCCAGTTGTTCACAGCATTTGGGTTCCATGCGCTTTCTTTTTGCACAATCAAATTAACTGCGCGCAAATTAGCATCGGTCACAGGCACTCCAGCAAGCTGCAGAGCCTCAGTAATCTTCTCTCTCTTTTCGCCTTCAGGAATTGTTCCCGCTACTTGTCGTTCTGTGTTTTGACGAGCTGTAGCAATGTCATACAATTTCTGACCAGCAGTAGACAGTTGTCTGCCTTCATCGCTGTTCAAGTCAGCGGCAGAAACATCATTTGGCGCCTTGCCACTAAGCATTGCTGCGGCAAGGTCACCAGGTTTGTCACCCACCTTAGCCTTCATTTGATCCAGCAACATTGACGCTACGCCTTCTTGCGCGTCCTTCGGCAAGAGAGTCTTCATCTCATCTTTGGTGGGCTCACCGCCATCCTTCATCTTTTGAGCCATAGCTTTGAGCTTGCCCAAAAATTCTGGATTCTTCAATTTTTCAGCAAAGCCTTTTGGTAGCTTGCCTTCTCTTATAAGCTTCTCGATCAAGGCGGGATCTGGTGGATCCCCTAGCCCTTCAAGGAATGCACTTAATTGATTGCCTGAAAATCCATAGCGACCAACACGATAGTGCCCATCAGGATGGCGCCGCACAGTTTCGTAGGCATTGTCTCTATCGGGTCTAAACAAACCAGCTACAGCTTCTTTAACCCCCATCTCTTTATCAGTTTCGTTTAGCTGTCTGGGCACATCACGGGTGCCGAAGGAGCCCATGCGCTCAGTAGCTGCCATTGGCATGTCGACACCACGGCCGCCTTTAAAGCGATTAGTTTCTTCAATTGCTTGTTTAGTTTCTGGCGTGAGGTCAGGCAAATCTTTTGCTGGTTTTAGATTTTGACTTGCCTCTAACTCGGGCGAGATGATGTTGTCTTGGTCATTGATTGGAACGCCGTCGATTGCCAGTGGATTAGTAGCCTTAATACGCTCTGAAAGGTACTTCACCAATTCATCGGCTGCTGCACTCTGGGCCTCAGTAGGATTAATCTGACCGGGAGCACGCTCAATTTGTACTTTGATATCTTTAGAGTTAAGTTTTTCAGGATCGCCATTCATTTCGATGCGACCGTCAGCCTTTACAACAAAATGAGGTTGTTGTTTCGGTGGCTTGTCGAGATCTTGCATTTCGACATTGATTTTTGGCACGCTCTTGTCGATAGCAGGGCTGGCATCGAGCCTGTCGGTGGGCGTGACCTTGGAGTTGTCAGTGATCACTCCACGGGAGGCCAACTCACTGGGTGCCTTGAGAAAATCAAGGTGCTTCGCTGCTGCTGGTGCTGGAGCCACTGGAGTGACCTCTAGCTTCTGTCCAGCATCACTGCCGGCGGCCTTGGCGGGAGCGGCCGTTGCTGATTCGGGGCTACTAAGCAAATGCGAGGCTTGTATACCAAGTGGGCTGATGTGTCCAACCCGATGGGGTTGAATAGCCTTGTCGCTGGCTCCACTATCGCTTCCTGATTTTCCCGGGGTCGTCATTTCTTCAGTTTCCTAGTTTCTGGGCTTTGGTACAGCCTTATTTTTCTCCATTATGTTAGGTGTCGCAATGGGGAGATCACGTATTAAAAGCGCTGAACAAGTTTGCGTAAATTCCCCAGAGACAAGGCGCCTGACCTGTGGAACGATGTTTGTTACCCCACGCGCTATTTGCAAAAAACGCCACGGCCCTAGAGGGCTGGCCACTGCTTTCTGCGGATAAAATGTGCGAGTAACTAGATGAGGCACTAGAGAAGGTTAATCTATGGCAAGCGAGATTCTCTCACCGGCTCCACCATTCGACCGGCAGACCGCAATCGAGAAAGTTCGCCTGGCCGAAGATGGCTGGAATAGTCGGGATCCACAGCGGATTGTAAAAGCCTATTCTGCTGCTAGTGTGTGGCGGAACCGGGCAGAATTTGTCTGCGGTCACGAGGCCATAATTCAGTTTCTCAGTCGCAAGTTCGCCAAAGAATTAGACTATCGCCTGATCAAAGAACTCTGGGCCTACGAAGCTAATCGCATTGCCGTTCGTTTTGCTTACGAATGGCATGATGATAGCGGCAATTGGTTCAGGTCATATGGCAATGAAAACTGGCATTTCGAAAACGACGGCCGCATGGCACTGCGTTACGCCAGTATCAACGATTTGCCAATTAGCGAAGACAAATGTCTATTCCACTGGCATGGCCGCCGCCCAGACGATCATCCCGGTCTGAGCGATTTGGGCTTGTAACACAAAGGCAAAATCAATAGGTCACGAATTTTGTTCCCGAATTAGGCCTCTAGGGCGAACAGTATTTGAACTGTTTCGCTCCTAAGCGCTCTAGCCTCCCGCTCGCCTAGTATCAGTACATCGACTGCTACTGGATGACTGACATGTATTACTTGCCAAAAACTCTCAACCTTGCAACGTCAGGAAAGAACCTGTTCAAGAGGCTCTACCTCTATACAATAGAGCGGTTTCCTCTGGGTCAATATGGAGTCATCACTGCTCTTTTTGCCCTGAGCGGCCTGAGCCTATCCAGTGCGCTGCGGACGGGCCATGCCCACTTCAGCCTAGGGCAATATGCAGTGGCGGCACTTACTACTTTTATCTTGTTCTATCAGCTACGAGTAGCAGATGAATTCAAAGATCACAGTGATGATTGTCGCTATGCCCCTGAGCGCCCAGTACCGCGGGGGCTTGTGACACTGAGAGAGCTAGGTTCTTCTGCGCTTCTCTTAGCCTTGCTGCAACTAGGGCTGACAACTGCTCTCAAACCAGGGCTTTGGCCATTTCTCTTTGCCATCTGGATTTACTTTGCCCTAATGTCAAAAGAGTTCTTTGTCGGCAGCTGGTTGCGTCAACATCCTGTTTATTACATGCTCAGCCACATGTTTATCTTAGTTTTTAGTGATCTCTTCATTACTGCCGTAGATTTCGTTGGTAGCAGCAAAGGCCCAGCTCTACTCTTACTATTTTTCTTGTGTGGTAGCTTCTTTAACGGCATGGTGATTGAGTTTGGCCGAAAAGTTAAAGCCCCTGAATGTGAGCGCGAGGGCCTAGAAAGTTATTCGCGGGCCCTCGGCTTACAACCGGCTGTAGTGGCACTGACGGCATCGGTGATAGCGGCGCAGGGCTGCCTAACTTTGGCACTGCCGCATTCTTACAATTTGGCTGCATTGGTCTTTGCTCTAGTCGACTGTTTTGCCTTTGTCGTCTTCTATAAATTTATGACTAAGCCAAGTCAGGCTAGGCAGAAGCAGGTGGATGCACTATCTGGCGTGCTAGTAGCCGTTTCGTATCTGACAGTTTCACTAATTTCATGGATTTAGAAAAATGATATTTACTATTGAACAATTACTAAAACTTGACGACCACGAACTTAATTTTGTTGCTGGTGGCAAGGGTCGCAACTTGGTTGAACTTGTGCGACACGGCCTGCCAGTGCCACCATTCTACATAGTCTCAGCGAAGGCCTTAGAATCTGCGTACCTAAGACATTGGGGTGCCAATCTTGCGACTGAAATAAAAAATAATATCAGCGATTTAGCAGAGAGAATTCGCCAATCAGCTCAGTCAGCACAATTGAACCCGGAACTTCTCGCTTCCGACAATTATCATCTAGGTACCTCAAACAGCCTGGCAGTGCGGTCGTCGGCGCAAGGGGAAGACGGCGAGAAATCGTTTGCTGGTCAACTTGTTTCATTTTTGAACGTACCACAAGAGCAACTGCTAGACAAAATATTTCAAGTATTTGCCTCGGGCTTTGAGCGCCGAGTTCTGGCATACCGCAAGCTCAATCGCCTTGGTGATGCTGTTATTCCTTCAGTTGTTGTGCAAAAGATGATCGCTGCCGACAGCGCTGGTGTAATTTTCTCCCATGACCCTGTCAATGGCGATAGCTGTGATAAGAGAAATGCGCTAGTAGCAATTACCAGTGGACTGGCTGACAAACTGGTAAATGGCGAAATTGACGGCACTACCATTTATTTGAGCCGCCAGCCAAATGCGCTGCATACAGCCAATGTCTTACTCTCAACAGCACAGATGGAGAGGCTTTTAAAGCTACTGGGCCAATGCGAAAAAATATTTACCTGCCCTCAAGATATCGAATTTGCAGCAGCTGCAGGAGAAATTTATTTACTTCAGGCCAGAGCCATAACCACAGTCAAGCCAAAGTCAGGCCTACAAGACAAGGTCGTTGAAATAACCCGTGTCTTTGACGGTAGCAATATTCAAGAGAGTTATCCTGGCATCACTAGCCCGTTGACCTTTTCTTTTATCAATAGTGCCTACCAAGAAGTCTATAAAAGCTTTTGTCGGCTAATGGGTGTTAATGAGAAGACCATTCAAGCGGAAGCTGACCTTTTCAGTACCATGCTGTCCTATATTGACGGTCGGGTTTATTACAACCTGGCCTCCTGGTATCGGTTGATGGCCTTGCTTCCTGCCTATAAAACCAACCGTACTTTTATGGAAGGCATGATGGGTCTAAGCCAGTCTGCTAGAGAGGTCTCCAGCTTTGAGAAAAGCGAAGAAGCAGCGAAGATCACACTTGGCGATCGCTTGAACACTGTCAAAGCAATATCCTGCATCGCCTCAAATTATCTAAGCTTAAACAGTCAAATCAAAGACTTTAACACTAGACTCGACTTAGCTTTATCTGATTGTCAGCTCGAATCTATGAGCTTAGACCAGCTCTATCAACAATATCGAAATCTACAGGTTAGCTTACTAAGCAATTGGCAAGCGCCAGTAACCAACGACTTTTTTGCCATGGTCTTATTTGGTGTGTTAAAGAAGCTTGCCGATAAAGAAGACAACCAATATATCTACAACTTGATTTTGCAAAACCATGGTGGCATTGTTAGTGCAGCTCCACCCAAATTGATTGCTGAAATTGCTGCACTAATTGCTAGCGATAAAGAGCTATGCCAAGCCATGATCTCGCGCAATCAGCCCCTGGCTATGCAGTTGCTGCAATCGCACAAAGAAGCTCGTCTACTTTATTCTGACTACCTCGAGCTATTTGGCGATCGTAGCATCGGTGAACTTAAGCTAGAGACAAAGTCAGTCAAAGATGACCCCTCAGTTTTACTCAATACCATCGGTAGTCTAGCCCTTAGCTATAGCCAACCGGCAAGCAAGGCCCTAGAAAAGCCTGCCAACAATAAACTTAAAAACTTGAGTAGTAGCAAGAGTTTAGGGCGACAACTCTTAATCAAGCTTGTGGCTGGCCAAACCAAAGAGTCATTGGCAAATAGAGAAAATTTGAGATTCGCTCGCACCAGAGTCTTTGGTCGAGTGCGAAAAATTGTTCAGACCATGGGGGTGAGACTGCGAGAACAGAACTGTATAGATAGTATGGAAGACGTTTTCTACTTAACTATTGAAGAATTACTCGGCTTCATTGACGGCACTGCCGTGTCTACCAATCTCAAAGCGCTAATTGCACTGCGAAAGGAGGAGCAGGCACATTTTTCTCCAAGTGCTGCCGAGCGACTTGTCTTAGTTGGCGCCAGTGGTTTGAGAAAGTCTAACTTATTTGTGTCAAAAGAGAAGGCCGAGATTGGTGGCCAAAAGCTTGGTTTAAAGGGCCTGGGAGCCTCAGCTGGTGTAGTTGTAGGCCGGGCTCGCGTTATTCTCAATCCTGAAAGCGAAATGCTTCAACCCGGAGAGATTCTAGTAGCTGACCGGACAGATCCAGGTTGGATCGTCCATTTCGCTACCTGTGCTGCCATCATCGTTGCTCATGGCAGCCTTCTTTCACACACGGCTATAGTTGCTCGTGAACTAGGAATTGCCGCTGTTGTATCTTGCAAAGGCGCTCTGGAGCAAATTCGAACAGGCGACCTTATCGAGGTCAATGGTTCCACCGGAGTTGTTACCGTACTCTCTTCCCCAGAGTTAGAGTTGAGCAAGGAGGAAAACAATGCCGTTCCTGCCTAAGCGAGTCAAATTCAACCAAGATCTAATCCGTTACTCTCAATGTTGGGAAGACACCGATCTGGTGCTCGACAATTTGGCGGTCTCTGGCGGCGATACCATTCTTTCGATAGCCTCTGCTGGTGACAATACTTTGTCTCTGCTAACAGCCAATCCGAGTAAGATCATTGCGATAGATTTTTGCCAGGCGCAACTTGCTGTGGTGGCGCTAAAAATAGCAGCCTTCAAAGTTTTAAGTTACGAAGAGCTTCTCACTTTTTTAGGCATTAGAGAGCCCAAATCTACCACTGCTAGATTGGCAACCTATGCGCAATTGCGCCCAGACTTAGCGGTTCAATATCGTCAGTTTTTCGACAAACGACCAGAACTGATTGTCAACGGCATAATTAATAGCGGTAAATTAGAGCGCTATTTTGCTATCTTTCGTCAAGTCATTTTGCCTCTGGCCCACAGTAGAAAGACTATCAGTGCACTATTTGAAAATCGTACACGCTTAGAAAGGCAGGAGTTTTTCGAGCGCCAATGGAATACCGTATGGTATCAACTTGCATTCAAGCTATTCTTTGGCAAAACCACCATGGCATTAATTGGCCGAGAAGCTAGTTTTTTCAAAGAGGCTAGCGGTTCCCTCTCTAATTTTCTTGCCCGCGCTTCTGAGGCCGCATTAACTGAGGGTAGCCCAAGCAGCAATCACTATTTACACTATATTTTGACCGGTAGATATGGCTCAGTTTTGCCGCACTATTTGAGACGAGAGAATTTCGAAGCTATTCGCTCAAATCTCGATAAAGTTGTCTTGGTTGAAGGCAGTCTGCAAACGGTTCTAGAACAGTTGCCTAGTGATTCAATTGATGCCTTTAACTTGTCTGATGTCTTCGAGTATATGACTGAAGATAACTGTGAAATTTTGAGTCATAGCATCAACCGTGTAGCAAGACGTGGTGGCCGACTGGCCTACTGGAATATGGCAGTGGATCGTTTTGCCAATCAGTACGATAGCCATTTATTTGCCACTCGCCGCCTTAGCCAAAATCAAAATAGCCAAATTCAAGGTGACAAGAGTCTTGCAGCTGCGAGTACGACCTTCTTTTATAGGCGCTTCTGCCTAGACGTTGCCATCGAAGGAGCGCTCTGATGTCATTGCAAGCACTGATTAGCAGTGTAGCTAGCTCACTTTTGGTTCTTTTGGTGCTAGTCGCCTTGCTTTGGCTGCTCTCGTGCTTTAGCAAACCATCCGAGAGATCACGCAAATTAATTCATATGTTCATGGGTCTTACATGTCTTGGCCTGCCCTGGTTGTTCGACTCCCCAACTCCAGTAATTATTTTGTCGATCATTGTCTCGATTCTTTTGAGTGCGCTAAAACTATCACAACAGTCAAAGCTCTATCCCGTGCTCTTCTCTGTCGGCCGGCGCTCGATTGGTGAAGTTTGTTTCCCTCTTGGTGTATCTCTTACATTTGTACTTAGCAATGGTGTGCTGACTCATTACATAGCACCAGTTGCGATACTGGCTTTAGCCGATTCTTTATCAGCACTAATTGGCATGCGCTTTGGTTCAAAGTTTTACAAGGTCGTCAACGGCAGTAAAACTTTAGAAGGGTCACTAGCCTTTTTTCTCACTGCCGCGGCAGCAGCCTTTGTCACACTGAGTTTGCTAACAAGCGAGAGCTTCTCGCATATAACTGTGGTGGCACTGATTGCGGCCATCGCGGCGACAGCCTTTGAAGGCATGTCCTGGGGCGGTCTCGACAATCTCTTCGTGCCAGTGGGAACCTTATTGGTGCTAGCCCAAATTGACGGCCAGACAGACGTGCAACTGTCACACACTCTTGCCGTATTCTCTGGTGTCTTCTTGCTGATTCTAGCACTTAAGCGCTTGTCGACTCTTGAAGGTGGAGCAGCTCTTGCTGTGGTCGGCTACATGTATGTCTGTTACATGCTGGGTGGCCTGGCCTGGTTATTGTTGCCAGTCGTTCTTTATGCCAGCTATAGACGTTTGATGCCTAAACGTTTTGCCAAGATTGTCTCTACCCACTCAATTTTTGGCGTACTGTCAGTCGCTTCTGTAGGAATCTTTTGGCTATTAGCCAGCCACAAGAGTGATGCCTATATCTATCCCTATGCAACGGCCCTCGCCACTCATGGAGCGATCATTGCTTCAGCTCATATTCATTTAAACGCCTTTGATGATTGCGCCAACTGGGACAAACTGAAGCTCTATGCCATTGGCTGCTCAGTGCTTAAGAGTTGGTCTTTGATTTTCATACCTTTAATGTTCATGACTGGATTCTCGGCAGATCATGTAGTCAAACTTTTTCTTGCACCGATTTGGATTTTCGTGGCCACAGCCATATTTGTTACAACTACCAAGGTTGGTCCTGATTTTCGCAACAGTTCAAGCCGCTGGATAAAACAAGGTGTCTGCGCTGCTCTTGGCTCGGCCCTAGCTCTTGTCGGCACAATATAGAGGTAGCAAATGAAAGTGCTTTTAAAACCCGGCCAAGACTTGACTCTGTCAATTGGTAGTGATGCCACTGCCCAGTTATATTTTAGAGAGATATTCGCTTGCTTGGGAAAAGTCGAATTCGCCAGCAAGTACTCAGAGAATAATCGCTCTGAAAATATTCGAGAAGCATCTCTAGAGCTACTCGAAGTGGCGATCCAAATGGCGATCGAGCAAGGGCAACAAACTTTGATTGCGCCCCTAGACGGCGATACCTGGCATAGCTACCGCACCATAATCGAAAATTCCTCGGCTCCTAAGTATTTTCTAGAACCAGCATCTCCTCTTAGCGCCGAAGTTTTAAAAGAAGCTGGCTTTGCCCTCACTGCCCAGTATTCTTCTTCGCTGATAGACCTTACTTACTCTAAAGCGGCGATAGAGGCAACTATTGCCAAACATGCGGCGAAGATTGAAAAGTTGTTCTTGGTCAGACAATTCAATAAGGCAAACTTTGAGGGAGAGCTGAGAGAAATTTATGAGCTTTCGCTGAAGAGTTTCAAAAACAATTTTCTCTATCAAGCTATCTCTTTTGAAGATTTCGTTGAGCTTTATCGCCCGCTAGTCAACCTAATAAAAAGTGAACTGGTGTGGCTGGCATTTAACCAGGGAAAGCTTGTGGGCATGCTCTTTGCCTTGCCTGACATACTCAACCGCGAGCAAATTATACTTAAAACAGTGGCCGTAGACCCCGATTACACCGGTCTTGGTATCGCTAGCTATTTGCTTGCGCGGGTGCAGAAAGAAGCACTCAATCTTGGTTATACCTGTGCAGTGCAGGCCCTATACAAAGCTGGCAATAAGTCGGCCCAGCTTACAGCAGGGCTGACAACGAAAGTAATTAGACGCTATGGTCTCTTTGCCCTAGATCTAAGGCCACGAATAAAAGCAGGTCAGAAATGAATATTGCCACCACTCTTGAACAGCTTGCCCTAAAGCATCCAGAGCACATCGCTATTATTGAGCAGCAGAAAAAGCAAAGCAAGAGTACTAGTTACGCTGAGCTAAATCAGCAAGTGCAAACCGTTGCCGCCCATTTCAAACAGTGCGGTATCAAGAAGGGCGACATTATCCTTCTTTATGTTGATATCAGCAGCTCGTTGTACGCTCTGCTTCTTGGCATAAACCGCATCGGAGCTGTCGTGCTCTTTATTGATCCAACCTACGGGCCAAAGGAGATACAACACTGTATAGAGCTGACTAAGCCGCAGGCAATTGTAGTAGCAGATCGTCTGCAACTGATTGCTAAGGTGGTAGCTCCCCTATTTGGTATCAAGCAAGTTTTCGCCCTCAATGACTTTAATTTAGAGAGAACGGTGCCTAATTCAACAGGCAACTTTGCTGCAATTGCCGCAGTAGAAGACTGCCACCCTGCCTTAATAACTTTCACGAGTGGTAGCACCGCTTTGCCAAAAGGCATTGTCAGAAGCCATGGATTTCTCCATGATCAGTGCGAAATTCTTACTGCCGAATTGGCGATCGGAAAATGTCAGTCAGAACTTACAACTCTGCCAATATTTGTCTTAGCAAACCTGGCAAGTGGTGTCACTTCTATTTTACCGAGCAGTAATCTCAGAAGCCGCTTTAAGCTAAGACAACAGAGGCATAGTGCTGAAGTTGCTAGGCAAATACTTGAGCACTTGCCAGAAAGAGTGCTGGCAGCACCGGCTTTTCTCAGCCAGGTGGCCAGCTATCTCAAAGGGCGCAATCTCAAGTGTTCTTTTGTCAAAGAAGTTTTGACTGGTGGTGGTCCGGTGTTTCCACAGCTGCTCGAATTGCTAGCAGAGGTATTTCCCAACGCCCAGGTGATCACAGTGTATGGCTCTACAGAAGCAGAGCCAATCGCACATATGGCAGTAGCTGAAGGTGGTTGCCAATCACTCAATACTAAAGGTGCTGGTCTGCCTCAGGGAAAGGTTTCGACCTTTGTAGACCTGGCTATCGTGCCTGATGATGTTCTCTGTGAATACACCGAAAATGAGTTTCAAACAGCAAGAGGGGCAGCCAATGTCGTTGGTGAAATTTTGGTGGCTGGCAGACACGTTATCGATGGCTATATTGGCGCAATAGGTAATAGCGAAAGCAAAATAAGAGTTGGCAGTCGGATTTTTCATCGTACGGGGGATGCTGGCTACCTCGATAGCAACGGCAATCTCTTTTTAGTCGGTCGAGCCTCAATGAAAATAGGCACCCCAGGAGGTTCGGTCTACCCCCTGGCAGTAGAAGCTTCCGCCATGGCGACAGGTCTGCTTGATAGCTGTGCTTTCTTAGTAGTCGGCAACAAGAGAGTACTAGTAGCCAAGCTCAACTCTAACGCTCATAGAAATAGCGAGACCATACTTCTCCAATGCCTAAAGTTCGCTTACATCGACAAAGTAGTGATACGCGGCAGCATACCTATGGACAAACGCCATAGTTCTAAAATTCTCTACAAGAAGCTGGTAAAGGCCCTGACCTAGATATTTGATTTAGATATCTGGTCAGGAATCTTATTTAAGAGTCTGACTTAGGGATATGGGTCGATATCATGCTCTCTTCTGAACGCTCAAAAGCTTCAAGCTGAGAGGCGGGCACATTTATACCCGTCAATTTGTTGCCGTATCCAAGAGTAACCATGCGATCTTGTACGGCAAATATATCTTCTACATATCGAGCAAGGGCACGGCCCTGGGGCACGATTTGCTCGACTGTGGCACTAAGGAAATAGTCAGCGGTGACACCACCGGCCACATTGGCATTGCGTTCAGTGCCCCATTTTGTGGCAAAGCGCAATGTCAGAGGAGCGCCTGGCTTAGCCATTAAGCTCAATTTCCGACTAAAGCCTTGACTATTTAGGTCAATTTCACCGAGAAGCTGATTAAATGAATCAGGACCGTTTGGCAATTGCCCTTGCATTCGCCCGGCTGCGACACCTAGTTCTTGAGCCAAAAGCTCCACCAGTGAGGCAAAAGCGGCTACGCCCTGCAAGTCTATTGTCTTTCCAGTTCCATCAAATGTCATAACTTGTTCCATCTATTACTATGAACGCAGTGTTAAACAATCCAAATGATGCCAGTTAAGTGAGAATTCTTCAAGTACAGTAGTTTTTATGCAAGTGCAAAATATACCTGAAAAACCAGCCGTTGCCCTCACCCGTGAATGGGCAGAAATGATCAAGTTAGAGCACACAGTCTTTGCTCTACCATTTGCTCTTTCGGGGCTAATTCTGGCCACTCCTAATTTACCGACTTGGGGCACTGTTTTCTTCACAGTATTGGCTTTCATTGGCGCTCGCTCCGCCGCCATGACTCTCAATCGGTTAATTGACGCACGTATTGATGCTATTAATCCCCGCACCAAAGACCGCTCAATTCCGGCTGGACGAATTAAACCGGCCACAGCTGTACTTTTCACTATCGCCTCTTTTGCTTTGATGCTAGCAGCGGCCAGTCAACTTCCTTTAATTTGCCTACAGCTGTCACCGATAGCCGTATTCTGGCTCAGTTTCTACTCATTTACTAAGCGGTTTACCTGGCTCTGCCACATTGTTCTCGGCATTGCTTTAGGCGGAGCAGCTCTAGGTGGCTGGGTAGCAGCCAGCGGCACCATTCAGGGCCCAGCTCCCTGGCTTCTTGCTTTTGCTGTAGCCACATGGGTAGCAGGTTTCGACATTATCTACGCTTGCCAAGACGCTCAGTTTGATAGCGAGAATAAATTACACAGTATTCCAGCGCGATTTGGTTTAGCTAACGCCTTGAATATATCTATCGGGCTACATGTTTTTACAGTTGCTGCATTAGTTGCTCTCGGATTTTTCGTCCAACCACCGGCAGGCATCTTCTACTTTATTGGTGTCGCCTTAGTTACAGCCATGCTCGTCTATGAGCATAGCCTGGTTAAACCAAGCGATCTTTCGAAAGTGAACGCTGCATTCTTCACCACCAATGGTGTCGTATCAATCGTCACCTTCTTAACAATTCTGCTTGACCGTTTATTTTAATTTGCACTGCCCTTAATGGCACACAGGCTGCTTGTTAGCTGTTCAATTTGGCTGCGTCTAGCCGAATAATTGGCGCAAGCGAAATAAGTAAAGTTACATTTGCTCGCTATGCGTTAAGAAGAATTTGTTCATCAAAGCCACGATCCAACGGGTAAACATTGGCGCTCACCTTTCTACCACTCTTAACGCTGTTGCTCGAAACCTCCCAACAGCGGCCATTTAACAATTGACCGCTGGCAATTATTATTTATTGACTATATTCGCAAGCTGGTCAATAATAAATTTCATCCTTTCGGAGCACTTGAAAATACTGTCCAAAAAGTTCATTCTATGAGTTGTCAAATTTGACGATACCCGATGAGGTAACCATGTTCATACAATCAGTACTGCAGAACATCGGCTGGTTTCTAGGCGCATGCGCCACAGTTTCGTTCATCGAGCACCAAGTACATGCTCGCTTGATGCACCAGAAGAACTTTCTCAGTAAGTACACCTCGAGCTTTAAGCGTGTTTATGAAGCACACGCCATCAATCACCATGGCCATTATTCAAAGATTTTCACAGACGAACCTGTTCCTCCAGGCGAAGACGAAGAAATTCGTTTGACTGTTCACAAAGCGCCTATCAAGACATTGCCTCTGATCGTTTTGATCTCACTAGTTTCGATACCTGGAGCGCTTATATTTGCTTTTGTAGTCGTGATGCACCACTGGGTCTGGAACAAAATTCACTTAGAGATGCATAAGCCTGAACACAGAGGCTTCAGTAATTGGTCAGCTTACAAGTTCCTAGCTCGGCACCATTACCTACACCATGTTTATCCCAACAAAAACTACAACGTTGTTTTTCCCTTTGCTGATTACGTGACCGGAACCAATGTTCATGCATCCAAGTCTGAACTGCTCGAAATGTATGATCTAGAGCTTTTGCCGCTCAAGCCAGCCGAATTGGCGTCACTCAGAGAAGCTGCTGCTCAAGAAAAACAAGAGAAGCAGGCTAAGCAAGAAAAGCAATTAGCCACTCTTAGAGGCTAATTTCAGGTCATCTTCTTAGGTTCATTTCAATAGTTCTACGCTCTGGGCAGCTTCGGTTGCCCAGAGTTTTTCTATGTATCTCTTAGTGTTAGTTGTGGCAGTGGCAACCGAGCGCCTATGTTCTAAGACCCGCAGTGGCATGTAGACAACAATGGCGGTGAGCCAAGCTTGAACTGAACAAACACCAACATGAAAAGCTTCGGTTCCTGGTATCACACCAGAGGTGAGCACACCAACGAAACCAGCGGCAAAGAGTGCAATAAAGGCCGGCCATCTAACCACCGGCAAACTAGCTGCATCAGGCACATGCGAAAGATCATGGGATTGTCCAAGTAAGCGACTAATCATGAAAAACTCACATAGCATAATCACTGTTACGGTGGGAAGAAAAACGCAATTGAGCGAAGCAATGGCTTCTAGCGATTTGGCAATGCCGGCAGTCGAAAGCCATGCCGCCAGACCGGCGCAGACTATAGCAAGCACGGCACAAACACCATGGTGCGGCAGCTTCTTTATATTCTCAACGGCATTGATCATGCCGTACAAATTTGAGTCATTACAGGCGAAATAGGCCACGGCAAGAACGATTGCGGCAATAGCAGCAATGCCACCAAAAGCATAGACATTTATATAATTAGTAGCCGCGCCATAATCAGTAATGCCAGAGAGTCTCGAGATCATCCAGCCCGTAATTGGGAATATGATCTGCCCAATCAACAATGCAATCGTAAGCGGCAATGCTGTAAGCCACTTATTGGTTTTGCCATAGCGCCAGTAGTCGGCCTCATTGCCCCAAACAGCAAAGCCAATGACAAAGCCCGATACCGATGTCAGAGCGGTGAGAAATGATACATGAGGGATGGCACTGAGAGCCGTAGTCGGGCAAGTTGGTACAACCTTAAAGAAGGTGTAGCCAACCATACCAAGCAAAAGTGGCGCGGCTAAATAGCGGGCAAAGTTAGCCACCCCGGAGAAGCCGAAAAAGTTATTGAATGCCATCAGCACAGCTAATCCGGCCGCCATATACATTACTGGTATGTTGCAGTGGAATAGGCCATTGAGAGCGTCGGCCAATAGCAGAGCCGCCAGCGAGTACCAGGCAATGAATATCCAGAGCAAATTGCAGGAGACAAGCCTGGAGCCCCAGCGGCCAAAGACCTTGCGGCTGAGAAGGCCGTAGGGAAGGCCACTGAGTGCACCCAAATAGGCCGATGGAACTGAGTATGCCAATAGAACCAGACAGCTAAGGGCCGTACAGATAATAACTTGAGAGAGGGTCAGACCCTCTTTGTACCACTGAAAACCTATCAAGACAGAGGGGAAGGCAGTCACCATAGTGATCCACAGTAGCCCCATGGTGGCAGCACTGCGGCGTTCGGTCAGGGGGACGGCCTCGCGTGAATGATCTTCACCTGCCTTTTGAGGAGTATCCGGAGCTTGCCTTGTTTGCTGCGCTGGCTTTAACTGCATGAATTCTTCTTCCTACGCCCATTTCAAATTACATCTTTAAGAGACACATTTCGGCATGTCATAGCCCGAGAGTATGACAAAGGCGCTTGTCAAGCAATGGTAAAACCACGAAGAAGCCAACCTAGCTTGAATACATAGCCAGCGGCCAAAAGCAACCAATAGGCTAAAATAATGACTCCCATTCGGTTTCAACCTATGAATAAACTGCGCGCGGCTCTAATCTCTATTTTGTCTTTCAGTCTTTATTCAATTGCCCCTGCCTCTTTAGCTGCCACTGGCGAAATTGTAGAGACCCTGTCGGCCGATCGCAGCGAAGCAAAGCTGTTTAAAGCAGCCCCTATTGTGGGTCGACCCAAGATAGGCTTAGCTCTTGGTGGTGGCGGCGCTCGTGGTGCGGCTGAAGTGGGCGTGCTTAAAATCTTAGAAAGAGAAGGAATTCATTTCGACCTTGTCGCTGGTACAAGCATTGGGTCCGTGATTGGTGGATTCTACTGCCTTGGTGCCACAGCCGAACAGATGGAAGAAGAATTTAAAAGCGGTGCCGTCATGCGCAATTTTATGGCTGTACCACTGACTTTTCGCTTACTTGTAGCGCCGGTGTTTTTGCTATTTAGGCCCTTCAGTCACAACAAATATGATGGTCTTTATGGTGGCGATAAATTTCGCAAGTACCTAGTGGGCAAGCTTACGACTGAAGAGGGCTTGATCGAAAACATGAAAATTCCCTTCGCGGCCATCGCGCTCAATGTTGTTGATGGCAGGCCTTACATGATTCGCAAGGGCCACCTCGGCTATGCCATGCAGGCCAGTTGCGCTGTGCCGGCTTTGCGTAAGCCCGTAGAAATTGATGGCATGCTCTTTTCTGATGGCGGTGTTTCTTGCAACTTACCGGTGAAACAATGCCGTGCTATGGGAGCTGATTTTGTTATCGCCGTCAACATAGACGAGCCATTTGAGCCAGTGCCGCTCTCCAGTTTTAAAAAGCCAGGCAGTATCACAAAGCGTATGGTGAAATGGGCCCTGTTTGATATCGATGAGCCCCAGGCGGCTTTGGCTGATGTCACTATTCATCCAAATACTGAAGGAATATCATTGATATCGACGCGCCGCTCTGATGCTATTCGTGGTATCAAGGCCGGTGAAGAAGCAGCCATCGCTGCAATACCGATGATAAAGAAGAAGCTCAAGGAAATTGGGATTGTAGTTACACCTGCAGTAGAAGCTCCAGCAGTTCCAGAAGAAAAATAGTATTTGATCTTCGATTAGACTCACTCCTAGCCTAAGGGAAAACAATGATTGACGAGAAACAGCACTGGGAAACAGTCTATGAAACCAAGGCTGCTGATGCTGTAAGTTGGTACCAGCCGCATTTAGAAAAATCGCTACAGCTCATTGTTAGCGCTGACAGTAATAGAACGGCTCAAGTAATTGACGTTGGTGGCGGTGAATCAACACTAGTCGATGATCTTCTTGCAACTGGCTACAGGAATGTTAGCGTCTTAGATATTTCGCAAAGAGCTATCGATGTCTGCAAAGCCAGGCTTGGTGACGAATCTAATTCTGTAACTTGGTATGCTACAGATATTCTTAGAGCTGCGCTTCCTCAAAAGTTTTACGATATCTGGCACGATCGAGCAGTCTTTCACTTTCTTACCTCTGAAGAGCAACGCCGCAAATATGTAAGCCAAGTCGCGCAGGCCGTAAAAGCCGGTGGGCACGTGATAGTGGCAACTTTCGGACCGCAAGGCCCGGAGAAATGCAGTGGTCTTTCAACCATGCGCTACGATGCAGATTCTCTACACGAGCAGTTCGGCACAAGATTTCGCCTGGTTGAAAGTGCTACGGAGTTACACAACACACCGTTTGGTACCACTCAACAATTTCTCTATTGCTACTGCAAGGTGGAAAACTGAAGATAGCAAGCTAGATGATTAGTGTTTGGCACAATCAATAATTCTCTTTGTTACCGTTCATCAAGTTCAACATAATTGATTGCCCTGCGGCAGTTTTAGTATCAAGGCCCTCTTTGACTGCAATCAAATGTTTATCACTGCCCATAAAATGACGGAATATAGGTCTTAGCTCTAATTGTTCTTCGCCGTCCTTGTGGCAAAAACGAGCTAGGTCAAAGGTAATTAAGCCATCGGCGTCAGAGAGTGCTTTCAACGCATCAGAGAGGCCAAGGCTCTCGGCGTACTTATCTTCAAATACCCTCGTTATGCTATAGCCGTGATGCAGGCAATAGTCTTTGACAACTGCTCTTTGTGCATCACAGCTACAGAGATCTCCACAATTTCGTACATAGGCTACGAGTCTGGTTTTTCTAGCTCTAGAAACTGCTTTAGTGCCCCAGCGGCTGCCGAGATCAGTACTGAGACCATCAATAAGATCATCGCAGGAGCAATTGGATTCTGAAACTGTAGTAGCTGAGCGCTGGTGCAGTGGCTGTCTCAAGCGCTCATCACTTGAATTATCTCGATATCTAAATCTGTCAAACATATTCACGATAACTGGCCTCGAACTATGTAGCGCTGATGCCTTATACCATAGCGGTATGTTCAGAACTTCACATCATCCTTCTGACTATTAAACAAATCGTTCTTGGGCTCGCCACGGGGATCGTGTAGCATTACAGCAACAGGCCGGATGGTTCTATCTTTGACTAGAAAACGATTTGCATTTTTATTCATCGCGATATTGCTTCTTCAGCAAGATCTCTTTCCGCAAGCGGCTTTAGCCAATGAAAGTTCGTCAACCATTGCCGCGGCCGAAGCCGTGTACCGCGAAAGAGTCGCAGCGTGGACAGCTTCTCCAGGCGAAAATTCTGATTACATTGCGGTTGCCCTAGAAAGTTTAGCTGCTCTCTACAGCGAAAATGGACGCAATGACGATGCCATTTCAAAATACAAAGAGGCACTGGTCGTGCGAGAAAAAGCAGCCAAGCCGGCAGCTTCATATATCGCTGTCACTCAAACCAAATTGGCCGATTGTTTGTCGTTTGCCCACCGAGATGCCCAGGCAGAGCCACTCCTTATCGCGGCCCTGGCGACGCAGACAAAGCTTCTTGGCAGAGGCAATCCAAATATTCAACCGACAATCAGGAAGCTAGCTGTTTGCTATAGAGACCAAAAACAATATTCGTCTGCCGAAATACTGTTCAAGGAGCTGCTCGCTACAATCAAGAAGCACATTGAGAGATCCAGATCATCTCTAGCGTGGATGGATGAGATTTGCTATGCAAAAGAGCAATCAGACCTAATCGACAATTATATGCGGCAAAAGAACTGGGCTGAAGCAATACCGCTTAGTCAGAAGTTGCTAGCTACTTATCAGTCAATGCCAGGCAATGATCATGACAGCGATTCCCTTCCGTCGGCACTGCTTACAATGGGTGTCTGTTATAGCGAAGACGGCCAGTATTTGTTGGCAGAACCGCTATTTGAGGAAGCGTTAAAACTACTTCAATCATCACGAAAGCATGAGCCATCTTATGTAGCAATAGTTCTGAGCAAACAAGCCAACAATCTTGCGGCCATGGCAAAATACAATCAAGCAGAGCCTTTGTACAAGGAAGCTTTATCTATTTGGGGAAGGGTAAATAGGCCAGGAGACGGTGATCAGCTCGATACTATAACTGGCTATGTAGCACTACTGACAAAAACTAACAGAATAAGCGAAGCGGCCAAGTTGCAATCTCAGGCTGCTTTTATAAAAAAACACTTTGTATTTACCAGACTGCCGTTGCCAAGAAGCTGTATGGATTGCTGGGGTACCCTTGAGTTCGGTGAAACAATTCGCCAAGAAAAAACTCTCATACCACCAAATTAAAGCACGAGACTTCACCATCAACGGTGCCAAGGTAAACCTTGTCTTTATTGATTAGTGGTGGTGCTTCAATTTGTTTGTGTAAGAAGCGCTGGAAGCGCAGACTACCATTTGCTGTGTCAAAGCCCTGCATCCAACCTTCTTTGCTGACACAAATTACACTAGCACCAATTGTCTCTAATGCAGCTCCAGGCGAACCTTTGAGCGGTGCCTTCCACTTCAAGGTGCCGGAATACTTCTCGCAGCAATAAAGCCATTTATTTTCACTGGCAAACATTACTGAAGTGAATACAATCACGCCGCTCTTTAGAATGGGACTAAAGGTCGGATATTCCCATATGAGCCTTCCTGTCTCGGCCTCCAGGGCGAAGCAGACACCGCCCTGGGTACCGACATAGACAGTGTCAACAGAAGCCGTTGGCGTGCTAACGATGCGACCATCAGCTACATACTTCCAATTCAGTTTGCCACTGTGAGCGGCAATGGAATAAACATGACCGCCACGGGTACCGAAGTAAAGCGAGTCGCCATGGGCACGCGGGGCCGCAACAATGGCATCAAGAGCACTGAAGTGCCACAACCGCCTGCCCATGCGTATGTCCAAAGCAGTGACTTGCCCGGTGCGATCGCAAACAATAACCTGATTGCCAGCCATAATTGGGCTTGCCAGCACCGGCGCTGGCCCTTCCCAGCTCCAAATTATCTTGCCTGTGGTTGAATCAATAGCTTGGGTCTTTCCAGCACTGTCGCTTACAACTAGGCGTCCATCAAGAAAAATTGGCGATGTGAGAATAGGTGCATCCGCATCAAAATTGAATGACTGAGCACCACTTTCTGCTTGTAGTGCGTAGAGTCGGCCATCGGTAGAACCAACATAAACAGTCTTTTCATCGCGACTAATTACTGGATGAGCAGCCCAACCAATCGGTCCATGAGTAGGGAAAGTCCAAACAGCTGGCTCGTCTTGCGAAGTTTTTGCCGGGCTTAGATTTTCCTTTTGCTCGGGAGTTTTAGCTGTTGGTGCTGGCGGAGTATTTGTTTCGGTATCAACTATCGGAGTGGAGATATTGTTATCCCTAACAAACGAAGGGACACCGGTAATAAATACTTCTTCGCCGCGCTCACCTTTCTTTATTAAAGGCTGATCGCGATTCTTTACCGCTTGTTGGTCGGCAATTTTGTTTGACGGTTTGGCTACTTGCGGTTCTTGTGCCTCATGAATGGCCTTGCCTGTTGGATTTCCGCCAGGTAGTACCTGGGGCTCTACTTGAACTGTATTGGAGGAATTCTTCTGAGCCGTCAGGCGCGCCTTTTCTTGCGCCAGGTTTTGCTCTAGTTCTGCTTCGGTAGGCTCAGCTACAGCCGTATCACGCTTGGCTGTTGCTCGCGGAGAGAGCCCCATGCGAGCTACACGCATTTCAAATATCAAATCATCGACAATGCCAAGCACATCAGTCATCGACTTGTAGCGGTCATCAGGCTGCTTAGCCATCATGCGCTTGACCACGCGATCAAGCACTTCGGGAATTTCAGGGTTGAGACGTTTGGCTGATGGCACCGGTGCATTAGTATGCTTCATTGCCATCTCAATCATTCCCTGGGCGCGGAAAGGTAATTGCCCTGTGCACATTTCAAAGAACAAGATGCCCATCGAATAAATATCAGAGCGGTGGTCTTGTTGTTCGCCGCGACAAAGTTCCGGAGACATATAAGCGGGTGTACCCATGCCCTTAGTGGCTGAGTTGAGATAAACTCGACCAACCAGCAAGCGGGCTAGACCAAAGTCTCCAATCTTCAAATCGCCTTCATTGGTAATAAATATGTTGTCGGCTTTGACGTCCTGGTGAACCACCCCTCTTTTATGGGCGAAAGATAAACCTGAAGCCAATTGCTTCATCCAGTTGAGGCAATGCTCTAAAGGTAGAGGGCCCTGGGCCACCCGGGCTGCCAGGTTGCCGCCAGGCAGATACTCCATGGCCACGAAATGGTGCTCTCGGCTATTGCGAACTTCGGCTCCAATATCAAAAACCGTGACGATATTAGGATGGTCGAGTTGGGCCGCGAGCCGGGCTTCTTCTCTAAATACGTCTACATTTTTCTTATCTGCCATTAAACTGGGCAAAAGCATTTTTATGGCAACATCGCGCAAGAGCAGCTCGTCTCGGCAATGATAAACAACGCCCATGCCACCCACGCCAATCTCTTCGAGCACCGAATAGTGGCCGTCTTCGAGTTTATCGCCGCGGGTGAATATTTTCGGGGGCAATAGTCTTCAATCTCCTGGCTGCGTGTTTATTATCTTCTGGTAATCTCGGGGTTGTAAGAAGGCGCTAAAATGACAACGTCAACCTCGGGAACTTACGATGAGCCAACCTGCATTAAACCAGTTTAACAGCACTTGCCCTCCGACCGGTGACCAGTCTTCAAGTAATGAAGTTACTTTTGATGCTTCAGCCAATCTAGTAACTAACTTAGCAGTAACGGCTACGGTAGCTCAAGGGCAATTGGTGCTAGAGCAAGAAGCCCAGGCGATATTGCGGTCTAAATCGCGGCTTGGTCCAAGTTTTGACAAAGCCTTAGAGCTGTTGCTCGGCTGCAGCGGCAAAATTGTGGTTACAGGCATGGGTAAATCGGGTCATATTGGCTGCAAGATTGCTGCGACCTTTGCCTCTACTGGTTCTCCAGCCTTTTTCGTACACCCAGCTGAGCTTCGCCACGGCGACTTTGGCATGCTCGACGAGCGCGATCTTGTTATTGCTCTTTCCAGCTCAGGTGAAACTCAAGAAATTAAATTGGTGCTTGAGCCCATCAAGCGGCTTGGTCTGAAGCTAATTGCCTTAACCGGCAATTTAGAATCCACCCTGGCTAAATATTCCGATGTCACCATTGATGTCTCAGTTGAGAAAGAAGCTTGCCCACTGAACCTGGCACCTACCACGTCAACTACTGTCGCCTTGGCCATGGGTGATGCACTAGCTATGGTGCTGATGTCAGAAAAGGGAATTGAGGCAGAAGATTTTGCCAAGAGCCACCCAGGCGGAAATCTTGGACAGAAGCTCATTACAGTCGAGGGCATCATGCGCTGCGGCTTCGATGTGCCGATTGTTTCACTAGATGCCACTCACGAGATGGTTGTCGAAGAAATTGGCAGAAAGAAACTAGGCTTTACGGCAGTTTGCGAAGACGACGGCAAACTCAGAGGAATTATCACCGACGGCGACTTGCGCCGCTCACTATCGAAGTACCGTGAACAAGTCTTTGATAAGAAAGCTCGCGACCTCATGACCGGTGGGCCCAAAACTATTGCCTCACATTCCCTAGCTGTTGAAGCTCTGCGCATGATGGAGAAGCACTCTATCTCTGACATTTTGATTGTTGACGGCAATATGAGACCGGTTGGCCTAATCGACTTAAAAGACTTGCTTAGGGCTGGAATTATCTAAATAGTCGCTGCGGCTTTTCTAAACTCGATTTGCTCGGCTTCGCGGCGGGCTAGGATGGTTTGACTATCGTCACTCAAATTTGCATCGCGGAAGGGCACCTGTGAGCTTTTGCCGAGGCGACGCAACTCTTCACCAGCAATTTCAAAAATGCAGGAATTTGGCATTGAAAGAAGCGCATGGGTTAGTTCTTTGTTGCTCGTTTTAATAGCAATAGTGCCACCGTTTTTGCGGCCAAGACCAGTGGTGCGGAAGACATTAAAGCCCAGTGAAATCAATGCACCGCGAACAGCTGGAGCACTAGCATAGGTAAGAAGCGCACTGTCCTCAGACATTGACTGGAAGTAATGGCGAAAAAGATCGACGCTCCACAGCTCGGGCACTTTCTTGGGCGAAAAAGGATCGTGGTAAATTAAGTCGTAGTTCTTAGACTGGGTAGAAGCGCTCTCAAGCAAGAACTGACGCAGATCGCAGACACTGATTTTAAAATTCAAGTCTGCCAGTGTCTGATTTTTTAAAGCAGCAAAGCATGGCTGCGCCAGCACCTCTGGAACTACGGCCAGTACTTCTGGATCTAATTCAACGGCATCGACCTGCAATGAAAACTGCTTTGAGATTGCTAGATGATTTGCTAGTGCCAAACTGTTATAGCCCAGGCCAAAGCAACTATCCAATAGCTGCAACGATCCGCCAGGCCGAGCTAGCTGAAGAAACTGCAGGGCCGGTTCAACATAGTTAGTGACCGCCTCTGTATATGCACCAGCACGGTTGTGATACAACTCATCTAGATTGTTTTCATGGAGTGAAAGCGAGCCATCTTCAGTGGTGGCAAGACTAAAATTAGCCATTTGAATTAAGCTCGAGATTTAGAACTATTTTGCCAATATTCTGATCAGCTTCCATTAGCGTGTGCGCAGCAGCAGCCTCTTCCAGCGGAAAAACCTTTTCAATAATTGGTTTGATTAAGCCACTGACAAAATAGGGCAGAATGTTCGCCTCAAAAGCTCTGGTAACCTTTGCTTTTTCATCATTGCTGCGCGATCGCAATGATGTTCCTCTAACAGTAATGCGCTTTGTCAGAAGGGCTGCCAAATTAAGTTCGCATTTGGCCCCCGCCAATAGACCCACTACCATGATGCGACCGAGGCGGCGTACGCATTTGAGGTCTTCCTCTACATAGTTGCCACCAACTAATTCAAGAACCACGTCAACACCAGAGTTTGATCCAATGGCATTGACTGCATCAGCAAACTGGCCACCTTCAATTGTCAGCACATGATCAAATAGTGCCTTTATTCGCTCAGCTTTAGCCTGCTGCCTTACTGTGCCAATTACTTTGACATTCATAGCTTTGGCGATTTGGGCAGCGGCGATTCCGACCCCACTGGCGGCAGCGCTCACCAGCAAGGTCTCATGGGCCTTAAGCTCTGCCTGTAAGCAAATAGCATCATAGGCCGTGATATAGGCCTCCGGAACGGCCGCAGCCTCAATGTAGGAGAGACTAGCGGGAATATGCATGACTGTAGAGGCCTCAACGGCAATATATTCCTGGTAAGTACCAGCTGGCGCTAAACCGAAGACACGGTCGCCAGCCTTAAAATCGCCTACATTTACATTCGCACCCACAGCCTCCACCACTCCAGCATATTCAAGGCCCAAGACGTCTTGGACTACATCGGCTGGGGCCGGATACTTACCTTTACGCTGCAGGGTATCGGCTCTGTTAATTGCTGTTGCTTTGATCGCCACTAGAATTTGCTCAGCTGAGTAAAGTGGCTTAGAGCGCGTCTGTAATTGCAATACCTCGGGGCCACCGGCTGCTGTAATGACGATTGATCTCAAGATATTTACCTTCCACTTACAAGTTCGAATACTGAACATAACAATAGGGGTTTATTGTCTCAATAAAGGTCGACAAGTGGTGGTCTGCACTTGTATTCTTATTGGGTTATGAAGATGAAGTTGTTTGATATTGTGAAATCGCAGCGCGATACGTTTGACCCTGATGAGCGCTTAGAGCTTGACCCTGAGCATATTCACAGCAAGGCCAAAAAAGATGTCTGGGACAAGCTGGGAGCAGTGGCTCCCATCATCTCAGGGGCACTCATATTCGTAATGGGCGGCTGGTTTACCTATACCTACAACCAGCAACAGCTGCGCCTGCAAGAAATTCAAACCATTGAGAAATTTATCCCACACCTGATGGGCAACGACCAAAGCAAACGGGCTGCTATTCTTGCCATTTCATCGCTAACCAATGCCGAATTAGCTACCAAGTTCGCCCAGATTTTCTCAAGCCCTGGAACAGTTTCGGCCCTGCAGTCACTGGCCGAAAACGGCAACGAAAAAGACAAAAATATCGCTACAGACGCGCTGGCTAGGGCTCTAGAGAACCTTGCTGCTCGCGAAAGTCGGTTGAATGAGATAGAGACAGCATTTCACAAAGCTGCTACCGATAGCACGGCTCATCCAGCCAAAAGTGATAATCCTCTGGACCAAATCGAAGAGGCCCAAAAGCTTGAGCGCTTGGCCATTACCCTACGTGAGCGTGGTCACCTGGGTGCCTCAGAGTCGCTCTTGAAGCAAGCTATAAATGTTCGACTGCGCGCCACTGGCGACAGCAGAGACGTTGTCAACACGCTCAAGAAGCTTTCTGAAGTGCAATTAGCTCAAGGTAACAGCGTCGAAGCAGAAGAGACAAATAAGAAAGCAACAACGCTGGAAAGCAAGTTAAACCCTCAGCCGGTTGCTCCTCCGCCAGCGGCAAAACCATTGGAAGAAGCGCCTAAGACAGAGAAACCATCCACTCCCGCCGCTGAATCGACCGAAAAAGTTGCTGTGCCAGCCAGCGAAGTAAAGACCGAAGTAGAATCCAACTAAATTTAGTCGGTGATATATTCGCCCCAGTACTCTGTGCGCTCTTTCCAGTCACAGCCAGCATTGCCGCATATTAGTGTGACTTTTGAGCCCTTAGTTTCAAGATTCGAATCACCAGCACCGTCCCAAACAGACTCAGTCATCTCTACAAATTTCTCGAACGACTTAACTGGTTTTTTGCAAGTGGGGCAGGTCATTTTGCCACTGGCAATGGCTTCTTTAATAGTTGAAAGTGACACGGCTATCCTCAAAAAACAAACAGTGCTTAGATTTTACCTTAAGGCAGATCAAACTTCAGCCTTGGTTGGTGCGAGCGTAAAATTAAATGAAACTCTTGCGAATCTAGTTGTGCTGGTAGTTTCAAGAAACCCAGACTCTTAATATTCTGAATGCTCAGCAAAGAGTCTTTTGTCAAATTATCACAACCCTCAAGATCAAGAACCACTAAGCTCTTCGTGCCTACCAACGAACCCAAATCTTTATCAGTAATCTTACAGCCGTTCAGGTACAAAGCTCTAAGCTCTCTCAATTTAGCGATTTTCTCTAGATCGAGGGTGGAGCATTGGCAGCGATTCAGTACGAGTCCGAATATATTTGGATTCAGACCATCAATAACAGGACCAATATTTTTCACAGCTTCAATATTGAGATGCCCTACTTGTGAAAGCAGCGCTGAGCCAGCCAAGTCGTCGCCACCTAGATTACAACGACTGAGGTTAAGTGCTCTCAAATTTTTCAAAGACTCAAGTGTTTTGAGATCGCTGACTTCGAGCTTACAGTCGGCTAGTTCCAGACAATCTAAACCCTTTAATCGAGCTATGTTTGCAATTAGCTCGTTACTTCGGCTTGCTGTTGCTGGGATGCGCAAAGTCTGCAAGTCGTTAGACTGAAAATAAGACAAGAGCTGGGGATAATCGCCAATCACATCTGTAGGCTCAAATCGCACTGCAGCTCCAAGCGGCACAAGCAGCGGTCCTTGAGCAGGGATTTTCGCATTCGAGGTATTGCGAATGTCTTTCGCCTGAGTGAATTTCACAGTGCCAAGAGAGAATTCTTGGGGAAATTCAAACTTCAATTGACTAGCGCCGTTCGGCAATAATTTCTGCTGCGAAAATGGCTTGAACTTTTGCCCTAGAAACTTTCGAATATTTGATTTGTCAGATTCTTCAGCTCTGTGATTTTCATCGGTTTTATCTATACCCTTAAAAATCTTGCTCCCAACGGCTCCTTCCATTTCTTCCCGGTAGTTGCCCATACCTGGTGCTTCTTTCAGTGGACTATCGAAATCAACTTTTGGTCCAATCGGCTGAATTTTCTTTGCAGAAAGTGGCCCAGTCAATGCGTATAAAATTGCACTAGCCAAAACAACAGTACTAGAAGCAACCAGTACAATCAGAGAAAGCTTTAAATTGTGGCCTTTCTGCTCGATTGTTCCTTCACCAGTAGCGCTTACAGTATCATTCCGCTCCGTTGATTCATCCTCACCATGCTCCTCCTGATTGGTTAGAGCTTGATCAATTGAAGATACCACCGGCGATGCCTTGCCGATTTTGATCTGTATCTTTTGTAATTCATTCTCAACTTCAGCTAGTGACTGATAGCGCTCCGCTGGCGACTTAGACAACATCTTATCGATGATGTGCTCTAGCTTTGTCGGGTACTGCAAATCAGGTGAAACCGAGTTTAAAAGCGGTGGCGCATCTGATAGATGCATCATGGTTGTTTCGATGGCTGTACGGCCACGAAAAGGCGTAATACCGGTGAGGGCCTTGAACATAGTGACAGCAACAGAATACATATCAGATCGACCATCAAGTTTGCTGCCTGTACATTGCTCAGGACTCATGTACAAAGGGCTGCCAAAGACCTCTCCTGGCTTGGTTAAACCTTGAATTGTATGACCATCATCGTCTACCAATTTGGCAATGCCAAAGTCGACAATCTTGACCTGAAGCTGCTCTGCTGCGCTATCTCCCAAGAGCATGATATTGGCCGGTTTGATATCGCGATGAATGATACCGCGCGAATGAGCATAGGCAAGACCAGAGCAAACCTGACGGAAGATGTGGAGAGCTTGGCTTAGCGATAATGTCTTATTGCCCTTGAGATGGTCGGCCAGAGACTCACCGATAAGAAAATCCATTGTGTAGTAGGGCCTACCGCTGTCGGTCTGATTCATGTCGTAGATTTTTACGATGTTTCGGTGTTCCAGCCTAGCGATGGCCTGTGCTTCATTGCGAAAGCGCTGCCAAACAGCTTCTGAGAGTTGACTGGTTTTTAAAATCTTGAGGGCGAGAGTTTTGTTTAGCTGAGAATGTTCAACCTTATAAACAACCCCCATGCCGCCCTCGCCAAGAAAGTCGAGGACACGATAAGTGCCATCAATGATCGTGTCGATTTCTAGACTTTTGGAGTGGTTTGTCATGGCGCTAAAAACACTATTTGATTGACGTAGCTATTTATACCCGATCGAGTAATGAATAATTTTTGCTTTAACCAGCTAAACTGTCTAACTTACCCTGCTGTCCGACCTTGAGGAAACAGTGAATTCGTCTAAATTCTTGCTGTCAATTGCATTGGTGCTAGCCTGGGGCATTTGTACGGCTTTGCCAGCGGTTGAAGCAAAAAATGCAGCCCCGGTGGTTTTATCCTCTAAAGCCACCCCAAAAGCGACTTCTACTAGTGACAACTACGAACTAAACTTTCCCTCCGAACGCGCTCTTGCTCAAATATTGTGGAGGAAAGAGGCAGATGGCAAAAAGATAGACAAAGGCAATAAAAGTGCCAAAGAACGGGTTCTGGCTCGTGGCAAAGTAAGACTGCCCAAGAATGTTCTTTTCGAAGTTGTGCTCACGCCTGAGGCCCTAGATCACATGGACAGCATCGAGCAGTTAGTAGCTCTGCCAGTAGAGCACATGATTGCTGCCAAACTTGACTTCACTGACGAGCATATGCGGCACTTGAGGAACTTCAAAGGCCTATTACATCTAAATCTCGACGAGACACTCATAACCGACAAGTCTCTTCCTATAATAGGGACATTTCGAAACTTAATGGCTTTAAGACTAAGTGTCACGGACGCTACTGGTAGTAACTTTGAGGCGCTGTCAAAGCTGCCCCATCTCTTCACCTTAAATATTCGAGGCATTAGTCTCAAAACTGGCAGCCTGGCGAAGCTAAAGGGGGCACTGTCACATTTGATAGACCTCGATTTGAGCAATATAGATTTAGGCAAAGAAGATGCTGCGGCACTTGTTTCTGCCCCAGAGCTTAAACTGTTAGACATAGCTGGCAATAAGCGATTCGACGACTCTTGCGTTGGTTATTTAGCTGGCATGAAGCACCTAAAGTCTCTCAATATAACTGACACCTCGGTCACCGATAAGAGTCTCCCTGAGCTGTCTAAGCTACCTAAGCTCAAGTCGATAACAGTAAGAGCAAGAACTTTTTGGCGCTCTGGCCAGCCTAGTCAATATAAAGGGCGCTTGAAGGTTATAGATTCAGCCTCGAAAAGCAACACTACCGAGGATATGTTTAGCCCGCTGCACTAGCGACTGCTTAAGTAACAACTGCATTTAAAGTCATAGGCAAAGACAGGCATTAATCTCTTAACTCGCTATGATCAAGTGATGGCAGGAGCAGCAATGAATTCAACAGAGTGCGGTCGTCGCTTTGAAACGACCATGGCAGTAAAAGTGGCTACCTATGATATCGACTATGCCAATCATGTCTCAAATATCGTTTATTTTCGCTGGCTAGAAGACCTGAGATTGCAGCTTCTTGAGGAGAACTTCCCCCTAGAAGAGTTAATGGCAGAAGGATATATGCCAATCTTGGCCTCGTCAGCCATTGAGTACAAGAGAGCTATAAAATTATTCGATAAACCCATAGGCCACATGTGGATCGAGAAGCTGGGGGCAGCAACCATGCAGTTTATGGGCGAGTTTAGAGTAGATGGTGTGCTCACAACAAAAGCTAGCCATATCGGTCTATTTGTCGATTCAGTAACGCAAAAGCCTGTGAAATTGCCAAAGCAGATTGTTCTAAAGTTTGAAAATTACAACAAATAATATTTATAGTAAAAGTGCAGTCAGAGAGCGGGAAACATAGATGTCTAAGAACACAGTAGCAAAAGCAGCACAAGAACCGGCCACAGTGCTTGTAACTGGTGCCACATCTGGCATTGGTAAGGCGATAGCTCTGGGCTTTGCCAAGAACCATTTAGCAATTGCCATAAACGGCTTTGGCAAAGATGACGAAATCGCTGCAGTGCTCAACGAGCTTAAGGAGGCCGGAGCAAAGGAGGCGATTCATGTACCGTCAGACATGAGTTTGGCCGGCGACATTGATCGACTGATCAACACTACACAGGAGAAATTGGGCAGTCTTGATGTTTTGGTCAACAATGCCGGAATTCAGTACACTGCTAATATAGAAGACTTTCCTGCTGAAAAATGGGATCAGATAATCGCTATAAATCTCAGTTCGGCTTTTCATACCACCAGACTGGCGCTACCCATGATGAAAGAGCGCAATTTTGGCAGGATAATAAACATTGCCTCAGTGCACGGACTGGTGGCCTCGGTGCAAAAAGCCGCTTATGTTGCTGCCAAACATGGCATCATTGGATTAACAAAAGTAGTTGCCCTGGAATGCGCCCAGCAAAACATTACTGCCAATTCCATCTGCCCAGGCTGGGTGCTCACTCCACTGGTTGAAGCACAGGTAAGCGCCATAGCCACAAAAGATGGCATTAGTCGCGATCAGGCTGTAGAGAAACTGCTTTCAGAAAAGCAGCCAAGTTTGCGTTTTGTCGCCCTAGAAGAGCTAGCAGCTTTGTGCCTCTTCTTATCATCGTCTAGCGCTGCTTCAATTACTGGTGCTTCAATGCCAATCGATGGTGGTTGGACCGCAAGATAGAATCTTGCTAAAGCTAAAGGCCAGATCTAGAACGAAATCTAGACTAAGCACAATGAGGTCGACTGCGATCGCACTTTCCCTGGAAATCCCGATGAAGAAAATAGCACTGTCACTTCTTGCATTATCGTCTCTACTTCTATCGTCAACAGCGACAATTGAAGCTAAGCCGGCACAACATATTGACTGTGCTAGTGCTTGCAGAAGCTGGCTAGGCAGAGCCGATCTTCTCCATTCGAGGGTTGGTGTTGAAGTTATGGAATTACCCAGTGGCAAAGTCGTATTCGAAAGCGACGGCAGTAGGCGCTCCACCCCAGCATCGACAGCCAAAGTGATCACAACTTCTTGCATTTACGATGCCCTTGGTCCTAATTATGTTTATCACACCAGGCTGGTCAGCAACGGTGTAATGAGCGGTACTGTTCTCAAAGGCGATTTGATTTTAGAGACAAGCCAAGATCCTAGCCTCAATCGCAGCGATCTAGTGGCACTAGTTAGAGACGCTGGAATTACTTTAGTTGAAGGAAAAGTATTAGTTTCTTGCCCGGCCGAAGGCCACGACAACTATGCAGTCAGCTGGCTGGCCGAAGACTTCGGCCAAGACTGGATGCCAGTTTCGTCTAATTTAGTTGTTGACCGCAATATCGCTTTCATTAGTGGTTTGCCGAAACAGCTGCGCGTCGCCGATAGCAGAGGAAGCGGTCTAGCAATTCTAGAAACGCTTATTCAATCTGGAATCGGCACGGCCTGGCTCTCTCTCGACTCAGCCAATAATATAGTAACCATTAGTCGTGGTACCGCTTTTGGTAGCAACGGTAAGATAGATAGTTCGATCAAAAGAGATGGTCCTTATGTGGTCGCCAATCCGGATGTCTATAATACGGCTATTTTCCAATCAATTTTGAACGACCAACACGTTAAGACTTCAATGCAGGCCACAATTTCCAAGGAAAATCTGAAAGAGGGCTCGGCCGATTACCGCACTATACTTTCTGATCACAGCTCGAAGCCCTTGTCGCAAATTATTCGTCTCTGCCTTCATGAGAGCGATAATTTATACGCCCAACAGTTGTTGCGCACCATAGCCTTGACCGAAATCAACAAAGCCAAAGCTGGAAAGGCAGCAGGCAAGAGCAATCGTGTTGAATCAAGAACGCTAGAAGAGAGAGGTCTGCTAAAGGTTGGCGAATGGCTATCGTCGCTTGGGGTACCCGGACGGGAAGTGGTTTTGTTTGACGGCTGTGGTCTTTCGCGCAAAGACTGCGTCACGCCGCATGCTCTCAATTTAGTCTTGAAACATATGGCGGCAGAGGCCGATAGCGCCCCGTATCTCGACCTTCTCAGAGCAACGGGCGATGGCAGTAATTCCTATCGTTTCAAAACTGGTGCAATGGATACAGTACGAGCTATTAGCGGCATCTTGGTGAATAATTTTAATCAAACCGAAGCCGTAACCATAATGATCAACGGCCATACGCCATCAGTAAAAGAGCTGCGCATTGCCCTATCTGATTTAATTGAGCGGCTAAAGAGAGCCCCCATAAGTCGCCCCGAAACCAGTACTAAAGCTAGTACCAAAGCTGCAACAAACCCTTCTATTGCTAGCGCCAGTGCATCAAAACCAGCAGTGCCAGTAAAGAAGACGACAACTCATCACCGTAAGCATCATCACTAAATTAGTGAACGTGATGACTTACCGAGTTGAGGTTGGCAGCTAAAATAGTGTGTTTCTCTGGGCTTTCTTGCTCTTCGTAGACAGCTTTAATTCGTTTTTTCAAAGCTAGAAGAGTGCGAGGCAGTTCGCCTTTCACTCCTTCTCTAACGATCCACTGTGGAACAAAGAAACCTGGGTCAATGTACATGCTATAGGTGAGTTCAGTTTTGGCACCACCATCAGCAGGGCTCATATCCCAAAAGCCACGAAAATCTTTTAGCGTGCCAGCAATACGCTTAAACTCAATACGCCCACCTCTTTCGGTTTGCTGGTAGCGCGACTCAACAGTGTAAGCCAACTGCGGCAAGAAAGGTATAGGAGCAGTATCTAGAGTCATCTTCAAGACTGATAGGTTGGCCTGATCAGTAACAACCTCTACGCCCTTAACTCGAGGAGCTATGCGGCCACGAAATTCAAAGGGATTGACCATGATCGGCCAGACCTTGTCTGGAGATTGATCAATGATTATCCGACCAGTAACAAATTTCTGTGATCCTACACATTTAAGACCAACTACAACTTCACCGCGGTTGAGTTTAGCCATCGTATTTCTTTCTTCGGTCTGAACTTGTTCCTCATGCGGGCTGGCAAGGGCTGGCACCACCGGTGAAGCCATTGTTAGACTGAGAGCGAAAATAGTACAAAGCGAATAGGTACGAACGTGCTTAGCGACTTGCATAAAACTTAAAAAGGGCATTGTCTCTCCAGAACTCTCACCGGCAACGAATTTTGAAATTTCTTTGGACCAAAATTTCTAAAACGAAGCAAGGCTGACCTTATAGTCGTCTAAAAGATATAAGCCGTCAAGAGGGCAATACTCACGATGTATATATCTTTGCAAGCTCCGAGAGGTGCACCATGACAAGGATAATTGCTATTCGATAGATATCAAGAACTAGATCAAGCAGGAAAGATTTATCTTCGCTGTTGAGAAAATACTCATTATCAGCACAAGTGCCAGAACAGGTGTTCACCACATCTGGTGGCTTGACGATGATCTATTGGCTATTGCGCCTGACCGCCCTTTCAACTTGACTTCAATACTTTGACTAGACAGTAATGCTTATTTTGTCGGTATGTTAAGAGAATCTGGCCTTGACTACTGAGCTGGGGTTATAATAGCTGCGAATTGCCGTAGCTCGGCGCCTGTAGCGCTTCAAGTACTCAAGAGGACACGTAATGCCTACCTTTGATAAAGATCAACAACCACTTTTTGCAAGGGAAGGTTTGTTCAGACAAAAGTTGAACCAACTACGTACTGGAGAGAACAACAACCCGCGTACACCTCCAGATGCTTCGACACGCTATAAAGAACTTGAGCAAGGCAGCTACTTGTCTAACGTCAAGAACAGCATTGAGAAAGTTGACCCAACGGAGAAAGAACGGGCTGCGCTCCTAGACCAGTCCACGGAACTTTATAATCGCTCAGCGATCACTCGCATTATCCGCGACGAATTAAAGCGCTCGAAACGTTACAAGCACAATCTCAGCCTGCTTGTAGTTAGCATTGATGAGTTCGACGGTGTGGCAAAGAAACATGGTGCCACCACCGCAGAATCTATCATCAAAGGTGTGGCTTCATTCTTAATGGCTATCATTAGAGACGTTGATATTCCAGCTCGTTTCGATAATGGTGTTTTTCTTGTTCTTTGTCCTGACACAGAGCCCAAGGGTGTGAGTGTTTTAGCTGAAAGAATTCGCAGCAAAATCATGCTCACCAGAGTGTCTGATGTCGGCCAGAATTGGCACGTCACTGTAAGTCAAGGTATTGCTGGTTTTCCTGGTGCTGCCGTTAAAGGCGAAGAGCTTATTCAGAACGCAATCATTGCTGCCAATACTGCCCAGAAAAATGGTGGCAATCAGACAGTACTAGCTGACTAAAACGAAGCTACCAGTTGTAAGATTTGAGGACCTTTTCTAGGTCCTCTTTCTTTTTGCTGTTCTCCGCCATTTGCAAAATCAAGGTACATTGTTCTTCGTTCAATCTTTTGCTCTTGAGATAGTCGTAGGCAAGTTTGGCTCCATGTGGTTTAGCTCCTGATGGGAAGCCGCAGGCCGAGAGAAAATCCTCAAAGCTAAGATCAGAACTATCATTCTTTTGTTGGTCGTTCTGCAGTAATGCTTTGGACAAACTAATATCAGCTTCTTTTACTTTGGTTAGAACCTGACTGGCGTCCTGGGGCGCAATGGTGCCGTTAGTTACCATCTCTTGCAAAATAAGAGCCTGATTAAGCTCCACCTCAGTAAGTAGATTCAGGCGAATAAGCATACGGCCGAGTGGAACTTCTTCACTAACTCCCTTATCTAAGGCACTTAGAAGAGCTTTCTGAGATACCATTCCGGAAAGCAGGAGTAACTCTCCCAATCGAATTGGTCTGACTCGGCGTGCGGTCAAAGCAGAAGAAATTAAGCCGCTATCTCCCGGCTTCCCGCCATTTTGAGAAGCACTCATGGTCTTCTTGATGCAGTCAATTGCTTGCTCTCGGGAAAGTTTGTGGTCGCGCAAAAGTGCTTGAGCAATCAAAGCAACGAAGGCCACTCGCTCTTTGACAAAGCCACGCAGTGCTAAAACTCGAGCCAGCTGTAGCCCAGTTGTATACGATACGCTCAAGCCTGTGTCTAAAGCGGTCTGATCGATGGCGGCAGCAGACAAAAGCAATTCACCAAGGCGATTGGCCGCATTGAAATACTCACTATCGATACCAAGTTTTTGCATGGCGTCATTCAAACTTAAGCCATCTTTGGCTATTAGCTTGAGAGCAGCAGTTGCCACCTCTTCAGCAATGAGCTGATCGCGAACGAGAGATTGCAGACTCAATGCTTGTCTAAAGTGCTCTTCAGTAAGAAAACTCGAGGCTATTAAGACTCTGCCAACTGGCACACCAGTTTTCAATGCCACAGGCATAGCATCAGCCAACTGAGGCAACGTGACCAACTCAGACTGAACCAAGAGGTCGCCAACCAAAACTTGAGAAGCTCTTTTTTGCATGATAAAAGTCTACCGCACTGTCTTAGTTTTGCTCTCAATTCGCTTCAAGCGAACTGCTATTTTCTCAGCTTCTGATGTGCGACCGCATTGCTTGAGAAAAGCCTTATAGTGAACCAGGTAGGGGCTCACCTTTGAGTCATCTTCTGGATTTTGAGATTCAATTGTGGCGATGGCACGGCGAAAAAGAATTTCAGCCTGCTTATGGTTACCATGCCAACAATAAAGCCAGGCGAGGTCAGGAAGAAAGGCAGCAAAGCGCTCGGAATTGGCACCGGCATAGCCCTCTTGATAGCGCATTGCTAGCTCATAGAGCCTCTCAGATTCAAAGGCGTTACCTCTTCTATGTTCAAGCAAAGACAATCCGGCCAAGCTATTTACTAGTCCAGGATCCATATAAGCATTGGCCTCGGCAATATTAACCGCTGCTTCAAATGACGATTTTGCCTGAGCCAATGAACCGTCTTTGAGAGAAAGTCGAGCTTGATGGTCTTTATTCCACCACTGCTGCAGATTGCTGCTTGCTGCAGGATCAATAGTCTCACCAAATTTTGTCTCGATGGCGTGAGCGGGGCTGCAAACCAATATCAACGAAACAATAAATAAACCGACAAGCGAGCGGAGCAATTACTTACCTGTTTCTTGAGTTTTATCTTGGCCTTTATCTTGAGGTTTCTCTTGAATTTTTTCTTGAGCTTTTGCTTGCAGTTTGGCTAGCCTAGCTTCAAAAGGCGCTGCCTCAGCCGATCTACCATTTGCTTTGAGAGTATCAATTACATATTGAAGAATAGTGGGGAAGTTAGAGTGCTCTTCACCGATGTGGCTCTTTGTCTTTTGAGCTAAACGAGCTTCCATCGCAGCTATGTGGGCCGCAGGGTTGGCCAAAATACGAGCCTTCAAAATATCAGCACTACCCTCGTCAGTTGCTCCTGGAGCAGCCAGTTTACTTGGCGTCGCAGCGGTACTAGTGGCAGGCTTACTAGTGGCAGGAATACTGCTAGCTGGAACAACAGTTTTAAACTCTTTATTACTTTCCATATTGGCTTCTAGACCAGTCAATAACACTTTGAGTTTATCTATTCGGTCAAGTAACTCTGCATCTATTGCTGTAGCAGCAATATCATCTATGGCCATAAACTCAGCAATATTTGCCTTACCGGCGTTAACAGCCTCTTTGTCGAGGTGACGTAAGATTGTCAAAAGCTCGCTGCGTTCTGACTTGCGCAAACCGTCCTTTAGTTCATAGGTCTGAATATCAACCTTTCCATCAGCTCCCTGGGCTTTTTGTGTCGTCAGACTGACCGCCTGCAATGCGCCGTTAATTGCCTCGCCGACCACAGCTAAGCTCGATCTAGATATTGAAATAACTCGATTTTCTTTGCTCTGACCGTGGTCGACAAAAGTAACTTGAGCCAATTTGTACTCTACAGGAGCTGCTTCTAAAGCCTGCTCAGCCAACTTTACTGCCTCAAGCTTGAGTAATCGCTCACTCATGTTGCTATCGAGAGCCGTGGTAATGAAAATCTGATCGTCCTTTAGTTGAGTATTGACTCTATTCGGTCTGACATATTGCCTTTCGCTCAAATAGCTGGCCACACGTTTTGCTGGCTCTATAATCGAATCGTCCTTGATCACTAAAGACTTAAGCAGTTCATCTTTTGACACGGCTCCGGCAGCGAAGGCCTTTACGTCTCCGGCAGTAACTGACACTTGTTTAAATGAGCTCAGTGAAGTGGAATTGTAGAAATAGACAACCACGCGGGGAACTTCACCCGGAGCTAAATCTACTAAAGTCTTAGCAATCAAAAGCGCTTCAATTTTACAGTCGTTTTGGTTTGCCTTCGGATTCTTATAAGTTGCAACTTCAATACCGTCTTCTGCTACTCGCGCATTTAAGCGAATAGTTGGAGCAAGAATTTTTGCCTTTTCTAGAGCATCCACAGCCTCGCCATCACTAGGTAGAGCAAGCGCTGGTAGCCCCAAAAGCAGAGAGGAGATTGCCAGACCGGAAACTAAAATTACCTTCTTCTCGCCCACGCTAAGGAGCCCCCACATTCCAACAGGTCTTACCTATTATAGATGAAGGTTCTAACTATTGTTGGGTGGGCGCTAATGCTTAGGCCAATTATTCGAGGCTAAAACCCAAACTGCGACCTAATTTGAACCAAAATGTATCTTTTATTCGATCAACTCGAGCCTGAGTCTTAAACAATAAATCTCGGCTCTGCTCGTGGGTAGCCTGCTCAGTTTCTAAAGCCTCTTGCAACTGACTGACCTGTGTTTTCAGTTCTCCAACCAAAAGGGCCTTATTAAAAAGTTCGGGCATATACTTAAGTTGATCGGCATTGGCGGCCAATTCAAGATCGCGGGTGCGAATATCAAATTCACGGTCTTTAACCTGGCGACGAAGCTGCACTAACTCTTTGCGCTGAACATCTATCATTTGTTGCAAGCGAGAGTCGGCTTCGTAGTCATCTTCTTCTATGATGCTTCTCTGCATTAGCGGTGCTGACTTAAAAATCTCGGCACCGTCGACAAATGCATCAGCCTTAGCTGGCGAAAAATCAAAAATATCAATATCAGCTGAAGCTTCAAGCGCACTAACTGACTCGGCTTCTTGATTTAGTGGAAATTCAATAAGATTTGAAGGCTCACCATCAGAAACTT
>Ga0075152_10000187_pt1 | contig 49763 bp, 44 predicted proteins | sample JI61114C2DNA_FD_70964 | JGI IMG/M metagenome (GOLD analysis project Ga0075152, IMG submission 70964) | Wastewater effluent complex algal communities from Wisconsin, to seasonally profile nutrient transformation and Carbon sequestration -... | ecosystem: Engineered > WWTP > Effluent > Algae...
CGGACGCGGCGGTGTCGGACGCGGCGGTGTCGGACGCGGCGGTGTCGGACGCGACGGTGTCGGACGCGGCGGTGTCGGACGCGACGGTGTCGGACGCGGCGGTTTGTTCGGTAGCGACGTGTTGGGCGACGTTTTGGGCGTCGGTGTTTTGGGCGTCGTAGCGAGCGGCGGTGTCGGGCTTGTCGAGCGGCTGGGCAGCGGGTCGTCCAGCGGTGGCCTGCTGCGAGTCGGAGAGCGCTTGCTCGTCGGGCTTGTCGGTGGCTGGCGCGGCCGCGTCGTCGACGGTCACGTCATTGGTTCGGCGTGTGATGGCCGCACGAAGCTCGCTGGGGCGAAACTGGGAGGTCGGGTCGGAGGGCTCCTCGACCTCGTCCCGGGTCGCGCGGAGCGGCGGCGGGTCGGGTTCGGCGGAGGCATCGCCGGGTTGCGGGCCGAAGGCGTTGCGCAGGTCGGTGGAGCGATAGTTCGTGCGCTGGGGGATCGGCGGCTCGTTGATGTCCGAGAAGTCGTCCTCGGCGAGGACGGGCTTGGCAGCGGGCTGGACGGCGGGCTTGGCAGCGGGCTTACCGGCGAGCCTGGGCGCGGGCTCCTTGCGCAGCGGCGCATACTTGGGCGTGGGCGCGGACGGCACGTCGGAGGGTGCATCTGGCTCATCGGCCAGGTCGTCCATGGCGATCGGGAGGGCGGTGGTGACGGCCTTCTGGGCGCCGGTGCGGCGGGCCTCGCCCTCGTCGATCTCGAGGTCGAAGTCGAACTCGGCGTCGCCGAAGGGCGGGAGGCTTGGCTCGGAGACCCTGACGTAGCCGGCCGCGAGCCCGCCCCACAGCGCGTCGAGGCCGGGGTAGTGGCGCCAGAAGCGGGCGGCGAGGCGCGGGCCCGGGCTCTCGGTGCCCTTGGCGACGTTGATGTTGATCAGGCCGGCGAGCACGTTCACCGCGAGCACGTGGCCGGTGTAGTAGGTGTCGATCGCCTCCTTGAGGCGCCAGAACAGCTCCTGCGGGCTGCCGTCCTTGCCGATGACGGCCTTCCACAGGCGCAGCGGTCCGTGCTCGACCACCGGGGCGAACAGGAATTCGCGGCCGCTGGGGAACAGCATCTGGAAGCGCTCTTGCTCGATGACGAAGTCATCCTCGGCGACGCCGAGCTTGCGGACGGTCTCGGCGAGCTTGGGGCCGGTCGGTCGCAGGTCGCGCAGGCGCTCGAGGCGACGGACGGCGTCGTGCAGACCGGCGTCGCGCAGGACCTCGGAGAAGATGTCCTCGACCTCGTTCCAGGAGCCGGCGACCGGGACGGTGGCGAGGATGCGGCCGCCGATGCGGTTGACGCGGATCATCTCGGTCAGGGCGCTGCCGAGGTCGCCGGTCTCGCCGAGCACGAGGTTGGCGACGACCAGGTTGTAGCTGTCGTCGGCCATCGCCGTGATGTCGTCGAAGTCGCCGACCTTGAGGTAGACCCGGTTCTTCCACTCGGGCCGCATCCGCGTGCGGGCGAGCTCGATGAGCGTGTCATCGGGCTCGATGGCGAGGACGCGGGCGGTGGCGCCGAGGCGGTGGAGCAGCTCCGCGGTGGTTCGCCCGACGCCGCAGTGGATGTCGAGCGCGATGACGTCGCTCGAGTTCGGCAGGTTGCGAATGATCAGCCGCGCGAAGCGGTCGTGCCAGATCGGCGCGATCTCGCGATCGATGACCCGGGCGACCCGGCGATCGCGGAGGCTGTTGACCGCACCTGGGCGACTGTCCTGGCTGCTCAAGAGACGACTTTGTGCGGGTTGGTTGTCGCTTCGCCTGGCTCAGTTCTGGGGCAGGACGACGAGGCTGAAGTAGTAGTTGCTCTTGCCGCCGTTCGCGCGCACGAGCGTGGCGCGCATCGCCGAGCCCTCGGGCGTGTTCGGCTGGGTGTTGCCGCAGTCGTCGCCGTTGTCGGAGATGCAGTAGTCGAACTGCACGTTGGCGACGAAGGGGCGGCCGGCGAAGCGGGTGAACAGCGAGGGGTCGGCGTCGTCGACCTGGATCGCGTGGGTGAAGCCGTCGAAGCCCATGGCCGGGAACTTGCCGTTCGGGCTCGCCGAGACCTTCGCCATGCCCGAGAGGGTGTTGAACTTGTAGACGAACGCGTAGAAGCAGGTGTTGTTCGGGCAGGCGCCGACGTCGTCGGTGACGGTCACGACCGGGTCGACGGGGATCGGGGGCATCGCGTTGTTATCGCCGTCGCCGTAGGCGACCGGGCCGTTGGCGGCGAAGTCGATGACCTGCAGGCCGGGCTTGAAGGAGGCCGGCGCGCCCATGTCGTCGCGCTTGACCTCGTAGGCGGTCGGGGCCTGGACCATCTGCGGGGCGCAGTAAGGGACGAAGGCGTCGAGGCCGGACTGCGTGAACGTGTTGATGAAGCCGTAGATGCCGAAGGGCAGCGAGGGGCTGACGGTGCCGCCGGGGGTGCAGGAGGAGGCGTCGAGGGTGATGCCGGGCGGCATCGTCTCGGTGACGTCGTCGAACTTGCCGCTGCCCATGCCGCGGCCGATCCGCAGCTCGCAGGTGATCCCGGTGCCGTCGCCGTCGACGAGGATCTCCTTGTCGAGCAGCTCCTGCAGGCCGACGCCGAGCGGCACGCAGCCGTCGGGGAAGGCGGCGAGCAGGCCGGGGGTGTCGACCGAGAGCGGGTCGTTGATGAGCAGGTCGCCGCAGCTGACGGTGGTGTCGTTGCCGTCGGCGTCGGTGATGGTGATGCTGACCGGATAGACGCCGTTGGTCGTCGGCGTGCCGGAGATCGTCGCCTTGGTGGTGTCGGAGGCGTCGGGGACCAGCGTGAGGCCGGGCGGCAGGCCCATCACGGCCCAGGTGTAGGGCACCGCGCCGCCGGGGGCGGTGACGTCGAAGACGTAGGGGATGCCGACGAAGCCGTCGAGGATGCTGCCCGAGTCGTCGGTGCAGTCGATCTGCGGGGCGTCGGGCTCGTTGACCACCAGCTCCGCGCAGTCGTAGGTCGTAGTGTTGCCGTCGCCGTCGGTGACGGTGATCTGCACCGGGTAGTTGCCGGCCGTGCTCGGCGTGCCCGAGATGACGCCGTTGTCGTCGATCATCAGGCCCGGCGGCAGCGTGCCCATGTCGTCCCACGTCAGCGGCGCCTTGCCGCCCTTCGGCATCAACTGCCACTCCCAGGCCTGACCGACGATCAGCGGCGGCAGGCTGCTCGGGACATCCTTGCAGTTGAACTGCAGGTCCTGCGGGAAGCCCCACGGCGCGAACTCCTCGCGACTACAGGCGCCGAGCGCAGTGGCGGTGAGGAATCCGGAGGTCAGGAACATGAGGCGGAGGTTCATCGTCGACTCCATGGGACGCGCCGGGTCGCCGAGGCGCGCCTGTGTCTGCTTTAGGTACGCCTGCCGGGCAGGTCGCGGGGCCAGGGTATCACGAGCGTCTAGCGCTTACTACGCGCTGTTGCAAGGAAGCGGCGCGGCCTCGGGCGGTGTCGCTCAGGTCTCGGCGCCGGGCCTGCGGGACCCGACGAGCTTGCTGATGGCGTCCGCGGTCTTGGGGATGGCGGCGCTCAGCACCTCGGGCGTGTCCTCGCTGCAGCGCACGTCGTCCTCGATGCGGATGCCCCGGACATCGGCGAAGGTTGCGAGCCGTTCGCGGTTCAGGGTGCCGTCGCGATCGAAGGGTCCGGTCAGCTCGGGGTCGTCGAGGATCGCCGGAACGAGGTAGAGGCCGGGCTCGATGGTGACGACCATGCCAGGCTCCAAATCGCGGTCGAGCCGGAGGTAACCGAGCCCGAACTGACGGCTGCGCGTCCGTCCAGGGGCGTAGCCCGCCCGGTCGCCCAGGTCCTCCATGTCGTGGACGTCGAGGCCGAGCAGGTGGCCGACGCCGTGCGGAAAGAACAGCGCGTGGGCGCCACGTTCGACCAGGCCGTCGACCTCGCCGCGCAGGATGCCGACGTCGACCAGGCCCTGGGCGAGGGTGCGGCAGGCCGTCAGGTGGACGTCGCGGTAGCGCACCCCGGGGCGGACGCGGTCGATGGCGTCGAGGTTCGCTTGTAGGACGATATCGTACAGAGCCCGCTGGGTCGGGCTGAATTGGCCGGAGACGGGCCAGGTGCGGGTGATGTCGCTGGCCCAACCATGGAAGTCGGCGCCGGCGTCGACCAGCAGGAGATCTCCGGCGGTCATGGTGTGGTGGCTGTGCTCGTTGTGGAGCACTTCGCCGTGGACCGAGACGATGCTGCCGTACGCGGGGCTGCAGCCGCGGGCGGTGAACTCGCGCTCGATCGCGGCGCGAACGACGGCCTCGGGGTCGCCGGGGGCGGTCGCGGCCATGCCCGCGAGATGGGCGACGCGGGCGATCTCCACGGCGCTGCGGAGGTGCTCGAGCGCGGCCGGGTCGTGGACCAGGCGCAGGGCGATCATGGCCTCGGCGAGGTCGGCGTCGGGGCCCTCGAGGGTGGGGGCGCCGTGGTGGGCGTCGTCGTGGAGGGCCCACGGGCGGCCGAGGAGCGCGGCCTGACAGGCGCGGCTGCGCGGCTGCACTGCCGGCAACGTGGCGACTGCCGCGGTCCCACCGGAGGCCATCACGGCGTCGTGGAGGTCAGCGAGCGGGCGGATCGCCTGGACGCCGGAGGCCGCGGCCAGCTGCTCCCAGCTCGGGCTCGGGCCGATCCACAGCGCGTCGTCCGGCGCCGGCGGTGTGGCGAAGATCTCCCACTCGTCGCCCTCGCCGAGCAGCACCGCCCCGGGCCAGTGCAGACCCGTCAGGTACAAGAAGTGGCTGTGGGCCCGGTAGGGGTAGATGTTCGCCGCGTAGTTGCGCGGTGAGAGGTCGCCTGCGAACAGCGCCGCGGGCACGGGACCCATGCGGGCCGCGAGTCGGCCGCGACGCGCGGTGAACACTTCAGACCCCTGGAGCGGCAGCAGCACGGACATCCCCGCTTTGTACCGCGACCGGCCCAAAACACCCAGGCCCCCTCGCGGCCCGTCGCGCCGTCGTTTACCTTCCGGGGCACCTTGACGACCTCGGCCCCGCCAGCGCCCCCCGGCCCCGTCTCCGGCCCCGTCTCCGGCCTGGTCCCCGACCGGCGCTGGCTGCTCACGCTGACGGTGCTGGCGCTACTGACCCGTCTGCTCTGGGTGTTGGTGATCCATCCGCCGGGCAACTACGTGTTCAGCGACATGGGCATGTACGTCAAGCGGGCCACCGATCTCGCCGTGAACGGCCCGCGCGACGGCGTCCGCGACCTGGCCTGGCAGGCCTATGGGACCCACTTCCTGCTCGCGTTGCCCTTCAAGCTGTTCGGCGCCGGGGCGCCGTTTCGGGCGGCGGCGGTGCTCTGGGGGCTGTTGGGGGCGGCCGTGGTGCCGCTGACCTATCTGCTGGCGTGCCGGGTGCTGCCGACTGCGCGGCTGGCGAAGGTCGCCGGAGTGGCCGCGCTGCTGTGGTACCCGAACCTATCGACGACCGGCTTCTTCCTGTCCGAGACGCCGTTCCTGTGCATGCAGCTGCTGGCGGTCTACTGGCTGGTGCAGGTCCTGCAATCCGGCGCGCGGGCATGGCCGGCGGGGATCGCCGCGGCCCTCACCTTCATGCTGCGGCCGCAGTCGGCGCTGTTCTTCGTGCTGGTCTTCGGGCTCTGGCTGGTCAACGTTCGCCGGCTCCCGTGGGTGCGGGTCAAGCAGCTGCTCGGGGTCGCCGTGCCGCTGTTGTTGGCGCTGGGCTTCAGCGTGTGGCGCTATCACAGCCACACCGGGCGCTGGGACGGCATCGCCGAGAACGCCAACATGAACCTCACCGCCGGGCGCTGCCACAACATCGTGACCCAGGCGTTTCGCAACAAGGCCGACCTCAAGAAGAGCGAGAAGAAGAACAACACCAACGACGGCCGGCGGGTCAGCCTGCCGGGCTATCGCACGCTCAAGCAGACCTTCCCGGACGGCCACCCGCTGGGCCTGAACCCGGCGATGGGCTCCGACACGATCCGCTTCGTCGGCTACATCGGCGACCCGTGGATCCACCGGTCGCTGCGCGAGGAGTGCTATCGGCGGACCGGCGTGCTCGGGCAGCTGCAGTACTCGCTGGTCAACCTCTCGCTGCAGTGGTTCATCGCCCGGCAGTGGCCCGACAACTCCAAGAATCACCAGTATTTTCTCCCGGTCGCCGAGGTCTACCGCTACCTCTTCATCGTGGTCGTGCTGCTGCCCTCGCTCGTCGGCGTGGGGCTCGGTCTGGCCCGCTGGCGCCGCGCTCCGGCCGCTACGCTGCTGGCGCTGTGCCTGCTGACCTCGATGATCCTCGCCGCGGTGTTCTTCGGCGACGTCCGGCTGCGGACCCCCTACGACCCCTACGCCCTGATCCTCGCGCTGCTGGCGTTCCACTGGGCGAGCGAGCGCTGGCGGGCGCGAAAAGCCTCCACTTGACCCCCGCGTGACCTCCTGGCGAGGCTGTGGTACCCCTTGCCGCGCTTAAGGGGAGATCGCCAGATGCCCGTCGCCGACCACGCCACGTACTGCCGCATGCTCGAACACGCCAGGACGCACAAGTTCGCGTATCCGGCGATCAACATCACCTCGTCCAGCACGATCAACGCCGCGCTCGCCGCCTTCGCCGAGGCGAAGAGCGACGGCATCTTGCAGGTGAGCACCGGCGGCGGCGAGTTCGCCTCCGGGCAGTACGTCAAGGACATGGCGCTCGGCGCGATCGCCCTGGCGGAGCACATCCATCGCGTCGCCCCCCGCTATCCGATCAACGTCGCGCTGCACACCGACCACTGCCCCGCCGACAAGCTCGACAAGTTCATGCGTCCGCTGCTCGCCGAGACCCGGCGCCGCCGCGCGGCCGGCCTGCCGAACCTGTTCTCCTCGCACATGTTCGACGGCTCCGAGCTGCCGCTCGCCGAGAACATGAAGATCGCCCGGGAGCTGCTCGCCGAGTGCGCCGAGCTCGACATCATCCTCGAGGTTGAGGCGGGCGTCGTCGGCGGTGAGGAGGACGGCGTCAACAACGAGGGCACCCCGGCCGAGAAGCTCTACACCACCGCGGAGGACATGGTCGCCGTGGCCCGCGCGCTGGGCGAGATCAAGGGCGGGCGCTTCATGTTCGCGGCGACCTTCGGCAACGTGCACGGCGTGTACAAGCCCGGCAACGTCAAGCTCAAGCCGGAGATCCTTCGTGACGGTCAGCGCGCGGTCGAGCAGCAGCTCGGCGCCGGCGCCCGCTTCGACCTCGTGTTCCACGGCGGCTCCGGCTCGGAGATCGCCGACATCCACGAGACCCTCGAGTACGGCGTCATCAAGATGAACGTCGACACCGACACGCAGTACACCTACACCCGGCCGATCGCCGACCACATGTTCAAGAACTACGACGGGGTGCTGCGCATCGACGGCGAGGTCGGCAACAAGAAGCACTACGACCCGCGCGGCTACCTCAAGGCGGCCGAGAAGGGCATGACCGCCCGGGTCAAGCAGGCCTGCGCCGACCTGCGCTCGACCGGCACCACCCTGCACCGCTGATGCGCCTCCACATCGAAGCCGAGCGGCCGAACCCGCGCAAGTTGCAGCCCGCCGTGGACGCGCTGAAGCGCGGGCAGGTGATCATCTATCCGACCGACACCGGGTACGCCTTCGGCTGCGCGCTCTCCAGCCCCAAGGGCATCGCGGCGATCCGCAAGCTCAAGGGCCTCGACGAGCGCTCGCCGAAGCCGCTGACGATGATCGTCCGCGACCTCGCGGAGCTGAGCCGCTTCGGTGTGATGAGCAACTCGCAGTTTCGCCTGATCCGCCGCCTGCTGCCCGGGCCGTACACGTTGATCCTCAAGGCCGCCGGCGACGTGCCGCGCAGCATGCACAACCGCAACCACGAGGTCGGCATCCGCATGCCCGACCAGACGGTCTGCAACCTGCTGCTCGCCGAGCTCGGTGAGCCGCTGCTCACCGGCTCGGTCACCCCGTACGACGACAACCTCCCCGAGCTCGAGGAGCCCGAGAGCTATGAGCAGCGCTTCGCCCGCGAGGTCGCGGTGGTGGTCGATGTCGGTCCGGTGTGGCCCGACCCCTCGACGGTGCTGCGGCTGATCGACGACGAGGTCGAGCTGCTGCGCCAGGGGAAGGGCGAGTACACGCCGTGAGCGGGCCAGGACCTGAGCCGGCGGCCAGGTCCGATGTGAAGCCCGTACCGGCGCCGACGATCTACCTCGGCGACAACCTCGCGGTGCTGGCGACGCTGCCGGACGCCAGCTTCGACCTGATCTACATCGACCCGCCCTTCAACACCGGGCGGGCCCAGCGGCGTACGCCGATCGGCATCGTGCCCGACGCGGAGGGTGACCGCACCGGCTTCTCGGGGCGCCGCTACCGGACCATCAAGCTCGGGGCGCGCGAGTACGCCGACGCCTTCGACGACTACCTCGAGTTCCTGTGGCCGCGGCTCGAGCAGGCCCACCGACTGCTGGCGCCGCGGGGCAGCTTCTTTCTCCACCTCGACTACCGCGAGGTCCACTACGCCAAGGTCGCGCTCGACCAGATCTTCGGCCGCGCCTCCTTCATCAACGAGATCGTGTGGGCCTACGACTACGGCGCGCGCTCGCGCAGGCGCTGGTCGACCAAGCACGACAACATCCTGTGGTACGCGCGCGACCCGGGTCACTACACCTTCGAGTACGACGCGATCGACCGCATCCCGTACATGGCGCCGGGCCTGGTCGGCCCGGAGAAGGCCGCCCGCGGCAAGACGCCGACCGATACGTGGTGGTCGACGATCGTCAGCCCGACCGGCAAGGAGAAGACCGGCTACCCGACCCAAAAGCCGCTCCGGGTGATCGAGCGCATCGTCCGCGTCCACTCGCGGCCCGGCGAGCGACTGCTCGACTTCTTCGCCGGCTCCGGCACCTTCGGCGAGGCCGCCGCGCGCCTCGGGCGGGAGGTCGTGCTCGTCGACGACAACCCCGAGGCCGTCGCGGTCATGCGCGAACGCCTCGCATTCGCCGCGCCCTCGGTCGTGACTCTTGATTCGGTGAGCCCGATGACGCCGACGCTGACGCCGACCTGATGCCCGGGCCTCAGGTGTGCGGCAGGGTCACGCCGCGCTGGCCCTGGTACTTGCCGCCGCGGTCGCGATACGAGGTCTCGCAGGGCTCGTCGGACTCGAAGAACAGCATCTGGGCGACGCCCTCGTTGGCGTAGATGCGGGCCGGCAGCGGCGTGGTGTTCGAGAACTCGAGGGTGACGTGGCCCTCCCACTCGGGCTCGAGCGGGGTGACGTTGACGATGATGCCGCAGCGCGCGTAGGTCGACTTGCCGACGCAGATGGTGAGGACGTTGCGCGGGATGCGGAAGTACTCGACGGTGCGCGCGAGCGCGAAGGAGTTCGGCGGGATGATGCAGGTCTCGCCGGAGACGTCGACGAAGCTGTTCTCGTCGAAGCGCTTGGGGTCGATGATCGTCGAGTTGATGTTGGTGAAGATCTTGAATTCACCCGCGCAGCGGACATCGTAGCCGTAGCTGGAGGTGCCGTAGGAGACGATCGAGCGCTCGCCGATGTGGCGCACCTGCCCCGGCTCGAAGGGTTCGATCATGCCGTGCTCTGCGGCCATGCGGCGGATCCATCGATCGGACTTGATGCTCATGCGGCCTCGCTGGCCGGGTCGATTATCACAAATGGGGGCGATCGTGTACCCTACAGGGCGCATGCCACGCGCCAAAGCCCGCGCCTCGCTCGAGCCGCTGCGTGAGGTCATCCGCGACGCCGGCCTGCGCAGCACCGGGCCCCGGGTCGCTGTGCTGGAGCACCTGCAGACGACCAAGGTCCCGCTCAGCCACGGCGAGCTGGTCGAGGTCCTCGCCCACCACGGCTACGACGCGGCGACCATCTACCGCAACTTGATCGACCTCACCCGCGCCGGCCTGCTGAGCCGCATCAACCTCGGCGACAACGTCTGGCGCTTCGAGCTGCGCGGCTCGGGCAAGGCGCTGCACCCCGAGCACCCCCACTTCGTCTGCACCCAGTGCGGCGTGGTCACCTGCCTCTCGCAGGTCCGCGTGAAGTTGAGCCCGGCGCCGGGCTCGACCAAGTCGGTGGTCAGCAGCATCGCGGAGATCGTGCTCAAGGGCCAGTGCACGCAGTGCGCCTGAGCGGCTGAGCGTTGTGTGGTCAGCCGGCGGCCGGCGCGATCGAGTCGGCGAAGGCGGTGAAGGCCGGCTCCCACACCGCGAGGGTGTCGACTGCGCCGACCGCCTTGAAGAAGTAGGGGTCGCCGGCGCCCTCGACGATGACGCCGAGCAGGCGCGAATTAGGCTCGTTGTAGGCCTTGGGCGCGCCGGGCATGACGGGCGCGACGTTGGTGCCGGCGATGTCGACGCGGGTGATCGTCAGCGGCGGACGCAGGGCCGTCTGCACCTTCGCCTCGGTCTGCGGCGCGCCGTCGGCGGTCACGAACTGGGTCTTCCAGCGGTTGACGTTGGAGGCCGCGTCGCCGCCCCCGCCCTTGAAGCGTGAGACGATCAGCGTGACCTCGCCGCCCGGGCCGGGCAGCGTGAACTCGGCCAGGCGCATCTCGTTGGAGGCGGGCCTCCGCGTCCACTCCGTCGGCACCGAGAAGCCGAGGCCCTCGACCGTCTCGCCGCGCACCGTGCCGGCCGGCGTCACCGGCTGCGGATTCACCGGGGCGCGCACGGTCGGGGCGGTGTGGGGGTCCGCGGGAGCGGCGTGGGGGTCCGCGTGAGGGTTCACGGGCGCGGCCGGGGCGTGGGGGTTCACGGGCGCGGCCGGGGCGTGGGGGTTCACGGGCGCGGCCGGGGCGTCGGCCGGCTTCGCGGGAGCGGCCTTGCCGGCGTCCGTGGGTGAGCAGGCGAGGGTGGTCAGGGCGATGCAGGAGCAGAGCAGGCGGCGCATGGGAGATCCTCGCGCGCGAGAGTACCAGGCCGGGGCCGCCCCCGAAACCGCGCAGGACGGACCCCGCGGCGGTCCGTCGCGGCGTTCAGCCGCGGCCTTCGCGGCGCCGACACTCGTCGAGCAGGGCGCGGATCACCTGGTCATTCGGACAGGCCTGGCACAGGGTCGTCAGCGCGAGGCCGGCGGCCTCGAGCGTGCCGGCCGTCATCTGGGCGACGGCGGTCATGACAGCGGAGCGGCTGGCTCGCTTGGCGGCGTGGCTCTCGGGCGGGTCGCCGGCGAAGACCTCATAGACGACGACCGGGTGGCGCTTACCGGGGACCATGTAGTCGCCGAGCGGGCGGGTGTCGGCCTGCATGTCGGGGGGCAGCTGCTCGTACACGACGGCGCTGATCAGGAGGTCGGCGCCGAAGCGCCGGGTGAGGCGCTCGATGCGGGCGGCGGCGTTGACGGCGTCGGAGACGACGGTGGACTCCATGCGACCGGCGGCGCCGACGAGGCCGAGGGTGACGGGGCCGAGGTGGACGCCGACGCCGACGCTGGCGCCGAGCTCGCGGGTGCGCTGGACGACGCCGAGGGCGCTGCGGACGGCCTGCGCCGGGGCGTCGGGGAACAGGGCCATGAGGCCGTCGCCGAGGTACTTGTCGACCACGCCGCCGGCGTCGTGGATCGCCGGGACGATGGCGGCGAAGAACTGGTTCAGGAACTCGAAGGTGGCCGCCGGGCTCTGCTGCTCGGCGCGGGTGGTGAACGAGCGGAGGTCGACGAACACGACCGTCATCTCGCGCTGGATCTGGTCGCCGAGCTCGACCATCGTCGCGTCGGCGCTGCCCATCAGCTCGAGCAGGCGCTGCGGCACGAAGCGCGCGAAGGCCTGGGACAGCGCGACCTGACGGTGGTGCAGGCGGTGGTTCTCGAGCGCCACCGAGGCGTTCTGGCAAAACAGCTCGATCAGCCGCCGGTCCCAGGACCCGAGCTCGCCGAGGCCCTCCATGAACACCGCCGCCCACACCTCCTCGTCGCGGAAGATCCCGAAGATGTTGTAGGACGGGCGCAGCACTGGCGCGCGCGTGCGCAGCATCGCCGTGATGTCCTGCCAGACCTCGTCCTCGACGACCTGGCTGACGAGCTTGCCGACGTAGCCGTGGAAGCGGCCGGTCCCGGCGACGACCGTGGGCGAGGTCGTGACGAGGTCGAGGCCGAGGCCGTGGCCCTGAAAGAACATCGCGCTCTCCTGGGGGCTGACGAGCGCGGAGAGCTGGTAGAGCACGCCGGTGATGAACTGGTCGACCGACTGGCGCTCGAACAGCGCGGCGGTGGAGCGGACGATCTGCTCGAGGCCGAGCTTGTGCGACTCGATGGTGCACAGGTCGCGATACGAGCGGACGGCGCCGATCACGGTGGTGGTCAGGCGCTGGGCGGTGATCTCGGTCTTGTCGCGGTAGTCGTTGATGTCGTAGTCGAACATCACCCGCTGCTCGGGCGCGTGGCCGGGCTGCCCGGTGCGCAGGACGATGCGGACGCGCGAATTCCCGAGCGTGCCGCGGATCCACCGCACGAGCTCGAGGCCGGCGTTCTCGGACTCCATGACGACGTCGAGCAGGATCACCGCGATGTCGAGGTGGCTCTGCAGCACCACGCGAGCGGCGGTCGCCGAGTGTACCGACAGGATCGCCAGCGGGTGGCCGTCGACGCGCAGTTCGCCGACGGTCAGCCGGGTGATGTCGTGGATCTCCGGCTCGTCGTCGACGATCAGCAGCTTCCACACCCGGGCGCTCGCGGGCTCCGGCGCCGTGTTCGGGGCGTCGTCGGCGAACACGAGGGTGTCGAGGTCATCGGGCGTGACGGTCATCGCTTGGGCTCCACTCGGATCGGCAGGCGGATCGTCACCTGGGTGCCCTGCTGCGGCGTCGAGCTCACCTCGATAGTACCACCCAGCAGGTCGGTGACGAGATTGTGGACGATGTGCATCCCGAGGCCGCTGCCGCCGCGGCCGCGCTGGGTCGTGAAGAACGGGTCGAAGACCCTGCGCAGCACCGCGGGCTCCATGCCGACGCCGTCGTCGCGACAGACGAGCGACGCGCCGCGCTCGCCGTCGCGGTCGACCTCGATCGTGACGGTGCCGATGTGCTCGCCGGGGAAGGCGTGGACCAGCGCGTTCTGGACCAGGTTGGTGCACACCTGCGAGATCGCGCCGACGAAGGTCGTCAGCTCGACGTCGGCCTTGACCTCGATGACGACGCGATGGGGCGTGCGGCGGTACAGCGGGCCGAGGCTGGCGACGACCTCGCGGACGTAGGGGCCGAGGAGGACGGTCCGCTCGGCCTCGCTCGACTGGTCGACGGCGATCTGCTTGAAGTTGCCGATCATGTCGGCGGCGCGGCGGAGGTTGCCGAGGGTCATGCGGGCGGCCTCCTGCGCCTGCGCGAGCCCGTGCTGGAGGTCCTGGCGGCGCAGCGTGCCGGCGAGGAAGGCCTCCTCGACCTCGCGCAGGCGGTCGCCCGCGAGCGAGGCGGCGGTGACGGCGACCCCGAGCGGGGTGTTGATCTCGTGGGCGACGCCGGCGACCAGGCCGCCGAGCGCGGCGAGCTTGTCCTTGCGGATCAGCTCGTCGCGGGTGGCGTCGAGCACCTTGTTGAGCTTGGCGACGTAGACATCGGCGGTCAGGAACGAGGCCTCCGAGCTGACCGCGTCGACCCAGCGGAGGATCGGCAGCGCCAGCTCCGGCGCGACGGCCTCGCGCGCGAGCAGCTGCAGCAGGCCCTCGCGGAAGCTGACGAAGCCGCGCAGCAGCGTCGACACGCTGAACTTCAGGTTCGAGCGGTTCGAGGTGACGACCTCGATGAACTCGTCGCGCGGGCGGGTGTCTCCGGTGAGGAGCTGGGCCTGATACATGCGCAGGGTGCTGGACACGAGCGCGCGGGTCTCCGCATAAGGGCGCGGCGACAGGTCCTCGTGGGCCTCGGCCCGGACCCAGGCCGTGCCCGCGTCGATGATCTCCTCGGCGTGCTCCGCGAGCAGCTGCCGCAACCTGGTCAATGCAGCGTCCAATGGTCACCGCGGCCGTGGCCGCGGGCCAATGTACGCCCTGCGTCGATCTTCCGACAAGGGCCGAAGCGAGGGCCCGGCACGAAGGCCGGCCCAGCGCCTAGAACGCTGATTCCGACAGTTCCATCACCTCGAGCGTGTTCTGCTCGACGAGCTTGCGCGTCAAGGTCAGGGCCGGCAGCACGTTGCGGGCGTAGAAGCGCACGGCCGCGAGCTTGCCGTCGTAGAAGTCGTGCTCGCTCGCGTGGGCCGTCTGGCGCGCGACGACGGCGACGGTGGCCTGGCGCACCAGCAGCCAGCCGATCACGACCTCGGCGGTGGCGAACAGCACGCGATTGCCTTGCAGGCCGACGTGGTAGACGGACTCGCCGAGCTTGCCGAGCAGGGCCTGGTAGATACCCTGCAGGTCGACGAGCGCGCGGCTGAGAGCGGCGTGTTCGACGCCCAGCGGGCCGGCGGGGTCGATGGTGCCGAGGGTGCCCTGGACCCGCTCCATCAGGCCGCGCAGGGTCTGGCCGCCGTCGCGGGCGATCTTGCGGAAGACCAGGTCGAGGGCCTGGATGTGGGTGGTGCCCTCGTAGAGCGTGTCGATCTTCTGGTCGCGGATGAACTGCTCGATCGGGTAGTCGGTGACGTAGCCCGAGCCGCCGTAGCACTGCAGCGACACCGCGAGCAGCTCGTAGACCTTCTCCGAGCAGTAGCCCTTGACGAGCGGGAGCAGCAGGTCGTTGAGCTTGTCGAGCTCGTCGGCCGCGACGCTGCCGTGCCCGCCGAGCAGCTCGACCTCGTCCTGGATCGACGCGGTGAACAGGCACAGCGCGCGCATGCCCTCGGCGAAGCACTTCTGCAGCATCAACATCCGCCGCACGTCGGGGTGCTGGATGATGCGGACGCGCGGGGCGGTCTTGTCGGTCGCGCGCGCCAGGTCCGCGCCCTGGACGCGGAGCTTCGTGAACTCGAGGGCGTTGAGGTAGGCCGCCGAGAGCGTCGCCATCGACTTGCAGCCGACGGCCATGCGCGCGTGCTCGATGACGTGGAACATCTGGCGGATGCCGTCGTGGACCTCGCCGACCAGCAGGCCGCGCGCGGGGGCCTTCTCGCCGAAGGTCAGCTCGCAGGTCGCGGAGCCCTTGAGGCCCATCTTGTGCTCGATGTTGGTGCACATCACGCCGTTGCGCTCGCCGAGCGAGCCGTCCTCGTTGACCCAAAACTTGGGGACGATGAACATCGACAGGCCCTTGGTGCCGGCGGCGTGGCCCTCGGGGCGGGCGAGCACGAGGTGGATGATGTTCTCGGTGCCGTCGAAGTCGCCGTTGGTGATGAAGCGCTTGACGCCCTCGATCTCCCAGATGTCGTCCTTGACGTGGCGGGCCTTGCTGCGGCCGGCGCCGACGTCGCTGCCGGCGTCGGGCTCGGTCAGCACCATCGAGGCGCCCCAGTGGCGGTCGACCATGTTCCGCAGGAAGCGCTGCTTCTGCGCCGGCGTGCCGAGGTTCTCGATCACCCGGGCGATCACCGTGCCGAGCATGTAGAACGCCGCGGTCGCGTTGGCGGCGACCGTCAGCTCGAAGCTCGACCAGGCGATCGTCGCCGGCGCTCCCGTGCCGCCGACCCGCTCCGGGAGCCCCATCAGGTGCCACTCGTTGTCGTAGTGGGCCTTGAGCGACTGCTTGAGCGCCTCCGGCAGGTGCACGTCGCCCGCGGCGTCCAGCACCAGCGGGATGCGGTCGCCAGGCACCCAGCTCGGCGCCAGCTCCTTGCCGCAGAACTGCGCGTAGGCCTCGAGCGTCGCGCGGGCCGTGTCCTCGTCGAGCCCCTGGAACTCGCCCTTGCCGAGGATGCGCTCGCCGATGTCGAGCACCTCGAAGAGGTTGAAGTAGATGTCGCGGAGGTTGCTCTTGAAGTGCTGGGCGTTGCTCACGTCGGGCCTCGAACGTTGTTTGCGCCGGTTCGCCGGGCGCAGCCGCACCATCGGCAGCACCTCGCGTGTTTCCAGATTTTGCCCGGCTTGTCAACGCCGCGGCGTGCATCGGCGCGCCTCGCGGGCCATGCAGCCCGGGGGCGTCGGGCCCGCGGCCTGGCGATGTATTCGCCCCGGGGCGGGTTTCGCAGTACGATCGGGCCCTTCCATGTGCCGGATCTTCGGGTTTCGCTCGGTGATGCAGAGCCAGGTGCACCGCAGCCTCGTGAGCGCCGACAACGCGTTCATGCGGCAGAGCGAGCGGCACCCGGACGGCTGGGGCGTCGCGTACTACGTGGCCGACGCGCCGCACGTGGTCAAGGGCGCCTCGGCGGCCTTCGGCGACCAGCTCTTCAAGCACGTGTCGGGGATCGTGACCTCGGAGACGGTGCTGGCGCACCTGCGCAAGGCGACGCAGGGCGAGCTGTCGACGATCAACACCCACCCGTTTCAGTACGGGCACTGGGTGTTCGCCCACAACGGCAACATCGCCAACTTCGCGGAGATCCGCGATGTCCTGCTCGGCAGGATCCCGCCGGTGCTGCGCCGCTTCATCCTCGGCACGACCGACAGCGAGGTCCTGTTCTATCTCCTGCTCGGAAAGATGGCCCAGCGCTGCGAGCTGCACCGCCCCGGCTATCCGCTGGCAGACATCGCGGCGTCGGTGCGTGAGACCGTCGCGGAGATCTCCGCGCTCGCCGGGCCGATCTGCGAGGACAGCGACGGACCGCCGAACCTGACCTACCTGACCTTCGTGCTCACCAACGGCCACGCCATGCTCGCCCACCAGGGCGGCAAGGGCCTGCACTTCAGCACCCACAAGCCCCGCTGCCCCGAGCGCGAGACCTGCCCGCACTTCGCCCCGGAGTGCGAGACACCCGCGGACCACGGCTTCATCAGCCACCTCCTGCTGTCCAGCGAACCACTCCACGGCGACAACGCCTGGGTCGAGATGCGCCCCCATGAGATGATCGGCGCCGACGCCCGCATGCAAGTCCAGCGCTTCCTCCCCTGAGCCCCGATGCCACGCCTCCACTCGCTGACCGCCTCGCTGCTCACCTTCGTGCTGGCCTGCCGTCCAGGCCTCGACTCCGACCGCGCGCCGATGCTCCGCGACCTGTGCGCGGCCTACTGCCCCGACCGCGTCGCCTGCGTCGACGACGGCTTCCTCGTCGGCGACGTCGACGCCTGTGTCGAGCGCTGCTCCGGCGAGGAGCGCTTCCTCGAGGACAACGCCTGCGGCGAGGCCGCCTTCGCGGCGCTCGAGTGCCTGGCGGGCCTCACCTGCGCCGAGCTGCCGGTGGCGGTCCGCGCGGTGACGAGCAACACCGAGAGCATCGGCTGCCGCGCGGAGCTGCTCGCGGAGCGGGACGTCTGCGACTTCGCGCCGCTCTACTGAGCGCGCGGGGGGCGGCGCGCGCTCAGCCCGGGACCGAGCCGGCGTTGAGGCGGGCGAGGAAGGCGTCGGCCATCGACTGCACGTCCTGGCCGCTCAGCCGCTCCTCCTTGGCGATCTCGTAGACGCGCAGGTCGGCGGTCGGGAGCTCCTCGAGGAAGCGGCTCGGTTTGCAGGGGATCTCCGCGCCGCGCTGGAGGCGGGTCGCGGCGCGCATCAGGTACAGGTGGTCGCGGGCGCGGGTGATGCCGACGTAGAACAGCCGTCGCTCCTCCTCGATGTCGCCGGCGATCGCGTCGCTGATGCGCGGCGACGCCACCCGCTTGTGCGGCATCGTCCCCTCCTCGCAGCCGATGATGAACACGTGCGGCCACTCGAGGCCCTTCGCGCTGTGCATCGTCGCCAGGGTCACCTGGCCGCGACCGAGCGCGTCCTCGGGCTCCTCGGTCTTGTTGTCCTGGTTCATCGCCTGGAAGAAGTCGTTCCAGCGCGGGCGCCCGCCCTTGGCCCGGGCCCGCTGCTCGAAGCGACCGAGGCTCTCGAACATCCACTCGACGTTCTCCCAGCGGGCGGCGGCGGCCTCGGCGGAGCCGTTCTCCTTGGCGAGGTGGGCCTTGAGGCCGACGTTGTCGATGACGCTGCGCAGCGCGCCGGAGGCCGAGCCGCTGGCGTAGTAGTGGGCCTGGGCGCGCTTGATCAGCGCGGAGAATTGGACGAGGGCCCCGGAGGCGCGCCCGGGCAGCTCGGCGATCTCCGGGCTGCGGTGGATGGCCTCCATCAGCGCGAGGCCGTGGCGGCGGGCGAAGTCGTTGAGGTGCTCGAGGGTCTTGAGGCCGACGCCGCGCGAGGGCACGTCGAGGGCCCGGCGCACCGACTGGTCGTCCTGCGGCGCGACGATCACCTTGAGGTAGGCGAGCACGTCTTTGACCTGCTTCTTGTCATAGAACGCCTGGCCGCCGAGCACGCGGTAGGCGATGCCGTGCTCCTGCAGCAGCGCCTCGACCGGGTCGCAGAGCCGCGACGAGCGGTACAGGACGGCGATGTCCTCGGGGCGCGCGCCCTGCTCGTGGATGAGGCTGTAGATCTTCTTGCCGACCCAGCGGGTCTCCTGGTCGCCGTCGGCGGCGACGACCAGCTGCACCGCCTCGCCGCCGCGGCGCTGGGGGATCAGCACCTTGTCGTGGCGGGTCTTGTTGTTGCAGATCAGCTCGTTGGCGCAGCGAAGGATCGGCGCGAACGAGCGGTAGTTCTGCTCGAGCTTGATCGTCACCGCCGTCGGGAAGTACAGGTCGAAGCCGAGGATGTTCGCGACCTTCGCGCCGCGCCAGCCGTAGATCGCCTGGTCGTCGTCCCCGACCACGCACAGGTTCTCGCGCGCGCCGGCGAGCCAGCGCACCATCTCGAACTGCGCGCGGTTGGTGTCCTGATACTCGTCGACCATCAGGTACTGAAACTTCGCCTGCCACCACGCGCGCGCCGCCTTGTCCTGCTCGAGCACGTGGGCGATGCGGGTGATCAGGTCGTCGAAGTCGACCGAGCCCAGGGTCTTGAGCCGCTCCTCGTAGGGCCCGTAGGCGGCCGCCGCGACCTCGTCGTAGTCGGTCTCGTGGTCGAGGGCCAGCGCCTGTTCGGGCGTGATGAACTCGTTCTTCCACAGCGAGATCCGCTGCACGATGGCCCCGAGATCGAAGCGGCGGTCGGCCGTCGCGCCCTGGTGCCCCAGGTCGCGCAGGGCCGTGCGCACGACCCCGTAGACGTCGCCCTGATCGAGGATCGAGAAGCGCTTCGGCACCCCGAACTGATCGGGCTGCTCGCGCATCATCGCCGCCCCCAGGCTGTGGAAGGTCCCGAGCACCAGCGTGTCGGCGTGCTTGCCGACCATCTTGTGCAGGCGTTCGCGCATCTCGTCGGCGGCCTTGTTGGTGAAGCTGAGGGCGACGATGCTCTCGGCCGGCACGCCGCGCTCGAGCAGGTGGACCACGCGATGGGTGATCACGCGGGTCTTGCCCGAGCCGGCGCCCGCCAGCACGAGGAGGGGCCCCTCGGTGGTGGTGACGGCCTGGCGCTGATTGGGGTTGAGGCCGCTGAGGTCCATGCAGGCGCCGGGAGTTTGTAGGGCCGCGATGCGTCGCCCCGCAAGTCTTGTATCACGCGCGCGACTGTGCCTAAGGTGCCGGCCGGTGGACGCGCAGGCATCGCCGCTGGAGATCGTTCAGGTCGAGGTGGGCCTCTTGCAGAATTTCTGCGAAGTGGTCGGCTGCCCGGAGACCGGCGAGGCGGCGCTCGTGGACCCGGCCTTCGAGGTCGACCGCCTGCTGCGGGAGGCGACGCGGCGCGGCTGGAGGGTCACGACGATCTTCCTCACGCACACCCACGACGATCACGTCGCCGGCCTCGACGAGGCGGTCGCGGCGACCGGGGCGGTCGTTCGCTGCCACCCGCTCGAGCTCGCGGTCGCGCGCGGCCATGCTCCCGGTCCCGGGGCGGCCCGGCCGGTCGCCGATGGCGAGTGGATCTCCCTCGGCCGCGGGCGAGTCCAGGCGATCCACGCCCCCGGACACACGCCGGGCTGCGTGTGCTGGTTCATCGCCGAGCCGGCCGCGCTGCTCACCGGCGACGTGCTGTTCGTCGGCTCCTGCGGCAGCGCCTCCGACCCGCGCGCGATGGTCGACACGCTGCAGCGCCGCATCGGCGCGCTCCCCGAGCACACCCGCGTCTATCCCGGCCACGACTACGGCAAGACGCCGACCAGCAGCCTGGCCTGGGAGTTCGCCCACAACCCTGCGCTGCGGGCCGACACGCTCGCGACCTTCTGCGCCTACAAGCGGATCCCCGCGCCGCGCTGATTGACTACCACTGCCGGCGCTGGCGCGGCGCCCTCGGCGGAGGCTTGTAACCCCGCGCCAGCACCACGTCGAAGCTCAGGCCGAGGTTGACCATGAAGCTGACCAGCACGCGGCGCTCGTTGGCCTGCTCGTTGACCGTCGTCCGCCGCGAGCTCGGCCCGACCACCAGGCCGGCCCAGCCCTCGATCGCCACTCGCGGCGACACGTACTTGTGCACGCCCCCGCTGATCATCGCCGCGGAGAGCCCGTAGACGTCGCGCGCGTCCGGCTTGTCGTAGAACGGCGGGACGTAGCGGTCCGAGCCGAGGGTCGGGACCAGCATGTACTCCGCGCGGACGAAGGCCAGCCGCGAGTACACGCCGATGCCGAGGCCGCCGCCCGCGAGCCCGCTGTGGACCGCGCCGGGCCGCTTGCGCAGGTTGCTGACCATCAGGCCGCGCACGTGCATGAAGAGCAGCTTGTAGAGCTGCGCGCGCAGCTCGATGGTCGCGCCGGCGCCGAGGAAGTTGCCCTTGTGCTGGCACTCGTAGCCGCCCTCGACGTCCTGGCAGTCGGCCTCGCCCTTGGCATGCGGTCCGAAGATGAAGCCGGCGCTGAGGGTCAGCCGCGGCATCGGCGGGGAGATCTCGGCGACGCGGGCGCTCGTCGGCGCGGGCGTCGCCGCCGCGCTCGGTTCGGATGCGAGCGCCGGGGGCGGATTCGCGGATGCGTGCGCCGTGCCGACGAGCGACACGAGCATGGGCGCGACGATCGACGCGACGATCGACGCGATGATCGACGTGATCCTACACGCGATGGCAGCGGACATGCGGGCGCGGGCGAGACGCATGCGACTCATGGTGCGCCGATCGGGCGAAGATGACCAGAGCACGATCGGTGCCGCGAAGGACGGGTCCGATCGAGGTCCGAGCGCGGGCGAGGCGCGGTCATCGATCTTGATCCGGCGCGGGGTCACTGCGTATGAAGAAACTCCGGTTCTTCGGTCGCCTGCGGGCTCCGAGGGGCTCCGAAGCCGGGGCATTTGGCCTTCGCGCTTGATCTGATCCAGAGCAGACGATGCTGTTTGAATGCGCCGCGTCGCCGGCCCTCGCGGCCGCCGTTTCGGACGAGAACTCATGAAGAACTCCGCCCCCAAGCTCCTGGCCTCGACGCTCCTCGCCTCGACCTTCCTCACGCTCCCGGCCTGCGATGTGCCGCTGCCCGAGCAGTTCGTGCTCCAGAGCACCAGCTCGTTGCCCGAGGGGGTCGCCTACGACGGCGTCACCCACACCTTCTTCGCGACCGCGATCAACGGCGGCCAGATCACCCGCTTCACGCCGCTCGCCCAGGAGATCGTGTTCCACGCCGACGCCGACGCGAACCGCTCCTTCGGCGGCGCGCACGTCGATGAGGCCAACCGGCGGCTGTGGGTCTGCGTCGTCGACGTCAAGACCAACCCCTTCCCGACCTCGCAGGTGTGGGCCTTCAACATCGAGTCCAAGAAGGCCACCCACAAGATCGCCTTGCCGGCCGTGTCGTTCTGCAACGACCTCGTCACCGACGACGTCGGCACGGTCTACGCGACCGACTCGGCGAACCCGACGATCTACAAGATCGTCCCGAAGACCAGCAGCCTGTCGACGCTGCTGAGCGCCCCGGAGTTCGCTCCGGTCGCGCCGGGTGCGATCGGCCTCAATGGCCTCGACATCTCCCCCGACGGCGAGCGTCTGCTGGTCGTCAAGACGATCCCCGCGGCGATCTATAGCGTGCCGCTCGCCGACCCGCAGGCCTTCGTGCCGGTGCTCACCTCCGGCGATAACTTCGGCGGGCCTCCGGGCGACCCGCGCTTCCCCGGGCCCGACGGCGCCGAGTTCCTCGGCGAGCAGCTCCACGTCGTCTATGACGGCGGCGTGCAGCAGCTGACCTTCACGGGGGACGACTGGGCGCAGGCCGCGGTGCGGACCACGACCGCGGTGCCGGGCGGCTTGACCAGCGCCACCGTCGCCGAGGACCAGCTCTACGTGATCGACAGCGAGGTCTTCCGGGTCCTCTACCTGGCCCTCCCGCCGATCCTCCCGTTCACGATCTCTCGCGTCGACCCGGGCCTGTTCGAGGCGAACTGAGCTCCGGCAGATCCCTGTCCGCACTCGTCGCTCGGCCCGCACTCGGCCCGCACTCGGCCCCATCCCGGCTGCGCGCGGGCCGTGTTACGATCGCTCGCCGCGATGCCGCAGACCCTCCGCTTCCACCTCAACGACCGGCTGATCGAGGACCCCAGCGTGGGTCCGACCACGACGCTGCTCGCGTACCTGCGCGAGAACCTGCACCTCACCGGCACCAAGGAGGGCTGCGCCGAGGGTGACTGCGGCGCATGCACGGTCGTCATCCTCGACTCCGACGCGCCGGGAGGCCCCTGTTATCGCGCCGTCAATGCCTGCCTGCTGTTGCTGCCGATGGTCCAGGGGCGCCGCGTATACACCGTGGAGGGCCTGCGCGACCCCGCGGGCGCCTACCACCCGGTGCAGGAGGCAGTCGTCCGCGAGCTCGGCTCGCAATGCGGCTACTGCACGCCGGGCGTGGTGATGGCGCTGTTCGAGGCCTGTTATCGCAAGGACCTCCGCGAGGCGTGGCAGCTCGACGATCAGATGTGCGGGAACCTGTGCCGTTGCACCGGCTACCGGCCGATCCGTGACGCCGCCCGGGCGGTCGCCGCGACCTGTCCTGAAGACCAGTTCAGCCGGACCTTGCGTGAAGCCGACGCCGGCTCGCTGGCCTTCGAGCGCAGCGAGCAGGCCCGCAGCTACGCGACGCCGACGAGCTTCGAGCAGCTGTGGGCGGTCCTTGCCGCGCGCCCGCAGACCCGGCTGATCTGCGGCGGCACCGACCTCGCGCTGATCTTGACGCGGCGCTATCAGGACCTCCCGGAGCTGGTCTCGCTCGAGGGCCTCGCGGAGCTGCGGGGTGTCACGCGCGAGCAGGGCGGCTGGCGGATCGGCGCGACCACGACGCTCGCGGACCTCGAGGCGGCCTGCCTCGCCGAGATGGTCGCGTACGTGCCGCTGCTGCGGATGCTGCGCTACTTCGCCTCGCGGCAGATCAAGAACCGGGCGACGATCGGCGGCAACCTCTGCAACGCCTCACCGATCGGCGACCTCGCGCCGGTGCTGCTCGGCCTCGGTGCGCGCGCCTCGCTGCGCTCGGCCGCCGGCGTCCGCGAGGTGCCGCTCGACGAGTTCTTCCTCGCTTATCGCCAGACCGCGCTCCAACCCGGCGAGATCCTCGCGGCCGTGCTGCTCCCCGACATCCCCGCCAACGCCCGCGCCGCGGCCTACAAGGTGTCCAAGCGGCGCGAGCTCGACATCAGCACCGTCGCCGCCGGCTTCTATGTCGAGCTCGACGACGGCGGCCGCGTCATCGTCGCGCGGCTGGCCTACGGCGGCATGGCTGCGACCCCCGCGCGCGCGCGTCACCTCGAGGCCGCCCTGCTCGGCAAGCCCTGGTCGATCGCCCAGGTCGAGGCCGCGCTCCCGGCCCTCGCCCATGACTTCCACCCCATCGACGACCTGCGCGGCTCGGCCTGGTACCGCGGCCTCGTCGCCGCCAATCTGGTCCGCGGCTTCGTGCTCGAGACGCAGCACGCCTCGCTTCCCAACCTGTCCCAGAGGCCATCTGGCACCGTCCACCTGGAGGTCCTGCCATGAGCACCCGCACCAGCCCGCTCCACGGTCCTTCGCGCCACGAGAGCGCCCACGGCCACGTCTCGGGCGCGGCCCGCTACGTCGACGACCTGCCGCGCCCGGGGGGTCTGCTGGTCGGGCTCCCGGTCGGCTCGCCGGTGGCGCGCGGTCGGCTGCGGTCGATCGACTGCGAGGCCGCGCTGGCGGTGCCGGGCGTGCATGCGGTGTTGCTGGCGCGCGATGTGCCGGGCCACAACCGCATCGGCGCGATCGTCCATGACGAGCCGCTGCTGGCCGACGACGAGCTGTACGCGGTCGGCCAGCTGGTCGCGCTGATCGTCGGCGAGACGGTCGCGGTGTGTCGCGCCGCGGCGCAGAAGCTGGCGATCGCGGTCGACGAGGCGCCGGCGATCCTCTCGATCGCCGACGCGATCGCGGCGGACTCGTACCTCGGCACCCCGCACGTGATGCGCCGCGGCGACGTCGAGGCCGCGCTGGCCCGCGCCGCGCTGCGGATCGAGGGCGAGGTGGCCAGCGGCGGCCAGGACCACTTCTACCTCGAGACCCAGGCCGCGCTGGCGATCCCCGGCGAAGACGGCGCCGTCGAGCTCCACAGCTCCACGCAGCACCCGACCGAGGTCCAGGGCGCCACCGCGGAGATCCTCGGCTGCGACCGCAATCGCATCGTCGTCCAGGTCCCTCGCATGGGCGGCGGCTTCGGCGGCAAGGAGTCGCAGGCGACCCACTTCGCGGCCCTCGCGGCCCTCGCGGCCGTGCGCCTGCGACGACCCGTCAAGGTCTGGCTCAGCCGCGAGCTCGACATGCAGATGACCGGCAAGCGCCACCCGTTCTGGTCGCGGTACCGCGCCGGCTTCGACGCCGACGGCCGCATCACCGGCTTCGAGGCCTTCACCTACGCCGACGGCGGCTGGAGCGTCGACCTCTCCCCGGCGATCCTCGACCGCGCGCTGTTCCACCTCGCCAACGCCTACTACATCCCCGAACTGCGCTTCGAGGGTCGAGCCGTGCGGACCAACACGGCCTCCAACACCGCGTTTCGCGGCTTCGGCGGTCCGCAGGGCATGCTCGTGATCGAGGACGCGATGTCCCGCGCGGCCGAGCGACTCGGTCTCGACCCGGCCGAGCTGCGCCGTCGAAATTATTACGGCGCCGAAGCGCTACAAGCGAGCGAGGCGCCGCGAGGACCGGGGGCGATCGAGGCGAGCGCGCCCGCGGGCGAGCTCGACGAGCGCGTCGGCGCGTCGCTGCGGGGCCGGGCGTCGACGCCGTACTACCAGACCGTCGAGGACTGCCGGCTGCCGCGGATCCACCGCGAGCTGCTGCAGCAGGCCGACTATGTCGCGCGCAGGGCGGAGATCGACGCCTTCAACGCCCGTTCACCGCTGGTCAAGCGCGGCCTCGGCTTCATGCCGGTCCAGTTCGGCATCTCCTTCACCAACGCGCTGCTCAACCAGGCCGGCGCGCTGGTGCTGATCTACACCGATGGCAGCGTCCAGCTGAACCACGGCGGCACCGAGATGGGGCAGGGCCTGCACAGCAAGATGCTGGCGATCTGCGCCCACGAGCTCGGCGTCCCCGAGCGCCAGATCCGGGTCATGACGACGGCGACCGACAAGGTCCCCAACACCTCCGCCACCGCCGCCTCGAGCGGCTCGGACCTCAACGGCGCCGCCGTGCAGCGCGCCTGCGCCGAGCTGCGCGCGCGCCTGCGACCCCTCGCCGCCGAGCTGCTCGGCGTGGCCGCGCCGGAGCTGGTCGGCTTCGCGGACGGCCAGGTCCACGTCGTCGGCGGGCGCAGCATCAGCTTCGCCGAGCTGAGCCGGGCCGCCTGGGCGCGGCGGATCAGCCTGAGCGCCGCTGGATATTATGCGACCCCGGGCATCGTTTATGACCGCGAGGCGGGGCGCGGCAAGCCCTTCCACTACTTCGCCTACGGGGCCGCGCTCACCGAGGTCGAGGTCGCGGGTCTCACCGGAGAGCACCGCGTCCTCCGCGTCGACATCCTCCACGACGTCGGTCGCTCATTGCTGCCGAACATCGATCGCGGGCAGATCGAGGGCGGATACATCCAGGGCCTCGGCTGGCTGACCTGCGAGGAGCTGGCCTGGGATCCGCGCGGCCGTCTGCTGACCCACGGTCCCTCCACTTACAAGATCCCCGCGGTCGGCGACGCGCCCGAGGACTTCCGCGTCGGCCTGCTCGGCTCGGCCGCGCAGGACGACGTGATCCACGGCAGCAAGGCGGTCGGAGAGCCGCCCCTCATGCTCGCGATCTCGGTCATCGCTGCGCTGCGTCACGCGATCGCGGCCTTCGGTGAGACCAAGGTCGAGCCCCGTCTGGCGATCCCCTGCACGCCCGAGGCGATCCTCCGCGCGATCGAGGACATGCGGGCCCGCGCTCGCGCGACGCTGGTCAGCGCGGCCGAATAGCCGCGTCGACCGGGCCGCGCTTGAACCTGGCCTCAAGGACAGCCACGACCGCGAAGGCCAGGGCCGCCGCCGCCATCGAGCACAGGAACGGGGCCGTCCAGTCGAGCACATAGCGGCCGGCGAGCCAGGTGATCAGGCCGACGCCGAGGGCCGCGAGGGCGCTGTGCGGGCCGCCGAGGCGGGTGGAGATGCCGAGCACGAAGACGACGAAGAGGCCGCCGGTGCCGAAGGCGGAGGCGGCCTCGACGAGCTCGTGGACGTGGTCGGCGGCGCGGGCGAGGAGGAAGGCGAGGGCGCTGAAGACGAGGACACACAGCCTCGCGGCGCGCAGCTTGGCGGCGTCGCTGAGCCCGGGGCGGAGCGGGAGGACCAGGTTCTGCGAGGTCAGCGAGGCCGCGGAGAGCAGGGCGCTGTCGACGGTGGAGAGGATCGCCGAGATGAGCGCGCCGACGAAGGCGACGTAGGCGACGCCGCCGAGGTGGATACGAGCGACCTCACCGAGGAGCTGCTCGGGGTGGGCGAGGTCGGGGACGAGCTGCGGCCCGACCAGGCCGATGAACGCGGGGATCAGGCCGACCACGAGGTAGATCAGGCCGCCGACCAGCGTCGCGCGCCGGGCGACATTGGCGGAGCGGCAGGCGAGGACCCGCGACACCAGCTCCTGGGCGACCAGCGAGCCGCACACGGGGATCGCCCAGGTGTCGAGCAGCTTGAGCGGCTCTGGAGAGGATGTCCCAAAGGCCAGGCGTGCGGGGTCGACGGCGGCGAGCGCCGCATCGACGCCGCCGAGGTGGGTGACGACCGCGACCAGCAGCAGGCCGAGGCCGAGGATCAGCGCGATGCCCTGGACGAGGTCGGTGATCACGTCCGCGAGCAGGCCGCCTGACACGGTGTAGAGCATCACGATCCCCGCGGCCGCCGCGATCGCCACGTCGGCGTCGACGCCGGCGGTCACCGCCAGCACCTGACCGAAGGCGCGGATCTGGGCGCCCGCCCACATGATCGAGGTCGGCACCAGCAGCAGCGCGGTGAAGCGCTCGGCGCCGGGGCCGAAGCGCTGGCGCATCAGGTCCGCGACCGTCATCAGGCCGCGACGCCACAGCGCCGCCGCGAACACGGCGCCCATCAGCAGCAAGCACAGGGCGTAGCCGAAGGGCTCGGCGCCCCCGCCGGTGAGGCCGTGCTCGAAGATCTGCCCGGCCGCGCCGACGCAGGTCTCCGCGCCGAACCATGTCGCGAAGATCGTGAAGCTCGCCATGCCGAGGCCGAGGCTCCGACCGGCCAGTAGGTAGTCCTCCTGGCTGTGGACGCGGCGCGCGACCCACAGCCCGATGCCGAGCTGCAGCAGCACGTAGACCGCGACGCCGACGACGAGCGGGTTCACGGCGCCCGGGGCCTCGACTCAGTCGACGAAGAAGTCGGGGATCAGCGTGGCGCCCGGGGTGACCGAGTAGCCCTCGAAGTCGGTGACGCCGGCCTCGCGCAGGAGGTCCTCGTCGATGAAGAAGTTGCCGGTGCAGGCCCGGCTGTCGCGGGTCAAGATCAGGTGGGCGGCGTCGGCCATGATGTCGACCGTGCGGCAGCCGGCCATCATCGCCGGCCCGCCGATCAGGTTGATCGCCGAGGTGGCGATCGCGGTGCGCGGCCACAACGCATTGACGCCGAGCTCGCCCTCGAACTCGGCCGCCATGCCGAGCACGCACATGCTCATGCCGAACTTGGCCATGGTGTAAGCGACGTGGTTCTTGAACCACTTCGCCTCCATGTTGAGCGGCGGCGAGAGGTTCAGGATGTGGGGGTTGGCGGCCTTCTTGAGGTGCGGGATGCAGGCCTGCGAGCACAAGTAGGTGCCGCGGGTGTTGACCGAGTGCATCAGGTCGTAGCGCTTCATCGGCGTCTCGAGCGTGCCGGTGAGGCTGATCGCGCTGGCGTTGTTGACCAGGATGTCGATGCCGCCGAAGGTCTCGACGGCCCGCGCCACCGCGGCGAGCACCTGCGCCTCCTCGCGGATGTCGACCATCAGCGCGAGCGCCTTGCCGCCGGCGGCCTCGATCTCCGCCGCGGCCGAGTGGATCGTGCCGGGCAGCTTCGGGTGCGGGTCGCTGGTCTTGGCGGCGATGACGATGTTGGCGCCGTCACGGGCCGCGCGCAGGCCGATCGCCAGGCCGATGCCGCGGCTGGCCCCGGAGATGAAGAGGGTCTTGCCCCTGAGAGACGCGGTCGATGTGAGGAGGGAAGAGGTGGCAGTGGTCATGAAGAGCTCGGTTCCTCGCGCACGGTGGGGGCGCCCGGTGGGCGCCGGTAACTGATGGCCATGATGGTGAAGCTGGCCCGGCCGCGCGGACGTTCGACGACCACGTCGTCGCCCTCTTCCTTGCCGAGCAGCGCCTTGCCCACGGGTGAGGCGACGCTGATCTTGCCGAGGCTGACGTCGAACTCGTCGGCGCCCACGAGCTGGTAGTACACGGTCGCGCCGTCCTCGTCCTCGAGCGTGACCCAGGCGCCGAAGGTCACCTTGTCCGGGTCGCGCTCCGGCACCGTGAACAGCTTGAGGTTGTCGAGCCGCTTCGACAGGAACTCGAGGCGCTTGTCGATCTCCCGCAGCCGCCGCTTGCCGTAGATGTACTCGGCGTTCTCCGACCTGTCCCCAAGAGCAGCCGCGGCCCCGACCTCGCTCGTCACCCGCGGCCGCTCCACCTTCCACAGGAACTCGAGCTCGTCGCGCAGCCGCTTCAAGCCCTCGGCCGTGATGTAGAACTTCGGCGGTTCTTGCGCCACGGCGGCACGATGGCGCGGAACGACCGCGGCGGTCAACCCAGTGGCGATCGCGCCCCGGTCGCTCCCCTCACTCGGGCGGCAGGGCCCGCGGCGGACCCGCGGTCAGCGGCACCGCCTCCTCGGCCTCGATCAGCGCCTGGGCGACCACCTGCTCGGCTTGCCGCTGCATCCCGGCCACGCGCCCCCCGGCCATCACGACCGCGATGACGCTGCCGGCCAACAGACCGAGGCCGAGCATCATTACGATCGTGGAGATCATAAAGCCGAGGATGGTGACGCCGATCGCCACGCCCGAGAACATCACCGCGGCGAGCGCGAGGTTGTTGCCGCTGCGTTCGCTGCGGACCTCGACGAGGGCGCCGCCCTGGCCGTCGGACTCGCTGTGGATGCGGTAGAGCATGCCGCTGCGGTCGTCGAGGATGTCGATGTCGCCGTTGCCCTGGCGATGGCCGCGGTGACCGACGTGGCGGTGGATGGCGGCGCGGACGGCCTCGGCGGCCTGGTCGGGCGGGACGGCCAATTGCGTGCGTGCGGAGTAACCCTGGGCGGCGGCCGCGGACCTGGCGAGGGCCGCAGTCGGAGCGCCGCTCGAGCGCTGCGCGAGCGCCTGACGCAGCTCCTCGGGAGAGATGCCGGCTTCAGCCGCGGCCTCGCGCAGCTCCTGATCCGTGAGTTTCGCCCGCTCGTTCATCGCAGGCACAGGTTAGCGCACTCGCCGAGGCAGTTGGGGGCCGTGTTAAACCTCTGCCATGACCGACCTCCCGTTCATGGCGGCAGTGCAGGAGCGTCGGTTGGCGGACCTGGCCGCGCGGGGGGTCCAGATCATCGATCCGCGGCAGACCTACGTCGACGCCTCGGTCGTGCCGGAGCGGATCCACGCCGGCGTGATCCTCCACCCTGGCACCCGCATCGGCGGTGCCAGGACCTACTTCGCGCCGCGCGCCGAGCTCGGACGCGAGGGGCCGGTCACCGCGATCGACTGCGTGCTCGGCGAGGGCGCTCGGCTCGACGGCGGCTACGCCCGCGGCGCCGTGCTGCTGCGCGGCGCCTCGGCCGGCAGCGCGGCGCACCTGCGCGAGGGTACGCTGCTCGAAGAGGAGGCCAGCACGGCCCACGCCGTCGGCCTCAAGCACTCGATCCTGATGGCCTTCGTCACCGTCGGCTCGCTGGTCAACTTCTGCGACCTGTTGATGACCGGCGGCAGCTCGCGCCAGGACCACTCGGAGGTCGGCAGCGGCTACATCCACTTCAACTTCACGCCCTGGGGCGCCCGCGGCGACAAGGCCACCCCCTCGCTGATCGGCGACGTGCCGCGCGGCGTGCTCCTGCGCGAGCGAAGGATCTTCCTCGGCGGCAGCGGCGGCATGGTCGGCCCGCGTCAGGTCGGCTTCGGCGCGCTCGTCGGCGCGGGTCAGGTCCTGCGCAGGGATGTCCCCGAGGACAGGTTGGTGGTCCAGACCAGCCGTGAGGTCGAGCGGGCGCTGGCGCCCGACACCATCGACGCGCTCGAGCCGCGCGCCGCTCACAACGTCCGCTACCTCGCCGAGCTCCACGCCCTGCGCGCCTGGTACGCGGAGATCCGCCTGCGCCGCGCGCCCCAGGGCGGGCCCCACGGGCACGTCCAGGTCGTCGCGCAGGAGGCCCTCGCCACCATCGACCTCTGCATCGCCGAGCGCCAGGCGCGGCTCGACTACTTCCTGCGGGAGCGCGGCGTCGAGGCGGCGGAGCTCGCCCCCAGCTGCAGCCATCCCTGTCCGTTGGTGCTCTCGTCGAGCGAGCCCCACATCGACCACATCGAGTGGGTGAAGACCCTGGCCTCGGCCGACGCCGTCGCGCTCGGCTCGTGGCTGGCCGGCATCGTGCGGGACGTAGCCAGCCGCTAGCTGCTCGCCTGCTCGAGGCTCGGCGCGAGCAGCTCGAGCGCGCGGGAGATCCCCATCGCGGTGATCAGCGTCGTCAGCTTCGGCCCCTTGTCGCGGCCGATGAGCAGGTCGTAGACGACCGGCAAGAAGGTCTTGTTGTCGAGCGGTGTGCCCTCGGTCAGCGTCTTCATCGTCGGCACCAACCCGTCCTCGTCGATCGTCGTGTTCGCCCGCAAGACCTCGACGATGCGCCGCAGGCAGGTCGCCTCGTCCGGCGTCAGCGCGCGGAGCATGGGAGCGCGGCGGATCGTGTAGCGGAACTCGTCCGGGGCGAACTTCTCGAGCCAGTTGTGGACACACACAGCGCGCTGGATGCAGCGCTCATGCTCGGCGTCCGTGCGGATCAGCCCGGCCATCTTGTAGTGGTTGACGGTCTGCCCGATGTTCCCCTCGAAGATCTGCAGGATCATGCTCAGGTGGCGAAAGCCGGGGATGAAGGGCATCGCCTCGCCGGGCAGGATGCGGTGCGGCGTCACGCTCGAGAGGTCGAGCGCCCGCTGGGCGACCAGCCGCTTGTGCTCGTCCTTGGCGTCCTCGAGCCCGTAGGCGACCCGTCGCACCCGGTCGTAGGCCTCGTAGATGGTGATGACGTCGAGGTCGAAGCTGATCTGAAACTCGGTGTTCGGTCGGTATGACACGAAGATCCAGCGCAAGACCTCCGGCTCGTAGACCTCGAGGCAGTCGAGCACGGTCACGACCTCGCCCTTCGAGCTCGAGATCTTGCCGCTGCGGCCCTTGATGCGCACGAAGTCGTAGCCGACGTACTCCGGCGCGCTGCCGCCGTAGACCTCGCGCACGATGTCCTTCGCGGTGTCGTAGCTGCCGCCCGCGGTGCTGTGGTCCTTGCCGCCGGGCTCGAAGCACACGCCCTCCTCCGCCCAGCGCATCGGCCAGTCGATGCGCCACGGCAGCTTGAGGTTGCCGCCCTCGCGCAGGTCGACCTCACGCGTGTGACCGCAGCGGGCGCAGGTGTAGCGCACGGTCCACTCGCCGGTCACCGCGAAGGCGAGCTTGTCGCGGCCGCACTCGTCGCAGAACCCGTAGAGCGGCAGCCAGTCGTCGTCCAGGCGGGTGTTGGCGGTCGTCTCCTCGCGCACGCGGTTCAAGACCTCGCGGATCTTCGCCGCCCCCTGCAGCGCCTTGTGGATGCCCTCCGCGTAGTCACCCGCGCGGTAGCGTCGCGACTGGCGGATGAACTCCGGGCGGATGCCCAGCGGCGGCAAGCTGCGCTCGAACTGCGCGATGTGGTGCGAGGCGTAGCTGTCGTGCTCGTCGAAGGGGTCCGGCACGTCGACGATGCTGCGGCCGAGGTGCATCGCCAGCAGCTCCGGCTTCGGCATCCCGCCCGGCACCTTGCGAAACACGTCGAAGTCGTCCCACGAGTAGATGAAGCGCACCGCCGCCCCGCGGTCGCGTAGGGCCCGGGCGACCAGGTCGACCGTCATCACCTCGCGGAAGTTGCCGACGTGCACGACGCCCGAGGGCGTGATGCCGGCGGCCACGGTGATGACCTGCGCGTCGGGGTGAGCGGCGAGGGTCCGGGCGGCGGCCTGGTCGGCCCAGTGGTTGAGGTAGGGGTCGTGCGACTCCATGGCGGCCATGGTTTTCGCGCGAACCGGGCCGCGCGCACAAGGCCGCTTGCCTCACGCGGCGGACGAGGAGGGCGAGGGAGGCGCCCAGGGGCGGCCCGCGGAGCGCTCAGGCGGCCGGGGTCGGGCACTTGGCGGCGTCGATGATCGCGTTGACCCGCTCCATCAGCGGTTGACCGGCCTTCATGGCGGTGTAGATCTTGCCGGCCTCCATGGCCTTGCTGCACGCCTCCTTGAAGCTCTTCTTGTAGTTTGCGACCGAGGCCAGGCCGGTGAGCGCGCGGGCGGCTACCAGCTCGCTGCCCGGCTGCGAGGCGGCCAGGCGCTGCGCCTTGTCGAAGGTCGAGGCGGCGGAGGTGAGCTCCTCGGGGTGAGCGAGCTGCTCCTTCTCCTCGCCGCCGAAGGCCATGTTGACCTTGGCCTCTCCGTAGAGCACCAGCGCCAGGCCCGCGTTCGGGCCGTCGGTCTGCAGCTTGTAGGCGGCCTCGAAGTTGGCGGCGGCGTTGGCGTCGTCGTCGATGCCGAGCTGGTAGGCGCCGAGCGCGAGCTTGGCGACGACCTGCACCTCCTTGTCGCCGGTCTGGTCGCCCATCGCCACCGCGTGCTCGGCTGGAGCCTTCGCGTCCTCGGCGACCGGGTCGACCACGGCGAGCGCCAGCCAGGCCGCGCTCAACCCCGATGCGCGCAGCTGCTGACGAGTCTTGAGGTCCTCCGTCAGCGGCGTGAGCAGCTCCTTGGCCTTGTCGAAGTGGCCGAGCATGAAGTGCCCGCGGCCCTCGGCGATCGCCGGCGGATCGGGCTCCTGCGCGACCGTGGGGGTCCCGGCGGGCTTCGTGTCGCCGGTTTTGGTGCTCGTGTCCGTGCCCTCGGGCGGAGTGGTGGCGTCAGGCTTCTTGCAGGCGCCGACCAGGGCGATCACGGTGAGGCAGAGCAGGGTGCGCTTCATGAGGTAGTCGTTCCGGGAGAGGGTTGTTGAGCGGGAAGTGGTTGAGCGGGAAGTGGTTGAGCGGGAGGTTGTTGAGCGGGAAGTGGTTGAGCGGGAGGGAGATCGCCCCGCGAGGAGGGCACAGGATCGCGCTTGCATACGCGCACGTGGAGGTTCCCGTCAGCGGCGAGTGTGCCGTAAACCAGGCGCGCCGGGTCGGGATCTTCGCCGAAGCGCTCCGGGCTGAAGCGCGCCACGACCTCGACCTCGTCGCCGAGCAAGAGAGCGCGGTATGCCCGGTGCGGGCCGAGCTTGTCCTCGGGCGCGACGACCTCGGCGAGCGCGAGGTTCTCGATCGTGACCCGCCCGGTCGCGTCCGCGAGGATCACGTACTCGGCGGCGACCGCAGCGTCGCGCGGCGCGTCGCTGCGGTTTTGCCACACGCACTCGCGCCCCGGGGTGCCCCCGAGCGTGACGTCGGCGGCCGCGAGCACGCCGCGCATCAACACCGGCCCTGCCGGGGCCTCGGCCACCGGCGTGACCAAACCGCGCTGGAGCATCCGTCCGACCATCGCCGCGAACTGCGGGTCCTCCTTGAGCTTGCCGGGGCTCCGGCGCCCGCGCGGAGCGCTGTTGCGCTTCCCGATTTGCTTCTGCAAGCGCCGGTTCCCGAACCAAAAGACCAGGATCGCCAGCGGGATCAGCACGACGTAGAAGGTCGATCCTTCGATCGCGGCGAGCATCATGGCAGCCTACCAGTACGCCTCGGCGACGGTGAGTGTGAAGCCGAGGACGTCCTTGTCGCCGCGCGCCAGGGTCTTGCCCTCGACCAGCGAGCGGCCGACGCCGCCCGGTTCGATGCGGGCGATCGAGGCGCCGCGCATCCGCTTGCCGTCGGAGAACTGGACCTCGGGGATGACCCCCTCGATCGCCACGGTCCCGCGGTTCTCGACCAGCAAGACCCAGCGGATCCGTCCGAGCCAGATCTCCGGGCTGCCCTCGACCTCGAACTTCAGCGTCGGCCCGATGTCGTAGGCGCGGTTCGGTCGCCCCTCGTGCTGGCGCGGGATCAGGTGCATCTGCTCGGCCTGGTAGTCCATCTGCACGAAGAATTCGCGCATCACGTTGAGCCCGAGCAGACCCTCCGTCCGCTCGTTCACGCAGCCGTCGCACACCGAGACCAACAGGCCCTCCAGGACCGTGTCCCCGAGCCGCAGCGCCGGTAGATACACCATTCGGCTCTCGCGCGGCCCGCTCGCGGTGTTGAACTGCAGCGTCGGCGCGGTGTCGGGGACGTCGAGACCGAGCCTCTCCGCGGTCTTGCTGTTGACGGTGGTGAAGGACGCGCCGGTGTCGAACAGGTACGGCAGCTCGACGCGCCCGGCCGGCCCACGCAGCTCGATGCTCATCAAGATCGCGTTGCCCGCCGCCGAGAAGGGCACGGCGATCTCCGTCGCGGCCACCGTGCGCACCGGACTCGGCTCGGGCGCTTCGACCGCGGGAACGTCCTCGGGAGGGTCGATCTGGTCGGCGAGGCCGTGCCCGATCGCGCTCAAGATCCGCGTCATCTTGTGCGAGTCGCCCAGACTCTGCGCCGCCCAGGTGTCCTGCGAGCGCAACGCCGACACCAGCGCCCGCGGCGCGAACTGGGTCGCCAGCAGGAACCAGCCCAGGTTCCACACCAGCAGCAACCAGGCCAGCGTCGCCCACAGCCGCCGCGACTCGCCCCCGTGCTTCCACGCCGCCAGACCCAGCGGCAGACCCAGCGTCACCACCGCGCTGAGCAGCCACAACCAGCTGGTGTTGGTGTGTGGGTTGAGCTGGGTGACCCGCGCGAGCGAAAAGTTGCACCACAGCGCGAAGGGCACCACGAGCATCGATGTGAACACGAGCGCCACCCACAGCGCGGTCGTCATGGTGGCGGCCAGAAATGGCATGAACGACCGGTCGGGCGCGCCCGACCGCGGCGCGGTCAGGGGTGGACTCGAGCGTCCGGGGCGCGGTTTGTTCACGGCGGGGATACTAGCCGAATTCGCCGGCTTCTCGAAGACGGTCGTTGGCTCGCAGGGCCAAAATCCGTAGGATGTGCGGCGGGAATGGCCGAAACGCCGAAACAAGCCAAGGTCGCCACGTTCGGCGTTCGCTTCGAATCCTACGACGACTTTTTGGTCGAGTACACGGACAATCTGCGGCGTGGATTCTTGATGTTGCCGGGGGTTCGCAACCTCGAGGCGGAGCAGGCGGTGCGCATCAAGTTGAGCCTGCCGAACCGGGCCATCTTGTACCTCAGCGGCGCCGCCAGCGACCCGGGTGCGGAGGCCGGGAAGGGGACCCTCGTCAAGCTCGGGGCCTTCACCGGCGAGCAGGAGAAGATCCTCGGCATGTGTGTGAACTCGGTGCTCGTCGACCCGGTGCCCGCGGCCGTGGAGACCACGCCGGCCAGGCCGCTCAACGTGCTGCTCGTCGACGACTCGCCGAGCGTGCGCAGCGAGCTGGGCGCCGCGCTGCGCGCCCGTGGCCTGCAGGTCAGCACCGCCGACAACGGCCTGCTGGCGATGTCCGCCGCGCTCAAGCAGGAGCCCGACCTCGTGCTCACCGACGTCGAGATGCCGGAGATGGACGGCTGGACGCTGCTGCGGATGGCCCGCTCACGCAAGAAGCTGGCCCACATCCCGATCGTGTTCCTGACGGCGCTCAGCGACGACATGTCGCGGCTTCAGGGCTATCGCATGGGCGTCGACGACTACCTGCCCAAGACCCTGCCCCCCGACGAGATCCTCGCGCGCATCCAGGGCGTGCTGGCCCGCCGCAGCGGCGCCCAGAGCACCGCCGTCGAGAGCCGCGGCCTGCGCGGCGACCTGCACCACGTGCGACTCAGCAGCGTGCTGGCCTTCCTCGAGGCCGAGAAGAAGACCGGCGACCTGCGCCTCGACAACGGCGACGACCACGCCGTGCTCCGCATCGTCAACGGCGCGCTCCACGACGTGAAGAACCTCGGCCGCTGGAAGCAGCCGCACGACCGCGTCTTCGAGCTGCTGGGGTGGACCAGCGGTCAATTCGAGCTGTTCGCGCTGCCGCCCGGCGGGGAGCGCGAGGGCAGCGCGATGGAGCCGGCCTCGGTCACCCATCTGTTGATGGAGCACGCCCGCCGCGAGGACGAGGCCGCCGAGGCGACGCGTCGCAAGTCCTGAGACCTCGAGCCCAGTTCGTGGACCTGCCCTTAAAGACAGAAGGCGCCCACCCGGGGCGCCTGCTCTCGTCGAGTCGGTCTCAGCGAGCGACCGGCGTCACTTGCTGAGGGTGGCGCAGGTCGCGTCGGCCGACCAGCTGTTGCCCGACTGGAACGGCGGGGTGTTCAAGATCAGGTAGCTGCCGCCGTGCTGGCCGCAGTGGATCTTGGCCTGGTCGACCGCCTGCTGGGCGGTCGGGGCGGAACCCTTGGCGACGCCGAGCTCGGTGTAGCTGCCGGTCATGTCGGCCTTCGAGGCCACGACCTTGACGGCGGACGGGGCGACCGGGGGACCCGCCTGGCCGCCCTTGCCGCGGAAGCTGCCAGAGACGCCGCCCGCGCAGGCAGAGAGGGCGAGGGCGGACGAGAGACTCAGGGTGAACATCAGAGGGCGCATACGTACTCCGAACATCAGGGTGAAGAGGGACAGCCAAACGAAGGCGGCCAAAAAAGGGAGCAGCTAGACGGCAGTCCGGGGTGGAACATTCGCGGAGCTGCGCGGGGCCTCAGAGCCGGCACCGCGGCCCTGCAGCACCCGGAGGCCATCCGGGCGGATCCCGCCGCCGGGAGGGCGTCCGCACGCGCCTGGCCGGGTTTCGGCGCCGTGGGCGGTGCAGCGGCTGCAGTCGCCGGCACAGCCGCTGCGTCGCCGGATCATCCAGCGTGCGGTCAGCCACGCGGTGGCCGCGGCGACGCACAGGAGCATCATCACCGGCTGAAACCAGGGCTGCGCGAGCAAGCCCGGCTCGGACAGTGGTTCGGCCAGCGCGACCAGCAGGTTCACTGACGCCACGAGCGACATCTTACTCGCCCTTGCGGCCGAGCCGCTCGGCCTCCTCGGAGGGGCACCAGCCGCCCTTGATGCCGCGCGCTCGCGGGCACAGGCCGTACAGCTCCAGGCGGTGGCGCACCAGGTTGAAGCCGAAGCTGCGCGCGACCCGCTCCTGCTCCTGTTCGATGTCGGTGTTCTGGAACTCGAGCACGTGCTGGCACTCGATGCAGATCAGGTGATCATGGTGCTCCGTGTCACCGGCCGTCTCGTACATCGTCTGGCCCTCACCGAAGCGGCGCGGCGCGGCGAGGCCGCACTCGGTCAGCAGCTTGAGCGTGCGATACACCGTCGCGTAGCCGATGCGTGGGTTCTCCGAGCGGCTGAGGCTCAGCAGATCCTCGATGCTGATGTGCCCGTCGTTGCTGAAGAACTTCTGGGCGATGAGGTCGCGCTGCCGCGTCGACTTGAGCTGCTTCTTCTCGAGATAGGCGTGAAACTGCCCCATCAGGCTGTCGACGTCCGTCCCTACGGGATGTTGCCGGCGATCCTGCACGGGGCCGACCGTAACGCTTGGCTCGGCCTGCGGCAAGCGTTGCGGGCGTGAAACCGACCCCGTATAGTCCGCCGCGCATGGCGACCCCAGCCCAGCCTTCAGCTCCCAGGCGCCGCGGCCCGGCCGCGACCGCGGTGACCCACGAGGCGACCAGCTCGGCCGCTCGAGCGGCGACCGCCGATCCTTCGGGAGACCCGGCCGGTTCGCCCGCGATCGACACTGTCCTCGGCGAGCTCGAGCGTGTGGTGGCGGAGCTCGAGGCCGGCGAACTGCCGCTGGAGATCGCGCTGCGTCGCTTCGAGGACGGGGTTCGCCTGGCGAGGCAGGGCGGTCAGCTGCTCGACGCGGTCGAGCAACGGGTCGAGATGCTGCTCGAGGGCCGCGAGGGCAGCGTGCCGTTCCCCGGCGCCGACGCCCAGGACGAGGACGATGAGGAGGACGATGACTGACTTTGACCTGCAGGCCTACCTGACCGACCGCCGCCGTCGCGTGGACGAGGCGCTCGCCGCGGCCCTCCCCGAGCTCGGCCCGGACGACCCCGGCCGGCTCAAGGAGGGCATGCGCTACGCCGTCCTCCAGGGCGGCAAGCGCATGCGCCCGATGATCATCATCGCCGCCTGCGAGGCGGCCGGCGGAACCGTCGCGGCCGCGCTCCCGGGCTGCTGCGCGCTCGAGATGATCCACGCCTACTCGCTGGTCCACGACGACCTCCCGGCGATGGACAACGACCTCGAGCGCCGCGGTCGCCCCACCGTCCACGTCGCCTTCGGCCACCCCCAGGCGATCCTCGTCGGCGACGCGCTGCTCACCCACGCCTTCGAGGTCCTCGGCCGCGGTGTCGCCGGCGTCTCCGGCGACCGGATCGCCGCCGCCATGACCCGCCTCGCCCATCACGCCGGCATCCACGGCATGGTCGGCGGCCAGGCCCTCGACATCGCCCACGGCCAGGACATCCACGCCCTCGAGCTCCTGGAGCGCGTCCATGCCCTCAAGACCGGGGCGCTCTACGCCGCTGGCGGCGCCATCGGGGCCCTCTGTGGCGGCGCCAGCGAGGCCCAGGTCCATGACCTCGAGCGCTGGGGCCTCAAGTTCGGCATCGCCTTCCAGCACGCCGACGACATCCTCGACGACGACCAGCAGGCCCTGCGCGCGCAGGCCCTTGCCCGCGTCGACCATCTGGTCGACGAGTGCCACACCCTCGCCCGCCCGTTCGGCGCCCCTGGTGAGCCGCTGCAGGCGCTCGCGGTGTGGGTGCGAGAGCGGGCGCACGCGGCCGCCGCGGGCGTCAAGGCCGAGTAGTCGGCGTTGACGCCCGCCCTGGCCGGCTGTCTTTTAGGACAGCATGGACAGCTCGATGTCAGACGTCGGTAAAACCATCCGCGGCCCGCTGACAGGCCTGGTGCCGACCTCTACAGTGGCGTGATGCGTTCATGGTTCGCCGCCCTGATTTTCAGCGCCTGCGCGCGGGAGCCCGCTCGCACCGAGTCACCTGCCGAGCTCGCACCGGCGGCGGCGGCCCTCGCATACACCCATCCGGCGCGGGTCGCCGACGTGGCGCCCGTGGCAGCTGCCGTGGCAGCACCGGTGCCCGTCGCAGTGGTCGAGAACGACCCCCGCTGGCACCCGACCTTGCGGGCGATCGCCGCCGGCTACAGCCAGTGGGGCCGCGTCGACGACGAGATGCGCTGGGCCCCCCACCTCTGCCGGATGCCCACGCCCGCGCGCGCCCGCATCAGCGCCAGCGAGGACCCCGGCACCCACGGCCGCAAGCTCTACACCCTCTATGCGAAGGACCCGGTCGCCTACGGCGCGCGCGCGAGCGTGGCCATGATCGGGGACCGCGAGCCGGATGGTCTTTCGGACATCTCACAGGTGCTGGTCAAGGAGGCCTTCGCGCCGGTCGAGACCACGGAGATGCGCAGCCTGCACCTGCTCCCTGCCGAGCATGACGGCAAGCTGTACGTGCCTGGCGAGCCGATGGGCCTCTACGTGCTGTTCAAGCCGCTCAAGGTCGACGCCGGCACGGACGCGGGCTGGGTCTACGCGACGATCGCCGCCGACATGACGATCACGGGCGCGGGCAAGATCGGCAGCTGCATGGCCTGCCACCAGACGCTGCCCGGCCGCCTGTTCGGCCTGCAGAAGTCAGCCCCGCACTGACGTCTCAGCCCGCATAAATTCGCAGCTTGTTGATCGCGTACTCCATGAGGGCCACGCACTCGCGATAATCCGGGTGGCGCAGGATCATGTAGCCGTCGGAGAGCAGGGTCTGGTGCCAGTCACGGCGGGGCGTGCCGATCGGCAGGAGGTCGGAGACGAGCAGGCTGTCGCCGAGGCGGGCGCGGATCTCCTCCATGCCCTCGATGCGGCGGATGCGGCCCTGGCCGGTGGCCCGCTTGAACAGCGCCGCGACGTGGTAGCGGCGGTTGGGGCGGGCGTCGAAGCTGCGCCAGCAGACCATGCGCGCCCACTCGCGGTAGATGTCGAAGTCGTTGGCGTAGTTCATCTGGTCGACGAGCTTGGCCCCGGGCGAGCGCGCGGCGATCTCCCCGAACACGACCTCGCCGCTGGGCTTACGAAACCACTCCATGTGGGTGAAGCCGGTGCCCATACCCAGCGCCTTGAGCACGCCGCGGCCGAGCTCGATGCCCGCGCGCAGGTCCGCCTGATACGGGTCACGAAACACGATCTGTGCGGGAGTAATCCACTCGTGCGTGCGGCCCTCGAGCGGCTTCGGGTGGTACTGCGCGACGCTCTCGAACACCGGCGTGCCGTCGAGGCAGACCGTGTCGTAGGTGAACTCCTCGCCGTCGATGAACTCCTCGAGGTTCATCTCCTTGTAATGTCCGACCGCGCTGAGCACCCCGCGCAGCTCGCTCTGGTCGTCGGCGCGATAGGTGTCGGCGGTCCCGGCCCCGGCCACCGGCTTGACGATCACCGGGTAGCCGATCTCCTCCGCGGCGGCCATGGCCTCGGCGGCGGTGCGCACCCGGAAGAACTTCGGCACGCGCAGGCCGGCGGCCATGACCCGCTCCTTCATGATCGGCTTGTCGCGAAAGCCCAGCGCGGTGTCCGAGCTCATGCCCGGCACGCCGAGCGCCTCGCGCACGCGCGCCGCGAGCACCACGCAGGGCTCCCACAGGCACTCGACGCGGTCGACGTTCAGGGCCCGGCCGGCGGCGACGATGCGGCGCACGGCGTCGTCCTCGTCGAAGAGGCCCGGGATCTGCAGGTAGTCGCGCAGGTGCCTCTGCACCCGCACCGGCAGGCTGCTGCGCGGGGTGTCGCCGACGCCGTAGATCTGCGCGCCGACCTCCGCGAGGCCCCGCGTGAAGTCTTGCATCTCTTCCGGGTAGTGCGGGGAGATAAAGAGGACTTTCATGGGCTGGGCTCGCTCGGAAGGCTGGTCGAAGGGACAGGGTCGGGAGGACAGGTCGAGAGGACCGGCTCAGCCGGCGCGCACGCGGATGGTGCGCCCGATGACCTCGAAGATCTCCCGCATCGCGTCGTAGTCGGGGTGACGCATCTGGATCCACGCGTTGGCCATGTAGCCGGCCTCGATCGGCTGGGTCGGCGTGCCGGGGGTGGGCAGGTGGGCCTTGGTGATGTACTGCCCGAACTTCTGCTGGACCTCGAGCACGCCCTCGTAGCCGAGGATGCGGCCGTCGCGGTCGGGGCGCAGCGCGATGATGCCGCTGGCGAACCGCCGCGAGGGCTTGTGCTCGATGCGACCGTGCACGACCGAGTTTGCCCACTCGCGATAGATGTCGATGTCGTTGCCGGCGGCGTAGACGTCCCACTGGCCGACGCCCGGCGGTCGGGCGCCGATCTCCGAGAACTTGAGGCCCTTGGGCCCGTAGAACCACTCCATGTGGGTGGCGGTGGTCTCCAGGCCCATGGTGGTGATCACCTTGCGACCCATGGCCTTGACCTCGTCGTAGCCCGAGGCGTCGAGGCGGTTGGTGGACACGATGTAGGGCGAGATCCAGCGGTGACGCATGGCCTCGAGCACGTTCGGGTAGTAGTGCGAGACGAACTCGAGCACCGGCACGCCCTGGATCGACATCGTGTCGTAGAAGCCCTCGTGGCCCTCGATGTACTCCTCGACGGCCACGGACTGCCCCTTGTCGACCCCGGCCTCGCGCAGCGCCGCAGCGAGCTGCTCGTCGTTGTCGCAGCGGCTGGTCCCCGAGGCGCCGGCGCCGGCGCGCGGCTTGACGATGATCGGGTAGCCGACCGCGCGCACGAACTTGACCGCCTCGTCGACCGAGGACACCCCCGCCGACTGCGCGCAGGGGATGTCGTGCTGGCGCAGGTGCTCCTTCATCATCGGCTTGTCGCGGCACAAGATCGCCGCCTTCACCGACAGGCCGGGGATCTTGGTCGCCTCGCGGACGCGCGCGAGCGGGAGGATGTGCGCCTCGATGGTGACCTCGAGCCGGTCCACCCACTCGCGCCGCTGCACTCGTCGCACGGCGTCGAGCATCGCCTGCTCGTCGACGACCGAGGGCACCTGCTCGTAGCCGTGCAGCCAGCTCTTGAGCTCACCGTCCAGCTGCGCGAGCGAGGCCTCACCGATGCCGGTCACCTTGGCGCCCACCGAGTGCATGGCGCGGACAAAGTGCCTCTGGTAAGAGGGGAAGTGCGGGGCGACAAACAAGACATGCATGATGTGTTTCCTACCCTCGGGGCGGCCCTTTTCGGGTCTTCCTGCGCACTTACCACGCCTGCGCGCCCAGGGACAGATCCATGACCGTGGGTATGCTGCTCGGCCCCCAGCGCCTCGCCCCCATCGTCGGCGAGGCCGTGGAGATGCTGAAGATCGACGGCAAGATCGCCGCGATCACCGCGGGCTGGCAAGAGCGCGAGGCCGAGGACCAGGAGCTGTGCGCCGCGCTCGGCAAGACCTCGGTCAACCTCATGCTCCACGCCCGTGGCGAGGCCGTCTTCCGGGATGACCCTGATTTCTTCGCCGCGCACCGGGCGAAGCAGGACCGCCTGCGAAACCTGCAGGAGCTCTACCGGCTCCGGCTGGCCAGCGCGTTGAAGGGGGCGCGGCGGGTCCAACAGGCCACGGCCCCGCGAGATCTCATCGAGTCCGAGCTGGAAGAGGCCCTCCAGGCCCTGCGCCTGCTCGACACCCACCACGCCGCCAAGGTCCGCCACATCGAGGAGGAGTTCGAGCGCAGGGTGCGGCCGCTCGAGCGCCCGGCCCTGCGCCGCCAGCTGCGGGAGATCGACGCCATCCTCGGTGACTGCTCCGGGGTGGCGATCGCCGGCGGCCACGTCGCGGTGCTCTACAACCGCCTGCGCCTGTTCGACCTGCGCAGCCGCATCGCCCACTTGCCCGTGATGGCCTGGTCGGCCGGCGCGATGGCGGTGTCCGACCGCATCGTCCTGTTCCACGACAGCCCCCCGCAGGGCCGCGGCAACGCCGAGGTCCTCGGCGCCGGTCTCGGCCTGTTCCCCGGCGTGGTCGTGCTACCCCACGCCCGCCGCCGCCTGATGTTGCACGACACCGGCCGCATCTCCGTGTTCGCCCGGCGCTTCGCCGGCGCGACCTGCATCGCCCTCGACGAGCGCTGCTGGCTGAAGTTCGCGGGCGCCCGCTGGACCAGCGGCCCCAGCACCTTCCAGCTGTGCTCGGACGGCCGCCTCGTCGACCCCGCCTCCTCCAACCCGCCGCACGACCGGCCCGAACCCGCGGCCATCCGCGCCTGACGCGCCATGCACCCAGCGATCCAGACGCTCATCAGCCAGGCCCCGCTCAGCGACGCCGACGTCGCCGAGTTCCTCAAGGGCCACAGCTTCCCCATCATCGAGGGCCGCCACGCGACCTTCGTCTACCACGGCGCCGTCGACGCGGTGCACCTGCGCCACTGGGTCTACGGCCTGGCCTCCTCGCAGTCCTTCCACCGCATCGAGGGCACCCGCCTCTGGTATCACACCCTCGAGCTGCCGCCCCACTCGCGCGTCGAGTACAAGCTCGAGGTCGTCCACAACGGCCATCATCAGTGGATTCAGGACCCCCTGAACCCGAACCTCGCGCACGACCCCTTCGGCGCCAACTCGGTGTGCGCCGGCCAGGGCTACCGGCGCCCGGACTGGACCGAGCCCGACCCGGAGGCCCGCCAGGGCACGATGAAGGAGATGTTGTTCAAGGAGACGAAGCTCGGCGGGCCGCGTCGGGTCTCGGTCTACCTGCCCGCGCGATTCCGCGAGAGCCGGCGCTACCCCCTGCTGATCGTCCACGACGGCGGGGATTACATGCGCTACGCGAGCCTGCAAACCGTGCTCGACAACCTGATCCACCGCCTCGAGGTCGCCCCGCTGGTGGTCGCCCTGACCCACCCCGGCGACCGCCTGAGCGAGTACCCCAACCACCCCGGGCACGCCGCCTTCATCGCCGAGCAGGTGCTCCCGGAGATGAAGGCGAAGTTCCCGCTCTACGACGCCCCGGCCTCGCGTTGCCTGATGGGCGCGAGCTTCGGCGGAGTGGCCGCGCTGGCGACCGCGTGGCGCTACCCCGGGACCTTCGGGCGCCTGCTCCTGCAGTCGGGGAGCTTCGCGTTCACCGACATCGGCGAGAACAAGCGCGGCCCGACCTTCGCCCGGGTGGTCGAGTTCATCAACGCCTTCCGCGACAAGCCGGGCAAGCCCTCGGAGAAGGTCTACGTGTCCTGCGGCACCTACGAGTCGCTGATCTACGAGAACCGCTCGATGGTGCCGGTCCTGCAGGCGACCGGCATGGAGGTCCGCTACGAGGAGGCGCGCGACGGACACAACTGGGAGAACTGGCGCGACCGGCTCCGAAGCGGGTTGTCGTGGCTATTTCCCGGGCCGCTGTGGATGGTCTACGAGTGAGCTTTCGCTTGCAAACCTGAGGCGTCTTCGCCGATAGTCCGGGCCAGAGGGGTCTTCATCGATGGCCAACGTCACGCGCAACATCGGACTGTCGCTCGGCGCCGACATCTGCTGGCCGGGCTGCTACGAGGAGCTGGTCAAGCGCCTCAATCTGAGCATCCCGGTCGGCGGCGACATCGTCGATTTCAACGTCGACCGGGTCACGGTCGAGCCGTACTACCTGCGGCAGCCGGTCCGCTATGACGTGGTCCTCGACCGCCTCACGCACTGGTTCCAGACCAGCCGCGAGTGGATCAAGAAGGCCGTGATCATGGACGGCCTCTACGTCCTCAACAACCCGTGGTCGCTGCAGTCGATGGAGAAGCACACCACCTACTGCGCGATGATGAAGCTCGGGATGCCGATCCCCGAGACCTGGATGATCCCCCCGAAGGAGCGGCTCACCGACAACCCCGACGTCCACCCGACGATGGAGCGTTACGGCCGCAAGTGGGAGCTCGAGGAGATCGGTGAGCGCCTCGGCTACCCGTTCTTCATGAAGCCCTACGACGGCGGCGCCTGGGTCGGCGTGTCCCGCATCGACAACCCCCAGCAGCTGCGCCGCGCCTACGAAGAGTCCGGCAAGCGCATCATGCACCTGCAGAAGGCCGTCGACCCCTTCGACCTGTTCGTGCGCGCCATCGGCATCGGCCCGCAGGTCCACATCGTCAAGTACGACCCCGCCGCGCCGCTGCACGACCGCTACAAGGTCGACTTCTTCTTCGTCGACGGCGAGGAGTGGTCGGTGCTCACCGACACCTGCCTGACCATCAACGCCTTCTTCGGCTGGGAGTTCAACTCCTGCGAGTCGCTGCGCGACAAGAACGGCGTCTTCTGCCCGATCGACTTCGCCAACGCCTGCCCCGACTTCCAGGTCACCTCGCTGCACTACCACTTCCCCGAGCTGGTCAAGAACATGGTCCGCTGGTCGCTGTTCTGCGCGGCCACCAAGCGGACCATGCCGATGAACCTCGACTGGAAGCCCTTCTACGAGATCGCCAAGAAGGACCTCCCGTACCGCGAGCGCCTCAAGGGCTACGCCAAGATCGCCAACGAGCGCATGGAGACCGAGCGCTTCAACGAGTTCTGCGCCAAGCACCTGTCCCACCTCGATGAGGTCGCCCTCGAGTTCTTCGGCACCGAGGTCGCCAAGGGCTACGTCCGCCAGAAGGTCGCCGCCCTGTTCCCCGCCCACGAGGTCCACAAGTTCACCGAGCACTTCTGGGGCCTGATCAAGTTCTGGCGCAAGACCGAGACCGACCGCCTCAACAGCCTCAAGGCCGCGAGCGAGCCCCAGGCCGCCCCGGAGGAGCTCCGCAGCGCGCCCGCGGCCCCGGAGACCGAGGTCAAGTTCTCCCCGGCTCCCGCGATCGCCGAGAGCCCCGCCGTCACAGCTCCCTCCGCGGCCGTCGCCCCGGCGGTCGCGCCTCCGGTCACGCCGACGCCGGCCCTCAGCAAGTCAGCCCAGAAGAAGGCGAACCGGGCCCGCAACTGAGGGGCCCGTCCAGGACCGCGATGGAGAAGCTGCGCTCAACTTGGTACTCGCCGCGCCTGCGTCGGGACGTCACCGTCGCCCGCTTCGGGCACTATGGCGCGCCGCTGTTGTTGTTCCCGACGGCGGGCGGCGACGCGGAGGAGTGCGAGCGCATGCTGATGATCCGGGCGCTCCGTCCGCTGATCGACGCCGGCCGGCTCAAAGTCTACTCGCCCGACTCCATCGCCGGGCAGGCCTGGATCGACATGGACCAGTCGGCGCGCCACAAGGCCTGGGTGCAAAACCAGTACGACGGCTACGTCTACGAGGAGCTGCTCCCGGCGATCCGCCGCGACTGTCAGAGCAATGACATCGAGCTGTTCACCGCCGGCGCCTCCCTCGGGGCCTTCAACGCCCTCACCAGCGTCTGCCGCCACCCCGACGCGTTCAAGACCGCGATCTGCATGAGCGGCACCTACGACTTCACCGGCTGGATGGAGGGCCATCACCCGCTGGACTTCCACTACTCGTCGCCCCTGCACTTCGTGCCGCACCTCGATGAGCACGGCGAGCAGCTCAACCGCTTGCGGAAGCGCCTGATCGTCCTCGCCTGCGGCGAGGGCCGCTGGGAGAACCCGGCGGGCGCCTGGCGTGTCGCCTCCGCACTCGGCGCTCGCAGCGTCCCCAACCGCGTCGACCTCTGGGGCCCCCACCACGACCACGACTGGCCGACCTGGCGCGAGATGCTGCCCAAGTATCTGTCTGAGATGACCTGAGCCGAGATGACCTGAGCCGAGATGACCTGAGCCGAGATGACCTGATGCCCGCGCGCACGGACCGCGCGCCACCGCCGGAGATCGCCTGACATGGTCCGCGTCGTCTTCATCGCGCCCTTCAACATGCCCGTCACGATGCGCTTCGTCAGCGCCGTGGCCGAGCTCCCGGACGTTCAACTCGCGCTGATCAGCCAGGAGCCCACCGAGGTCCTGGCACCGGAGCTGCGGCAGCGGCTGGCCGCGCACTATCGGGTCCAGGACGCGCTGGACGTCAAGCTCCTGGCGCCTGCGGTCCAGGCGGTGGGCAAGCAGCTCGGCGGCATCGACCGCCTGCTCGGCACCCTCGAGCAGCTGCAGGTCCAGCTCGGCCAGCTGCGCGACCACTTCGGCATCGAGGGCATGGGCGAGGCGACCGCCCGCAACTTCCGCGACAAGGCGCAGATGAAGGATGTCCTGCGCGGCGCGGGGGTCCCCTGCGCCCGCCATCGACGCCTGACCTCGCACGCCGAGGGCTGGGTGTTCGCGCGAGAGACCGGCTTCCCGCTGATCCTCAAGCCGCCCGACGGCGCCGCCGCGAAGGGCACCTTCCGCGTCACCGACGCCCAGGGCCTCCAGGCGGCCCTGAACGCGCTGCAGCCGACCCCTGAGCACCCGGCCGTCGCCGAGGAGTTCGTCACCGGCCTCGAGCGCTCGTTCGAGACCGTCAGCATCCGCGGCCGCGCGGTCTGGGACTCCTCGACCCGCTACAACCCGGCCCCGCTGCACGTGCTCGAGAACCCGTGGATCCAGTGGACCGTGCTGCTCCCGCGTGAGACCGAGACCAGCGACACCCAGGCCGTCCGCCCCTACGCGCAGGCCGCCCTCGAGGCCCTCGGCATGACCACCGGCATCAGCCACCTCGAGTGGTTTCGTCGCGACCGCGGCCGCGTCGGTCGGGCCCAGGGCGATGATGTCGGCCCGGTGGCGATCTCCGAGGTCGGGGCCCGTCCTCCTGGCGCGCAGATCCTCTCGATCAACTCCTACGCCCACGAGGTCGACTTTTATAAGCTGTGGGCCCGCCTGATCGTACACGAGGTCTTCGACCCGCCCCGTCGCCGCTTCGCCGCCGGCGCCGCGTTCTTTCGCGGTCAGGGCGGCGACCCTCGCGGCCCCCGTCGCGTCGTCCAGGTCCACGGCCTCGAGCAGGCCCAGAAGGAGCTCGGCCACCTCGTCGTCGAGGCCCGGCTCCCGCAGGTCGGGCAGCCGCGCGCCGACACCTACGAGGGTGAGGGCTACGCGATCCTTCGCCACCCCGACACCGATGTCGTCGAGCAGGCGCTGCAGCGCCTGGTCGGCCTCGTCCGCGTCGAGCTCGGCTGACTTTTCAGCTGGCCTACAGGGCATGTCGTCAGTGACATGTCCTTGTGGACCTGTCGTAGCGGTCACGTCGCGCATGCCCGCGCGCGCCCGCGCAGGCCGGTGCACAGCGGCCCGCGGCCTGCGCGCGCGCCGGTCGTCGGTGCCCGGCGCTCGCGCCGCCGCGGCGACCGGCCCGCCGGCACACGGTCGCCCGGTCGTTTTCTGCATGCGTACTTGCGCGCATGTCGGTGATTTCCCCAGTGGTGCGCCCTCGGCGGGTGGCCGCAGAAACCGCGAGGACCGACGTTCTCGCCGATTACGCCGCGAGTTGTCCACAGCGCGCGCTGCTGGCTGGCTTCGCGCGTCACCTCGAGATCCGCGCTTGACCTGAGCGGCCCACCCGCCGCTTTAATGGAGTCGTAGTCGGAGGGTTTCGATGCGCGCACACGATGGCAGCGAGCGGCAGCTGGAGATCCAGGAGTTTGCCCGGTTCGAGCAGGCGCAGGGGGTCCGCGGGCGGGCGATGACGGGGGGACGCGCCGGCAAGCCGCGCTCCGCCGAGGCCACCGTCTATGGCGAGGACTTCGCGCTCGTCGCCGTGCGCGACGGCTTCTACGCCGATGACCTGCGCATCTACTACGTCTCGCGCGGCCGCGTGTACGTGGTCCGCTCGCCGCGCATGCGCTCCGGTCAGGGCTACCGAAGGATCGCCGCGCTACCCGATGACGCCCGCGCCATCGATGAGGCCTGCTTCGACCCCGATGACCCCGAGGACCAGGCCACCTTCGTCGTCGCAGACTGCATCGACGGCATCGAGTGAGCCACGGCCTGCCTCGCGCGCTCCGGCCGAAAAACGCTGCGATTAAAAAAGAACCGCCTCGCCCAGGGTATGCCCTGCCGGCGAGGCGGTCGAAGTCGAGAGACCGTGCTCTGGACTTCCGTTTGGTGGATGGAGGCGCCGGGAATTGAACCCGGGTCCGCAGGCCATCAGGTGGAACCTCTACGTGTGTAGTCGATGCACTTGGGTTTAGGACTCGGGCATGCCCATCGACAGGCCCCCCCTCGTCCGATCCTCTAGTTCTCGCTGACGCGCCCGAGGCTTGCGCGCCTGCCAGCTCCTGTAATTACACCCCTGTCCCTACTGGAACTCCTCAGGCAGAGATGTCGCTACTTACGCAGCGAGGGCGATGCGCCCGTAGTTGCCATCGTTGGCAGCTGTGTTTCCTACACATTTTTGCGTGGCTATGTAGGCAGCCCCGACACGCGATCCTCAC
>Ga0075152_10000189_pt1 | contig 49312 bp, 48 predicted proteins | sample JI61114C2DNA_FD_70964 | JGI IMG/M metagenome (GOLD analysis project Ga0075152, IMG submission 70964) | Wastewater effluent complex algal communities from Wisconsin, to seasonally profile nutrient transformation and Carbon sequestration -... | ecosystem: Engineered > WWTP > Effluent > Algae...
ACGCTGGCGCAATTCGCCGCCGAGAGTTAGGCAGGCGCATGACCACAGCCATCGTCCGCCCAGCCAACCGGAACGACCTCGACAGGCTCGAGGCCATGATATCGCGCGTCGATCCCGGCATGCTCACCATGCCATCCTCGCGCGAAGCGATGGCCGCACGCATCGAGCGCTCGCTGGATGCGTTCGCGCGTGGATCGCTGCCGCCGCAGAACGAGTGCTACTTCCTCGTCATGGAAGAGGATGGCGAATTGCTGGGCACCGCCAGCATTTTCACCAATCTCGGCGTTGAGCGTCCGTTCTATTCCTATCGCATCTCGCGCGACGCCAAGGTGTCGCCCGAGCAGAACGTGAAGGTCGAACTCGACCTCCTGTTCCTCGTGAACGATTATCACGGCGATTCAGAACTCGGCACGCTGTTCATCGAGCGCAAGGCGCGTGGCGGCGGGCGCGGGCGCCTGCTGTCGTTTGCGCGTCTCATGTTGATCGCGGCTGATCCGATCCGCTTCGGGCCGAAGGCAATGGCCGAGATCCGTGGCTTCACCGATCCGGAAGGCAGGTCGCCATTCTGGGATGCCGTCGGCGCAAAGTTCTTCCGCATGGAATACCGCATGGCCGACAGCCTTAGTGCGCGCGATCATCGCTTCATCGCCGACCTGATGCCACGGTATCCGATCTATACCTCGCTGCTGCCGGACGAGGCGCGGCGGGTCATCGCCAAGCCGCATCCCGACGCGGAGCCCGCCTATGCCATGCTGATGGCGCAAGGGTTCCGCTATAATGATGTGGTGGACATTTTCGACGCTGGTCCGACGGTTGAGGCATTCATCGATCATATCGATACTGTACGTGAGACCGTGCGTATGCCTGCGTCAGAATTCGTGAAGGGCCCGCGCCCGGCGGCCGGCCTCGCCGCCAATCCCGGCCTTGATCACTTCGCGGTCACCCAGTTCGTGGAGAGCGATGATCCCGTCGAAGTGCTCGCGCGGATCGGTGTTGAGGCGGGCGGCGAGGTCGCAGTCTACCGGCTGAAGGCGTCGCGCCCATGACCCTCCCCACATTTACCGGCGAATGCTTCATCAACGGCCAGTGGCGGCAGGGCGGCGGCGCGTCGTTCGCCTCGATCTCGCCGGCGGACGGCGCAGAGGTCTGGCGCGGCGCCGAAGCCAATGCTGCCGATGTTGATGCGGCGGTCGCCGCTGCGCGCGCCGCGCTGCCTGCCTGGCGTCGCCGTCCCATCGACGAGCGCATCGCCATCGTCCGGGCCTTTGCCAAGCTGGTCGACGCCCGCAAGGCCGACATGGCAGCCGTCATCTCGCGCGCCACGGGCAAGCCTGTGTGGGACGCAGCGACCGAAGCCGCCGCTATGGTCGGCAAGGCCGAACTTTCTGTGAAAGCCTACAACGAACGCACGCCCACCAAGGAGGCTGCCGCCGGCGCATTCACCGCGCGCATCAGCCACCACCCGCATGGCGTAATGGCTGTCCTTGGCCCCTTCAATTTCCCCGGACACCTGCCCAACGGTCACATCATGCCTGCGCTGATCGCGGGCAACACCGTCATCTTCAAGCCGTCGGAACAGACGCCCGAAGTTGCGGAATTCACGCTGCGCCTGTGGGAAGAAGCGGGCATTCCCGCCGGCGTGATCAACCTGCTGCAAGGCGCTCGTGCACCTGCCGAGCAGTTGGTCGCGCATGATGGCGTCGATGGCGTGCTGTTCACCGGCGGCGTCCCAGCGGGAAGGGCGATCCACCGGGCGCTAGGCGGCAAGTTGGAGAAGATCGTCGCCCTCGAACTTGGCGGCAACAATCCGCTGGTCGTATGGGATGCGGCCGATCTCGAATCCACCGCGAAGCTGATCGTCAAATCCGCTTACATCACGTCCGGCCAGCGCTGCACCTGCGCGCGCCGGCTGATCGTTAAATCAGGCGCGGATGGCGACGCGGTGATCGCCGCTCTTACAGCGCTGATTGATCGCATCGTCGTGGACAAGCCAGACGCCCAGCCCCAGCCCTTCGTCGGCCCGCTCATTTCCGCACACGCGGCGCAGCAGGTTCTCGCGACGCAAGCCGCGTGGGTCGGCAATGGCGGCATCGCCATCCGCGAGGCGACGCAACTTTCAATTGGCGCAGCCTATCTGTCTCCCGGCCTGATCGACGTTACGGCTCTGTCCGAGCGTCGCGACGAAGAAACTTTCGGTCCGCTGCTGCAGGTGATCCGCGTCGCGGATTTCGACGCTGCTCTGGATGAAGCCAACAACACGAAGTTCGGCCTCGCCGCCGGCCTGATCTCCGACAGCGCCGAACTGTTCCAGCGTTTCGAGTCTGAAGTGCGCGCTGGCGTGCTCAACTGGAACCGCCAGACCACGGGCGCATCGGGCGCTGCACCCTTCGGTGGCGTCGGACAATCCGGCAATCACCGCCCCGCTGGCTATTACGCGGCGGACTATAGCGCCTGGCCCATGGCCAGCCTGATCGCGCCGGGCGCTGTAAAAGACGACGAAGCTATCATCGGCCTCAAGCCGTAGACATCTCGCCGTTGTCGCTACGTCGAGTTGACCGCCGCCATTTCGCGTTGTCTTACATCTAACGCGGGTGAAGCGACGGGCGGTACGCAGATATGAAACTGGCTTTGAAAATCCTCGGCGGGGTGGCGCTGGTTGTCGCCATTCTTGTTGGCGTTGTGCTTTGGAACGCCTCCCAATTCGGCCCCAAAGTCGATACGCAGACGGCGATCACCCTTCCTGAGCCTCCTGCAGTCGATGTCGCGGCTGCAGCTGAATCGCTTGGCGCGGCCATCCGCATCCAGACTGTCACCTACGCTTCTGGCGATCCCAAGCCCGGCGCCGACCAGCCATGGATCGATCTCGAGGCCGCGCTGAAGGCGCGCTATCCCGCCATCTTCGCGAAAATGACGATGGAGAAGGTCCTAACCCACGCCATGCTGATGACATGGGCCGGATCCGATCCGTCCCTGCCGCCTGTCATCCTCATGGCGCACCAGGACGTGGTGCCGGTAAACCCGGGCACAGACGCCGACTGGACCCACGGCCCCTTCGGCGGCGTGGTCGCTGACGGCTATGTCTGGGGCCGCGGCGCGATGGACGACAAGGGCTCGCTGATCGCCATCCTTGAAGCCGGCGACGCGCTGGCGAAATCCGGCTGGACACCCAAGCGCACGGTGATCTTCGCCTTCGGCCATGACGAGGAAGTCTCCGGCGCGGGCGCCGAGGCGATCTTCGCGCTCCTCAAGGCGCGCAATGTCACGCCGGCCATGGTGCTCGATGAAGGCTATGCCGTTCTCGACAACTATCCGCTCACCGGCAGATCCGCCGCGCTGATCGGCGTCGCCGAGAAAGGCTACATCTCGCTGCAGATCACCGCCAACACGGAAGGTGGCCACTCCTCGCGCCCGCCGCCGGAAAGCGGCGCCGTCCGCATCGCCCGCGCGCTGGTCGCGCTGGAAGAGAACCAGATGCCGGCCGACCTGTCGGCTCCGCCCTTCAACGAAATGATCGAAGCCGTCTCGGCGGACCTGCCATTCACCCTGAAGGTCGCTTTCGCCAACCAGTGGCTGCTCGGCTCGATCATCAAGGACCAGGTCGCCAGCGACCCCACCGCCAACGCGATCGTCCGCACGACGACTGCGCCGACAATGCTGAACGGCTCGATCAAGGACAACGTCTTGCCTCAGCGCGCCAGCGCGGTCGTGAACTTCCGTATCCACCCGAACGATACGGTCGCCTCGGTGACACAACACGTGAAGGACGTCACGTCGCACATCGAGGGGCTGACCATCACGCCCTACGAGGACGGCATCGGCTCCGAACCATCGCCCGTATCCTCTACTACAAACGAAGCCTACCGTGTGCTCGAAGCGGTTGCGCGCGCCACGGGCGGCGGCGAGGTCCCCGTTGCTCCCGCGCTGGTCGTGGGCGCCACCGATGCGCGCTATGCTTCGGCGATCAGCAAGGATGCGATCTACCGCTTTGCGCCGGCGATCTATGACGACGCCGATCTCAACGGCTTCCACGGCACCAACGAGCGGCTGTCGGTCGAAAATCTCGGGCGGATGATCAAGGGCTACGCGCAGATCATGATGGCGCTGGGCTCCTGACCCGTGGCAGTATTCTGCGCGAATACTGCAGGAAGCATCGATGTCGCCGACGCCCGTAGCAACGGAAGTCAATTTCGACGGCCTGGTCGGGCCGACCCATAACTACGGCGGTCTGGCGCAGGGCAATCTTGCGGCGGCCGCCAACGAGGGTCAGGTTTCCAATCCGCGCGAGGCAGCCCTTCAGGGCCTCTCGAAGATGCGCTGGATGCTGCGTCAGGGGCTGGTGCAGGGATGCCTGCCGCCTCAGGAGCGGCCGCACGTTCCGTCCCTTCGCAAGATGGGGTTTGGTGGAACAGATGCCCAGGTCGTTTCGACGGCCGCGCGAGCCAACCCTGTGTTGCTCGCCAATGTCTCTTCCGCCTCCGCCATGTGGACGGCCAACGCCGCCACTGTCTCGCCTTCGGCAGACACGGGCGATGGCAAGGTGCATTTCACGCCATCCAACCTCTCCTCACACTTCCATCGTTCGCTTGAAGTGGAGACGACCAGCCGCGTGCTGCACGCCATCTTCGGGGATGACAGGCATTTTGCGGTTCACGACGCTGTGCCTTTCCACGCGTTTGGTGATGAGGGCGCGGCCAACCACTGCCGTCTGGCGGCCTCGCATGGCGAGCATGGGGTGGAGGTCTTCGTCTATGGCCGGTCCGCCTTCGCGAAGGGTGGAGCCGGCGGCTTCGCCGCGCGCCAGGCGATGGAGTCCAGTCACATCGTCGCCACCCAGCATCAGTTATGGAGCGGCGGCGGGGCTGTGCTCACCCAGCAATCGAAGACCGCGATTGACGCCGGCGCGTTCCACAATGATGTCGTCGCCGTCTCCAACGGGCCGGTCCTGATGTATCATGGCGAGGCGTTCGAACAGCGCGACGCCTTTGTCGAGAGCCTCAAGCAGGCCTGCGGGGCGAAGGGGTTCGAGCCCGTCCTGCTCGAAGCTGCGCCCGGCGAACTGACATTGTCCGAGGCCGTGAAGTCATACCTGTTCAATTCTCAGATCATCACGCTTCCCTCGGGCAGCATGGCTCTGGTCCTCCCCCGCGAGGCGGAAGAGACGCCGCGCGCCAAGGCGTTCGTGGATCGCGTGCTTGCCACCAACGGACCCATCCGCGAGGCGCACTATCTCGACTTGCGGCAGTCGATGCGCAATGGCGGTGGTCCGGCCTGCCTGCGTCTGCGCGTGGTGCTGACGCCAGCCGAGCTCGCGGCGGTTGGCGGTCGGTGTATTGTCAACGAGGCAAAGGTCAGCGCGCTCGAAAAAATCGTCAGCCGCTGCTATCGCGACCGGCTTGCGCCGGCCGATCTTGCCGATCCCGCGCTCCTCGACGAATGTCGCACAGCGCTGGATGAGATCGGACAGGTTCTGCAACTGGGAGCGGTGCATGACTTCCAGCGGATTTGATCGCGCGCCTGTGGTCGAGACAGAGCGCCTGCGGCTGCGCGCGCACACGGCTGCGGATTTCGACGCCTGCCTGCCAATGTGGAACGATCCCATCGTCACGCGCTTCATCGGCGGCCGCGCCTATACCGGCGAGGAAGTCTGGCAGCGTATCCAGCGTTATGCCGGCTCGTGGGCTTTGCTGGGCCATGGCTTCTGGGTGATCGAGGACAAGGCCCGCGGCAAGCTGATCGGCGAGATCGGACTCATGGACGCCAGGCGCGACATCGATCCACCTTTCGGCGCAGATCGCGAAGTCGGTTGGGCGCTGCTGCCGGATGCGCATGGCAAGGGCTATGCGAGCGAGGCGCTGGAAGCTGTGCTGGCCTGGGAGAAGCAGCATCTGGGCGGCGCCTGCCTTGTGGCGCTGATCGATCCGGACAATGCCCCCTCGATCAAGCTGGCGCTGAAGTTCGGGTTCACGCAACGCGCGCGCTCCATCTACAAGGACATTCCCACGATCCAGTTCGAACGGCGGAGCGCCTGATGGCGGACGGCGTCATCCTCGCGCTCGACCAGGGCACAACATCCAGCCGGGCCATGGCTATCGGCCTCGATGGCCGCGTGATCGCCTCCGCGCAGGAAGAGTTCCCGCAGATCTTCCCGCAGTCAGGCTGGGTCGAGCATGATCCCGAAGCGATCTGGCGCACCCAGCGCCGCACGGCCGAACAGACCATCGAACGCCTCAATGGCCGGAAGATCGCGGCCATCGGCGTCACCAACCAGCGCGAAACTGTTGTGGTCTGGGATCGCAAGACTGGCGAGGCGATCCACAACGCCATCGTCTGGCAGGACCGGCGCACGGCATCGCGCACGCAACAGCTTGCGTCTGAAGGCCATGAGGCGATGGTCTCCGAACGCACCGGCCTTGTGCTCGATCCCTACTTCTCCGCTTCCAAGATCAGCTGGATCCTCGATCAGGTCGCCGGCGCCCGTGAGCGCGCGAAGCGTGGCGAACTTGCCGCCGGCACGATCGATTGTTTCCTGATCTGGCGTCTCACAGGCGGGCAGGTGCATGCAACCGACGCCACCAACGCATCGCGCACGGCGCTCTATGACATCCGCAAGGGCCGCTGGGACGAAGACCTGTGCGCGCTTTTCAATGTGCCGATGAACATGCTGCCCGAGGTGAAGGACAGCGCCGCCGACTTCGGCGTCTCCGACATCTTCGGCCCTTCGCTTCCTATCCGCGGCGTCGCAGGCGACCAGCAGGCTGCTCTGGTGGGGCAGGCGGGCTTCAACGCGGGCGACGTCAAATCCACTTACGGCACTGGCGGCTTCCTCGTGCTCAATACGGGCGGCGAACTCAAGCGCTCCAGATCGCGTCTTCTTGGCACGATCGCCTATCAGGTGGGCGGCCAGACGACCTATGCGCTCGAAGGTTCGATCCTGTCGGCCGGCTCAACAATCCAGTGGCTGCGCGACGAGCTGAAGATCATCCGCGATGGCGCCCACGCTGGCGAACTCGCCGCGGCTATCCCCGGCACATCCGGCGTTCACCTCGTTCCCGCCTTCACCGGCCTCGGTGCGCCTCATTGGGATTCGGACGCGCGGGGCGCCATCCTCGGCCTCCAGCGCGGCTCCACCATCGCACACATCGCCCGCGCGGCCCTCGAAAGCGCCGCCTTCCAGACGGCCGAACTCCTCGAAGCCATGGCCAAGGACGGCGTCGCGCCCCAGACCCTTCGCGTCGACGGCGGCATGTCTCGCAATGACTGGCTCCTGCAATTCATGGCCGACATTCTCGGTATCGAGGTCGTCCGCCCGAAGAATGTCGAAACGACCGTGTTCGGCGCGGCCATCCTTGCGGCGGTCGGCGCGGGTGAGTTCAGCTCGCTGAACGAAGCCGCGGCGCTCTGGAAGCTGGACCGCAAGTTCGAACCGGAGATGCCATCAGGGGAGCGCGCCGCGCGCCTCGCGGCGTGGAAGCAGGCCGTCGGCCGAGTAAAGACAATCTAGGCTTGCATTCTCACGAGCGGGAAAGCCGCGAACGCGATCTGGCCCAACAGTCCGAGTATGACATCGGGTTTTGCATAGCCCTCCAGGAACTGCGCGAAATTGATGCCGTTCATCGTCGCGGCGAGAACGAACTCAAGCGCGATGGTCGCGACGAACGCCACAACCCCCATCACGAGGCGACGATCGACGCGCGCCGGGATCTGGATCTGCCGCAGAACGGCGCGACATGTGATCCACGCCACAATCAGGATCAGCGGCAGCTCAAACAGCACGGCCGCAACCGGCGTCAGGCCGAAGTCCTGCGCCAGCAGTATGGTGCGGAATGCGCCTGTCACGAAGCCAAAGGCAAAGACGATGCCTGTGTAGACCAGCCCTGCCTTGAACGCGGAAAACATCGGTAGCCTCTGGTAATGATCAGGAAGCCTGCCCGACCCGCCGGTCAAGCGATTGATGAAGGCCAAGTCCGCTAAAGTCCGCGAGGGTATTGGCTCAGCGTGTGCCTCTGAATCGCAGGCCAGTTGACTACGCTCCTCGCCGGTACGACTTATCCGGCATGACAACACGTATCGAAATGGTCGAGGTTTCCGCGCGCGACGGGCTGCAGAACGAGCCTGGCGTGTTCCCGACCATCGACAAGGTCGAGCTTATCACGCGGGCTCTGGTTGCGGGTGTGCGCCGCATCGAGGTCGCGAGCTTCGTCCATCCCGGCCGCGTGCCCCAGATGGCGGACGCCGAGGCCGTCGTCGCCGCCCTGCCGAAGCGCGACCCGAAGGATGTCACCTACATCGGCCTCGTGCTGAACAAGCGCGGCGCGCTGCGGGCGCTGGAGACGCAGGTGCATGAACTCGGCGCCGTCGTCTCGGCCAGCGACGGCTTCGGCAAGGCGAACCAGGGCCGCACGGCGGATGAAACTGCAGACGACGCGATAGAGATCATCCGCCTCGCGAAAGAGCATGGCCGCTCTGTGCAGGCCACCATCTCGGTCGCCTTCGGATGCCCGTTCGATGGCGAGATCGCACCCGCGCGTGTAGCGGAGCTGGCCCGCAAAGTCGCCGCCGCCGGGCCGCGGGAGATTGCGATTGCCGACACCATTGGCGTTGGCGTTCCCAATCAGGTGAAAGCCGTGATGGCGGCCGTGAAGGCCGCCGCCCCTGGCATGCCCATCCGTCTCCACTTCCACGATACGCGCAACACCGCCATCGCCAACGTCTGGGCCGGTGTCGAAACCGGCGCCACCACCATCGACGCTTCCATCGGCGGCATAGGCGGCTGCCCCTTCGCGCCCAACGCCACGGGCAACGTCGCGACCGAGGATGTGCAATACATGCTGCAGCGCTCAGGCGTAGAAACCGGCCTCAGCCTCGATGGCCTGATCGACGCAGCGCAGTGGCTTAGCAAGAAGATGGGCCGCATGCTTCCCGGTCTCGTCAGCCGCGCGGGCGGCTTTCCGAAAGCGAAGGCATGAGCGGACCGCTCGAAGGCCTCCGTGTCATCGAGATGGGCTCGCTCATCGCAGGGCCGTTCTGCGGCCAGCTCATGGGCGATATGGGCGCGGACGTCATCAAGATCGAGCAGCCCGGCGAGGGCGATCCGATGCGCCAGTGGGGGCAGGGCGCAAAGCCCGCCTGGTGGCGCACCATCGCTCGCAACAAGCGCTCCGTCGCGCTAAACCTGCGTGTCGCAGAAGGCCAGCAACTCGCCCGTGATCTCATCGCGAAGTCCGACATCCTCATCGAAAACTTCCGCCCCGGCACGCTCGAGAAGTGGGGCATGTCCCCTGACACGCTCCACGCCCTCAACCCGAAGCTCATCATCGTCCGCGTCTCCGGCTACGGTCAGACCGGCCCTTACGCAGACCGCGCCGGCTTCGGCCTCGTCGGTGAGGCGATGGGCGGCTGGCGTTACCTTGTGGGCGAACCCGATCGCCCGCCCGCCCGCATGGGCCTTTCCATCGGAGACACGCTCGCCGCCACCTTTGGCTGCATGGGCGCGCTCGCCGCCCTGCATCAGGCAAAGCAGACCGGGCGCGGGCAGGTGGTCGACAGCGCGCTTTATGAAGCGGTGCTGCAGGTGACCGAATCCCTGCTGCCCGACTATGGCGCCAGCGGCCACATGCGCACGCGCTCCGGCTCCATCCTCCCCGGCATCGCGCCATCCAACGCCTATCCGTGCAGCGACGGCGACATCGTCATCGGCGCCAACCAGGACAAGGTGTTCGCCCGCTTCGCCGAGACCATCGGCCATCCCGAATGGGCCGATGATCCCAAATGGAAGACGCATCACGCGCGCGGCCAACGCCAGTCTGAACTCGACTCACTGATCTCCGACTGGACGCGCCAACGCACGGTAGCCGAAGTTGATGCGATAATGTCTGAGGCCGGCGTCCCTGCCGGTCCCATCTATCGCCCCGACGGCATGATCAACGATCCGCAATTCATCGCCCGCGACGCCATCCACTGGGAAGAGCACGCTGCGCTGGGCCGCATTCCCATGCCCAACGTCTTCCCCAAACTCTCCGAAACGCCCGGCCGCATCCGCCGCCCCGCTCCGGACACAGTGGGCCAGCACTCGGCTGAAGTCCTTGCCGAGGTGCTCGGGCTTGATTCCGCGGCGGTGGATAAGTTGCGTCACGCGGGCGTCACCTGACATTCCCTTCATTTTGCCCTGCATTTGCCCCTGCAAATCGCATGGCAGGCGGGCTTTTGCCAAAACCCATGGCCGGTCTATGTTGTCGCGAAGAACCCGGAGAGCGGAGACTCCCATGTGCGTGAACCACGACGTCCCCCAACCAAAGATCGTATCGCTGAAGGGCATGCACCGGCGCGACATCGTGCGTGGCCTGTGGGCCGGCACGCTGGTGATCGGCACAGTCGGCGCCACCGGCTGTTCGACGATCGCCGAGGCCTTCACTCCGTCGGACGACCAGCTGGTTGAGCTGTCGGCGCAGGCCTGGGCTGAAACGAAGGCCCAGACGCCGATCTCGAAGGACGCGAAGGCCAACGCCCGCATGCAGTCGATCGGGCCGCGCATCGCCAACGTCGCCAACATCCCGAACGCCCAGTGGGAGTTCGTGGTGTTCGACTCGAAGGAGAAGAACGCCTTCGTGCTGCCCGGCGGCAAGGTCGGCTTCTACAAGGGCCTGATCGATTTTGCCGACAATGACGACCAGATCGCCGCCGTGCTTGGTCACGAAGTGGGCCACGTGAAGGCGCGCCACGCTGCGCGCCGCATCGGTCAGGAAACAGCGACCGGCCTGCTGGTTCAGGGCGGCGGCCTGCTGCTCGGTTCGACCGTGCAGATGCCCGACGAGATGCTGAACACCGTGATGGCCGCGGCCGGCGCCGGCGCCCAGGTTGGCGTGCTGCTGCCATTCAGCCGCAGCAACGAGTCGGAAGCCGATCTCCTCGGCGCCGACTACATGCACGAGGCGGGCTTCGACGTGAAACAGTCTGTGCGCCTGTGGGAGAAGATGGCCGCGGAATCGCAAGGCGGCGGTCAGGAGTGGATGTCGACCCACCCCGATCCCAGCCGTCGCGCGCGTGAACTCAAGGCCTATATCGAATCCAAGGGCTACGCGAAGTTCTAGAGCCAGACCTTCAGAGTCTGTCGCGGGCTCCAGGTTGAACGGGAGGCGTCTTGTCCGGCGCTTCCCGCACCTGCCGCGGCTCGTAGATCGCCCAGTGGCGACAGCTCATGATGGGTCGCCCGCTGCTCAGCATCTGCACATCCAGCGTCACCATGAGGTGGCCCTTCGTGTCCGCATTGTCCGCGACCACGGCGCGCACTTCCAGTTCTTCGCCATCGGTGAGCAGGGAGTGCATGTTGATCTCGCTCTCGACATGGATCCAGGGGCCAAGCAGCACATTGTCGGCCAGCACGTAGTTGGCGCGACGCAGCAGCCACGCCGCATTCGCGATGCGGCCGTCATCATAGAGCCCAGCGTCATCCCGCACTGCCGCGATATGCTGCAGCCCGGTCTCGCGCGTGTATCGCTCATGCAGGGTCCCGAGCGTCGCGCCGAGGGGCAGGCTCTCCATCGAGGCCTTGGGCCGCGTCTTCAGCTCAGGCAGGTCCGCAACGCCCAGAAGGGTCGCCGGCGCGGGCGCGCCTTTCCTCCGCGCTGTTCCCTCTGCACAGGCAAGGCCGCGCGCTGAACAGGCCAGCTTGAGGACGTCGCCATCGAGCTCCGCCGTCACAGTGGTCGGATCGCCATCATAGACCGGCTTGTTGAACCGCGCGCGCATCTGTCCGCCGGCCAGCCAGTCCTGCCCCCAGGCGGCCATGGGTGCGTGTGCGAGATAGGCGAATACATCGACGCCCGGCACCAGCCCGCCGGTAAATCCGAACCGGCTTGCGACGGAATCGTCGTGAATCTTGTTCTCGCTGGCGGTTGCCGTGTTGAAGGCGATCAGGGTGCGTGTGCTTGTCATGCGCGGACGCTAAACCACGCTTCTGCGCCGGTCGAGCGGTCCGGCCTCAAGACAGTCGACATCCTTCACGCCCGCGTTAGTCTCCCCGAAAAGAACACGGGAGGCGACGTAGCGGCATGACTCCAGAGGATCCACACGATGCCGTTGTCGTAGGCTCGGGCGCGGGCGGCGCCATGGCGGCCTGGATGCTGACGAAAGCAGGCGCCAGCGTGCTGATGCTGGAGGCGGGCCGGGACTACAGCCCCGATGAATCGCCGATGCTCAACATGGCGATGGACGCTCCCTTGCGGGGCGTCGGCACGCCCGACAAGGAGTTCGGCTATTACGACGCCACCGTGGATGGCGGCTGGAGCATGCCCGGCGAGCCCTACACGCAGGCCGAAGGCTCGGAGTTCATGTGGTGGCGCTCGCGCATGCTGGGCGGCCGCACCAATCACTGGGCGCGCAATTCCTTCCGGATGGGCGAGTACGACTTCAAACCGAAGACGCGCGACGGCCTCGGCGTCGACTGGCCGTTCGCCTACGAGGACATTGCGCCCTGGTATGACAAGACGGAAAAACTTGTTGGCGTCTATGGCTCGAATGATGGCCTCGAGAACCATCCCAACTCTGGCCCCGGCGTTCTCCAGCCGCCTCCGAAATTCCGCGTGTGGGAAACTTTCCTGAAGGCCGGGGGCGATGCGATCAACGTGCCCGTGGTCGCCGCCCGCCGCGCCGTTCTCACGAAGAAGATCGACGAGCGCTCGCCCTGCTACTGGGCGTCCGGCTGCGGCCGCGGCTGCTCCATCGGCGCCGCCTTCCAGACCACCACATCGCTGATCCCGTGGGCGAAGAAGACCGGCAAGCTCACCATCGCGACCGGCGCGATGGTCTACGAAGTCCTGCTCGATGCCAGCGGCAAGGCCTCCGGCGTCCGCTACATCGACAAGACCACCGGCACGCACAAGGAAGCGAAGGGCCGCGTCGTTGTCCTCGCCGCATCGACCGGCGAGACCGCGCGCATCCTGCTCAACTCCAAGCCCAACGGCCGCTCGGAAGGTCTCGCCAATTCAAGCGGGCAGGTTGGCCGTAACCTGATGGATACGGTCGGCTCGAACGTCAGCGCCTACTTCCCGCAGCTTGAGGGCCGTCCGCGCTACAATGAAGACGGCGCCATGGGCCTGCACGCCTACATTCCCTTCTGGGACTACAAGCGCATCGCGAGCGGCGAGGTCGACACGCCGCGTGGCTATCACGTCGAGATCGGCGGCTCGTTCGGCGATCCCGGCATGGGCGTAGGCTCAGGGCTTGATGGATATGGCGCCAGCCTCCGTAGCGACGTCAAACGTCGCTATGGCGCGCGCATCGGCTTCACCCAGCGCGGCGAGATGATCCCCAACGCCAACTCGTTCTGCTCCATCGATACCAACACGAAAGACAAGTTCGGCATCCCGGTCCTGAAGTTCAACTTCGCCTGGTCCGATCACGAGCTGAACCAGGTCAAGCACTTCCAGACCGCCATGAAAGAGCTGATCGACAAGCTCGGCGGGACGCTGGTCGCCGAACCCGACGCGCCCGCGAAGGCCATCTCCAAGGGCGGCGAGATCATCCACGAAGTCGGCACAGCCCGTATGGGCGCCGACGCGAAGGACTCGGTCACCAACCAGTTCGGCAAGACCTGGGACGTCGACAATCTCTACATCACGGACGGTTCTGTGTTTGCCTCCAAGGCTCACAAGAATCCCACCATCACCATCATGACCATCGCCATGCGCTCGGCGGACAACATCGCCACGCGCCTGCGCACGGGCGAGCTGTAAGGGGGCCGAGATGACAAGAGATCTCATCACGATCGACCGCCGCGTCACCTTGAAATGGCTAATGGGCGCGATGGCCGCGGGCCAGCTCGCCGCCTGCGGCGATGGCGCCAAGGGCCTCAGCTGGCCCGAGATGGAAGCCATCAAGGCCGCCGGCATCGGCAAGGATCCCGACTTCGCCAACATTGCCACGCCCTGGCCGCTGACGATGACCCAGGCCGAGCTCGAAACGACGGCCGAGCTCGTTGATCTCATCCTCCCCGGCGAGGGCGATATCCCCGCGCCCTCGAAGGTCGGCGTCCCCGCCTTCATCAACGAATGGGTCAGCGCCCCCTATCCCGACCAGCACAAGGATCGCGTGCTCATCGTCAACGGCCTCAAATGGCTCGACGACGAGTCGAAGGTCCGCAACGGCGTGCCTTTCATACGCGCCGAGGCAAGCGCGCAGGCAGCGATCCTCGATGACATCGCCTTCAAGGACAAGGTGAAGATGGGGCTTGAGAAGCCGGCCGAGTTCTTCGCGCGCATGCGCTCGCTGACGCTGGGCGCCTTCTACACCACGCGCGAAGGCTGGGCCGATATCGGCTATATGGGCAACACGCCGGGTACAGGCGATTACGCCGGCCCGACGCCCGAAGCCGCCGCCCACATCAAGGGTGTAATCGAAGCCATGGGCCTCAAATACACCCCCGCCTGAGACATGTTCGATAGCAGTACGACCTGGTCATCGGCGCAGTAGCAGCGCGCCTACTGGATCGGCCTGATCTTGATGTTGCGGTACCAGACCTTGTCGCCATGGTCCTGCAGCGCAATGTGCCCGGACGCAAACGTGCCAAACAGCGGCCACTGCTTGAACTTGGAGGCCGCGACCTTGGCCTTCCAGGCATCGTCGCCATAGCTCGACTCCGACACCAGCTTGTCGTTCAGCCAGTGCTCGATCTCCGAGCCGGTAAAGCGCACCACAGCCGTGTTCCACTCGCCCACCGGCTTCACGGCGCCATCAGGCGGCACTTCGATGTCGTAGAGAGCGCCCGCGCGATGCGAGGGGAATTTCCCGTCCGCATGCCCGTCATTATCGAGCACCTGCATCTCGGGCCCGGTGTTGTAGGTGTTCTCCGCCGAGGGGTCTTCCTTGATGAGGTAGATGATGCCGCTGTTGCCGTTGGGCGAGATCTTCCATTCCAGCGAAAGCTCGAACGGCCCGAACTCTTCGGTGGTCATGAGATCGCCCGCCCCGCCCGCCGTCAGCGTCAGCTCGCCATTCTCCACCACCCAGCCGGCACCAGGCGCGTCCTTCTTGTAGCCCTTCCAGCCGGTAAGGTCGGTTCCGTTGAACAGCAGCTTCCAGCCTGCGGCGGTCTCTTCAGGCGTGAGCGTCGCTCCGGCGACCGGCGCAGCAGGGGTCTCCACGCTGGGCGGAGGCGCAAAGGGTAGATCAGAATCAACCGCCGGTTGGGGGGTACACGCACCCGTCATTGCAATCACCACAGCCACAACACCTGCTGTCACCCGCATGGCAAGCCTCCCTTTTTGCCGGCAGCGTTGGTTCGCCGCTGGTTGGTCTCATGTCGATCATTGTCATCGCCATAAGCGTTGAGGGCAAGATGCCTCTCGTCGTCTCCCCATTCAGGAACGCTGCGTGGCGAAAGGTTTGCTGGACTGCCTCCCAGAAAAGGCTGGTCTGGGGGGCCGTGCGGGCTCGGCCATGCCAGCCATGGACCCGACCCGTCCGGCCTGGGCGGCAGAGCCTCGGCTCCCCCGCATGCCTAGAAAGGGCGGACCGGCCAGCGAATTCACGCGATCGTCGGGATGAAATCGACACCCGGATTTGCGCCAATCAATATTGATGTGGTCGCAGAAAAGCAGCTGAGCTGCTTCACGCAGGGGCCACGAATCCTGGGAGCACGTCAGGTCAGTTGCACAACAGGCAATGCCTTGGCTCGGCGCGTGCGGGTACCGGTTTTGGCGATGAGTCCACGCGGGCGTAGACGATGAGGATAGCGCCCAAGCTTGCGATGTCCCTGTGCATCGCCGGTGTGATTTCAAGTGACGACCAACACATCGTCCCTGTTTACAGGGAAGTGGTGGGAAAAAACGATGAACTGAGCGCCGCAATTCGCGGCGCGACCCCCCGATAAGTGTTCATTGAGTGGGCCTTTCGCCACGCCTCCGCTCGTCGTCAGCGCACAGGAACAGGGAATTGTTGGGCGGGCATCAGGGAATGGTGCGCCCGTTTCAGGGGAAAGAAGCGCGCTATCAGGATCGTCGCGATTCACATCGTCCAGTGACTCTCGCCGTCCGTTTTCGTCGCCCCATTCCAGGACGGCTCTCTTCTGATGAACGACTTCGCCGATACTCAAATCGCTCTGGCGGTGTCACGCACACATCGCTGATCTGTCGGCGATGACGCATCCGCATCACGACGATGAGGGGCCGCGAACACAAACCACGAAAAGCAGTGGCTGGATTGACAGCTCTTGAAACAGGAAAATTCCGTGCGCATGTGATGACTACGAGAGCATGTGCTCTCCCAAGGAAGCAGCCATCAGCCCAAAAGACCGGGCGCAGCTACAGGCAGCATTCTTCCAACCAGCGGACGCAAGGCATCACCTCTCAAGGCGATGACGAGCGCGCGTGTTCCGGAAGGATTTTTTGCCATGACGGTCGCTTTAGCTTCCCGACAACCAACTCTCGAGCCCGAGAACGGCGAGCCTCTCGCATTGCGATGGGTCCCGCTCAACAGCCTTCGTGCATTCGGACGCAAGGCTCGAACGCATTCGAAGGATCAGATCCGCAAGATCGCAGACAGCATCAAGGCGTTCGGCTTCTCTGTGCCGATTATGATTGACGACGACAACCGCATCCTCGCCGGCAATGGTCGGATCGAGGCGGCGCGTATTCTGGGGATGGAGACGGTGCCCGTCGTGGTCATGTCGCATCTCAGCGACGCCCAGAAGCGGGCATTCGTTGTCGCCGAGAATCGTCTTGCGGAACTTGCAGGATGGGATCGCGGCATCCTTCAGGCCGAGCTGCGAGAGCTTGCAGAGCTGAACCTCAACTTCGATCTTGCGGTCATAGGGTTCGATGATGCGCAGATCGAGGCGCTGGTGCTCGAGGGTGATGCAGGCCTCGCGCGCGCCGATACGGTCCCCCCGCTGCAGCAGACAGCCGTCTGCCAGCCAGGCGATGTCTGGCTGCCGTTGAGACCGCCGCATCTCAGTGGGACGCGCATGTTGTTGATGAAAAGGATGCGCTGCGCATTGGGCTTCCAATAATCCATGCGTTGATCGAGCGAGTGGCTCCCGAAGCCGTCGAGGAAGCAGCGCAAGCCCTTCGTCATCTGACGCGATCATCCAAAAAATTCCGTGATTTTCTTTCGACTTTCGCGCCTGCTCCTCCGGAAAAACGATCATCGATGGACTGGCTTCGGTTTGAGTTTTCGGAAGCGAACATCAAGAAGGCCGCAAATGCCATCTATGGCCACCGATCAAAGGCGCTTCACGGCGGCATCGGCTTCCCGGCTCCGATGTGCTCGCCGCCTACGTCCTTCGACACTGCGCGGCCGGAAGATGCTGCAGTGGGCGAAGCACTGCCTGTACAAGAAGTGCCAATGGGTCTTGCGTCCGCAACCTTAGGTGCGTCATGGCAGTTGTCGGAAACACCAATGATGCTTTGGACGTTTGAACACCTTGCCCGAGGCGCAATCCTCAATTGGTGGAGCGAAGGTGCGACAGCGGGCGACAGCTTCGCCAAGTGAGGAGCGAGGTCACGCTCGCCGATCAAACCTCTTCACGGCGTGGACATACAGATTATCGAAGGAAGGCAGTCACAACCTTTGCGGCTGCTCCTACTCAAGGGTGGCGTGCTCGCTCTTCGCCGGGCTAGAAGCGGTAGGTGCGAAATTGAAACTGGGGGCATCGCAATGTCACGACTCAACGCGCTCGTTATCGGCAACGCCAAATATGATCACGGGAAAAGCCTCAAAAATCCCATCAACGACGCCCATGACATTGCGGAGGTGCTCAAGGACGGCGGCTTCGCGGTAAGCACGCTGACAGACGCCACGTTCAAGCAAATGAAACAAGCGATAAAGGCCTTCGAGATTGCGGCCGACAACGCCGGCACCATATCGCTGTTTTTCTTCGCGGGGCATGGCGTCGAAGTTGATGGCGTCAATTATCTGATCGCAAAAGATACGGAGGAGAGCGACAAGACCGATGTCGAAACCGGAGCGCTGTCGCTCGACGAAGTCATTCGGCGAATGGAGCCCAAGGGTGGCGCGATTAGGACGAACATTATCATTCTCGACGCATGTCGCGACAACCCCTTCGACCGCAAGTGGCGAGGGAAGTCGCATGGTCTGGCACCCGTCTATGCGCCGCGTGGCACTCTGATCGCTTTTGCTACTTCGCCGGGGCAGTTCGCAGGCGATGGCGATGGACGCAACGGTCTCTACACTGAAGCCCTCTTGAAGCACATTTCAGAACCGGACTTGCCCATCGAGGCAATGTTCAAACGCGTCCGCAACAGCCTCGGAGCGAAGACCAAACAGAAACAGATTTCATGGGAGCACACGTCGCTAGCGGGGGAGTTCTATTTTCACATCAGCGCCGCCGCCAGCGTCAAAAGCTACAGCCCCGCAGCCATTAAGGACAAGATTTTCGCTCTCGACTCGACCAAGCGATCACACCGCGTGATCACGGCTCTGAAAAGCTATAACTGGTACACGCAAAACCCGGCGCTTGAGGGCGTCACCGCTGCGCAGCTTGAGGCGGTGAGCCTGGACAGCCTGTTCGTACTTGGTCGGAACATTCTGCAGGCTGCTAGCGGCTCAGCGAAGGCCGCAACTGACTGGATTACACGTTTCCGAGGTCGCACGCAGGGGATGAGCGAGGCGAAGCGCAAAGCGTTGCTCGACGGCATCTTGTTTGAAATCTTCTTCGACTCTGACGGGGGCGTCCGAAAAGAGCCGAAAGTAAATTGTTTCGAAGAAGTGTTTGACTTGGCGCAGTACCCTGAATTTGATGCCAGCTTTGAATTCATAGCCAGCGCTCTTGCGAGCAAAGCGAGCCAATTTTTCGCCATCCCCGGGAAGGGACACAAGGTCACCGTGGATGTGCAGCTTGGCGACGACAACGTGATTGAAAAAGTGTTCGTCGCGGGTACGGACTACCTTAAGCGGGCAGAAGAGGCTTCAGACGAAGAGGCTGACCCCGTGCCAACTCGGCGAGTGACCGTGGCTACGTTCGAAGGGGAGCTATGCCAGCAGATGCTTGTCCCCTCTCGTTTGCTTAAGGTAGTTTACAACAAGGACGTCTCTAACACTGACAGGCTTAGGCTCCCTTACGATGCGGAGGTCATTCGGCCGAACTGAATGTTCGGCTGAAAGGCGGAATGGCGATTTCACACTGTCGCCTATTTTGAGCTTCGGCGAGCAGCGAGATTTCTTTGACGTCTTCGCTCCAGACGTGCGCGCGTTGCTGTGACCCCCGACGTTCATCCAGTCTGAGCCAAGACCGGCGGGTTGAGTTTGCCCGTTCGGGCGGTTGAAGCAACGGGGGATCCCGCTGCCGTTCGATACGCCGCCGCGAACGCAGCGGGTGTCTGGTAGCCGAGCGCCGAGTGAGGACGTTCGGTGTTGTAGTGGCGGACCCAGCCGGCGATCAGCTGCCGGGCGTGGCTGAGGTCGCGGAACAGCGCCTCGTTGAGACACTCATCGCGGAACTTGCTGTTGTAGGCTTCGCAGAAAGCGTTCTGCGTCGGCTTGCCCGGTGCGATGTAGTGCCAGTCGAGGCGTCGCTCCTGCGTCCACGCCAGCACGGCGTTCGAAGTGAACTCCGTCCCATTATCTGAGACAATCATCGTCGGTCTGCCGCGAGCGGCGATGATCTGGTCCAGCTCGCGGATCACCCTGCGGCCAGACAGTGAGACGTCGGCGATCGCCGCCAGGCGTTCCTTGGTCACGTCATCGACCACGTTGAGAACCCGGAACCGCCGGCCGCAGCTCAGCTGGGCATGCACGAAGTCCAGCGACCAGCGCTGGTTCGGCTGCGCGAGGACAGGGATCGGCGCGCGTACGCCGATAGCGCGACGTCGGCCCCTTCTTCTGCGGACCTTCAACCCTTCCTCACGATAAAGCCGCCCCGTCTTTTTGCGGTTTACGACCAGCCCCTCTGCCTTCAGGAGCACATGCAGGCGGCGATAGCCGAACCGCCGCCGGTCACGTGCAATCTCCTTCATCCGCTCGCGCAGCTCCGCATCGTCCGGCCGGCGCGCAACGTACCGGACAGACGATCGGTCCGCGCCGATCAGTGTGCACGCCCACTGCTCGCTCATCTCGTAGGTCTCTTCGAGAATGGCGACGGCCTCTCGCCTGGCGGCGGGCGTCACCACTTTCGGCCGAGAAGATCCTTCAACGCTGTGTTGTCCAGCATCGCCTCCGCCAGCAGACGCTTGAGCTTGCTGTTCGCTTGCTCCAGCGACTTTAGCCTCCGGGCATCCGAGACATCCATGCCGCCGAACTTCGCCTTCCAGCCGTAGAAGGTCGCCGTTGACATCCCGTACTTGCGGGCAAGATCGGCGACCGCCGCTCCCGCCTCATGCTCGTGGAGGATGCCGATGATCTGCTCCTCCGAAAACCTGCTCTTCTTCATGCTCCGTGTCCCCTCCAATGGGGCCGGATCCTAGCATCAAATGGACGAGTTATCGGGGGTCACAGCACTCCGCTCAGCGGGCCTTGATCACACCCAACAACAAGAAAGTAAGGCGAACGGACTCTCGTAATCGACGGCCCGGATCAGGAGGCTGGGTCACTATCTAAACGTGTATTATGCCGCCTCCGTTCCGGGAATCTCCCGCGCCCAGAAGCTCTTTATAGGTGTCGAAGGCTTCGAGTTCCGACGCGCCGAACTGTCCGGCCCTCGCGACTTCATCGGCTAACTGTAGGCTCTTCAATCGACGCACAACTGCATTTGCGGAGAACAGAGAGAGCTCGGTATGTTTGCGCGTGATCAGACCCGAGATGATCTCTCGCGGTTTCACGTGCTTTTCCATGACCAGGGTGAAGAGGTTTTCTAGCTCCATTTCGCTGCCAATCAGATAGAGGCAATTCGCGGTCGGCAGAACAACACCGTGAACTTCGTAGGGCTCGTTCTGCTCCTGTCGTTTCGATGAGGTATAGAGCAGGCGAAAGACGGGATAGTTCTGCTGTTGTGCCGGGGGCGAGATTTCGAGCACTGCCCGCGAGTAAGGCTTTCCCGGCCGTGCTGGTTTTCGCGAACGCCAGATCACCTCGTAGAGCCCGCGATGCACCGACAGGATTTCAGCGAGGCGGACAACATCCCGTTCGACATTGCGCGGAATGAGCAGAGCGTCGGCGATTGCCCCGGCCCAGCCCGCGCTCATGTCATCCAGAATGGCGCTCGGCGTCGTTGAGCTCAGTCCATAGAGGTCCGCATACAGTCGACGGGCAAGCGGCGACAGCCGGTCAATGTGTGTCGCGCAGGCTCTCCCTACACTTGTCCAGACAAGGTCTTCATCACCGATGCTGGCCTTGTTGATGAAGTTGGAGATCGACTTGCTGGCATCCTGAACGGCCTTCTTGATCCTCTCATCCGTCCGGCTTGACGCATCCAGCGGCTCGGCCTTCTGTCGCACATAGTCCCGGCAAAGATCCTCGTAGCTGATGCCTGCCTCGTCGCGCAGGCAGAGGATCAACGTCACCATCTTGTGGAAGCTTATTCTTGCTGCGCCTTTGACTGATGGCCGGCTTGGGTGAGGCATCTGGCTGGCTTTCGCGAGTTTCGAATTTCTTCGAACGCTACTAACTCTGCCGTCGATCGCAAGACTGCCGTGGGGGGAAACACATCGTTTCGCATTCCTCGCTGAAATGCGAGTGGCCCCCCGTTCGCTCCCCCTGTTGCCTGTCGTTTCCGGCGATGTCTCGCCGGTCGGGGTCTTTGATTTGAAAAAGGGAAATGCCGGAACATCCGCAGCTGAATCAGGCGCGTCACCTCGCGAGATCAGCGCTCTCAATACCGGTGGGGCGAAGCGGCCGACGCGGCCATCCGTCTCCATACGATCCCATGTCGTCGTTCATCAGCCAATTGACGAGTGAGAACATGTATCCTCCTGAATTCTGGCGTCCTTTGCGGCTTCGCAGCGTTCGTGCCCGGGTCATCAAGGCAATTGAGCCGCTCACCCAAGCAGGCGCCCTCACCAATGGCCGCACAATCCTGAAATGCGGGGTCTTGCCGTTCTACGAAACGGCGCTCTTGATCCGCGTCGAAGATCCGCGCTGGCTCAACAGCCAATACCTCTACCTGATCGCCGACAAGGAGGAGGTGCACATCCTCGAAGGCGTCTCCAACCCTATTCACGCGCTCAACGCCAGCGTCCCGATCAAGCTTTCAGCGGCCAATGTCGCCTCCTATCTTCGTTTCTTTGGCTTTTTCGTCCGCGCCGAAGAGGGGCCCTTCTATGTCCTCACAGGTCGCGACGACCCCTTCTGGCCGCATTCCCTGCCTGAAGCCGTCCAACTCGACCTGGAAGCACGAATCCTTCGCTGCAATACGTCGCTCACTCTCCAGGCCGACGGAGACTACGCGCTGGACGCCCTTGTCCAGTACGGACGGAATTTTTTCGAAGCACATTTTGAGATCGAAAGCTCTTCCGGACGGGTTGACATGATCAGCGACGAGCCGCTCGCATTCGACGCGGCCCAGCGCATTCATGCGCCACTCAAAGGAAGCGGGCAGTCAGCCGGTCGCGCGCGCCGCAGTCGTGACCAGACCTCGGCCTCGCCATCTGCGGTCAAGCAGGTGGACGCCCCTCCTCAGGAAAAATCGGGGCAGTCAGCTCCCGAAGTCTCCCAGACGACCACCGTATCCGGTGTCGAAACGGCGCGCGAAAAGAACCTCGCCGGCATGCGCCAGGCTGCGCAGAACTTTGCCGAACTGACAGACGCCCGTTTCGCGCGTGATTTCTTCTATCACTGGCCGCTCAGTCTGGAGCAGAAGGACAGCCCATCCGGCCTGCCGGAGTCGACGATCGCGCAGGTTCGGCGCGCGATGGATGTGATCCTCGAGCATGCCGATGGTCACGCAAAGATCACCGAGGCAAGAGTCCGCGTCCTGAAGCAGATCGGTTCGACTGAAGGACTGAAGCCGAGTGAAAAATCGCGGATCGAGAAACTCCTTGCGCCGCTCGGCTTCCGTATGTCGCCCTCACCTGAAGACTTCTGCCGGCTGATCCGCCCGTCCGCGCCACACATGGGCGACCTGATCAAGCAGATCGCAACCTATCTGCGGCTATCGCACCGGATCGGAGATGGCAGGGTGAAGCTTCCGCCGGTGTTGCTTGTTGGACCGCCGTCCAGCGGCAAAAGCTGGGCCGCCCGAAAGATCTGCGAGGCGCTCGACTTGCCATCAATCGCAGTCAACGGTGGCGGTGCATCAGACAATCGATTCCTGGCGGGAACGGCACGCGGCTGGTCGACAGCTACCGCCTCGGCCCCGGTAGATCTTCTTATGCGCGCCGAAATCGCCAATCCCGCCGTCATCATCGAGGAGATCGACAAGGCTTCAGGTGATCGCAACGGCAGCATACACCATTCCCTTCTGACTCTGCTTGAACCGCTGAACTCCAGTCAGTGGCTGGACGAATACGTCGGCGCTCCCGTTGATCTCAGTCATATCAACTGGTTTGCCACGGCAAATGAGATCGGCCCGATTCCGGAGCCGCTGCTCAACAGGTTCACTGTCATGCGTGTGAAGCGACCAACGACGGACGAGGTCGTCGGTATGATCGATATACTCGCTCGTGACGTCGTTGCAGGCTTTGGAAGCGTTGCGACAGATGACGCCGTTCTGAGCAAGACTGAACGTGAGACCTTGATCAAAGGCGTGGAGACAAATCAGTGGGGCTTTCGCGACCTGCGCCGGGCGATTCTTGAGGCTCTGGGAAATCCTGCTCCGCCACTTCAGCTCGTCGGTTGAAGAGGGCTGTTACCGGAATCCCTTGCAGTTCTTGGCCAGCGCGCGCGTCTGTGGGCGAGTTCAAGACCGTCGCCGTTCGCCCTTCGGCTGCCCGCAATTCGCCCTTGAGCAGCCATTCGCGGACCCTCTGACACGTCGTCAGCAGACGAGGGGGGCTTCAGAATCCGACAGGCACCAACGCACTTCCACGGTTGGCTGGCCCGGCGAGACGCCTTCTTCTGGCCTTCCACACTGCGGAGGAGGCGGCTTCTACCGGCAAGAGGGCCTTGCGTCTTCAAACATGTGGCCCTCTCACTCCGGGGTTGTCTCTGACCCGGCCAGGCGAGGAAGCCCGCTGGAACGGTAATGGGCCGCAGAAGTGCGGTCCTCCAATCCATCTGTTCCAATGGCCTTATCCAACCTAGTAGTTTAAATACACGCACTACTAATTAGTAGTGTGGTAATTGAGCTGCGTGATTGTCGGTTTGGATCTCGGGGGACGCGGAATGATTCGATACTTTGCTATTCTGGGACTGGCGCTTTCGGCCACGCCTGCCCACGCCCACGGTGGTGGACTGGACGCCAATGGTTGCCATAACGACCGGAAGAACGGCGGGTACCACTGCCACAAGGCTCCAGCACCTCAACCACGGACAACACCCGAAACTACACAGCCCCGCGGCATGCTCGGCAGCGGATCGGGTGGTGCATTCGCCAATTGCGCCGCGGCACGAGCGGCCGGCGCAGCTCCAGTCCGTCGCGGCGAGTCGGGATATGGCCCGCACCTCGACCGCGATAACGACGGGATAGGCTGCGAATAAGCAGCCTTCGCAATGCGAATTTCTGCGAACTAGCGAGACACGCGCGACGCCTAGCGCGCCGCAGATTCACCTCGTCGCCTGGTCCCCTCGCCCTCTTAGACCTCTCATGACTTTCCGAACCAAGGCGGGAGGAGGCGCTTGATATCGACGTCGCGGCGATCGCCGAAGAGCTGGATTGGCCGCAGGCCAAGCAGCCGTAGTGCCTTCAACGTGTTTTCCCTTGACGCATTGTGGAAACTCAAACTTAGCTTCCTAATTAGTCCGGAAGGGACGATTCGAGGGGGTTACCACTATGTTGAAACTGCTTGTCGCCTCAGTCGGCGCGCTGAGCCTGTGCGCGTGCGCCACGATCACGCGCGGCACAACTCAGGTATTCGAAGTGAGATCGACGCCGATCGGCGCGCGTGTCGAAACGTCGAATGGGCTCTTCTGCGAAGCTACGCCATGCACGTTCCCGGGCGTGGCGCGTAATGCGAACTTCGAAGTAACCGTCACGAAGCCCGGCTACAAAACCGTTGTGACGAAGATCACCAACCACACGTCTGGCGACGGCGGCATGGGCATGGCGGGCAACGTCATCCTTGGTGGCCTCATTGGCGCAGTTGTCGATGGCACGAACGGTTCGATGCAAGACCTTGTGCCAAATCCGTTGGAGCTGACGCTTGAGCCCGACACTGCTTCGGCGTCTAGCGCCCCAGCTGGTGCCCCGGCAGGCTGGCAGCCGGCTCCGACCACGGAACCGGGCGCGGGCAGCTAGGCATCAAAGGCTTAGAGCTTCAGACTTCTCGCTCCTTTTGAGGAAAGCAACATGGTGGCATTTGGGCCCATCGCTCTCACGAGAGCGCTGGTGATTTGCGGTCTCGTAACAGTATCGATTTGTGGAACCGCAAGTGCTGACCCTAGGGACGTGGCGAAGCGTAACGTCGCGTTGTTCGACGAACTAGTGCGTTGTTCAAAGCAGCCGGGCTTTAAAGCCGCGGGGCTGGGGCAGGGAGGTCCATGTGCTGGGTGGACGAGCAAGATTGAGAGTCAGAGGACCTTGGACAAAGAACTGATCGGGGGCGGCTTTCTTTGCTTGGCGGGCGACATTCGAATTGCAGGCAATTCACTCGTTTCTGGAGATGTTGAGCATTTTAGTTGGGTTAGAAAGTCAGTCGAAGAATGTCGCACGGCGATACGCTAGCAAACGCATAGCGCGACTCGCCGGAAACCGACGTCGCGGCCCTTGGGCGCATATGGTCGAAATCGCTTTCTGTTGTGAAGGGAAGGGGGGGCTCAAAAATGCCGATGCAACCTCGGCGCTGCTTGCTGGCCCCGCCATCCGACGTATGGACAGCCGCCGAGAATCTTCGGCACGCGGTGCGGCTGCACAACGAAAGAGACAGATCGGGCGCGGCCGCGTTCTTCAGGGCAGCCAATTTGGCCTGCATAGGTGATTGGTTCAAAAAAGTGGTGGGTCCATTCGACGAGAGCATTCACGGACCTCGCCCGACTTTCCTGGACCCCCCGAAACTTCCGATGCAGCAGCGCAAGCGTCCGCGCATGGTGAGTGCCGCGGGCAAACGGGCGATTATTGCCCGGGACGGGTACCACTGCCGATTCTGCGAGATGCCCGTGATCCCCAAGGACACGGTCAAAGCGATCGCCCTCCTGTATCCCGAGGATGCGCCCTGGACCGATGTCGCCGCCGACCAGCACCGCTTTTTTCAGGCCGCAAATCTTCAGTACGACCACCTGCTTCCCCATTCTCGTGGCGGTGAGAGCAGCGTCGAAAACATGGTCGTGACTTGCGCCGTTTGTAACTATGGCCGGATGTCGAATACTCTTGCCGAGTCCTTTCTGCTGGACCCGCGCGAGTTTCCACCCCGAACTTCGCGTTGGGATGGGCTACAGTCGATTGTGTCTTAGCAAGAAGCGAGCGACTGGTTCCCGCGAGATCGAGCCGGTGACCGCAGCAATGGGTGCGGGCGCCATCTGGCCCAATGCAGCCACCACGAGCGACTTCTGCAGCAGCGATATGGGCTAGCGGGTTGGGTACCTAAGAGGCCGCTTACAGGGAAACTTCTTACAAGGGTCGCGGGACGGGCAGTGTTTTATAGCAAGCCCACGGCTCGGGCTTTCGCTGCGCCATCGCCCAGGAAACAATCTGGCAGCGCAGAAGAAGTTCACGCATATACGGGGTCAGCATTGGCACGGTAGCATTCAAGACGGCCGTGACCTCCATCGCCAATACTTCTCGCGGGTCCGGCGGTGGATGCAGCCTCCTACCGGCGGTGTCCCACGTCCATGCCCGCAGTTCAGCCAATCGCGCTTCACCATGCCGGCCCAGGGCATCAAGCGCGCGGGCGCGTAGCACTTGCGCGTACGACACGTACGGTGGGGCTTCTGCGAGCATTGTGAAGTCAGCTAGAGCACGCTCTGGATCTCCAACTGCGAGGTAGGCTTGGCCTCTGTACTCATAGGACAGGGCCGTGGCGTCATCGCCGGACGCAATCGAGAGACTGAAGTGATCGATCGCTGAGCTGTAGTCCCCATGCTCAAACTCAAGGAGACCGCGGTTGTGGTAGATACTGTACAGGCCAGGGTTGTCGGGTCCGAGTAGCGCGAGCGCAGCGTCGAAATCTGCTGCCGCACGCTGGGCATCGCCGGCCGCCAGGTGGAAGTAAGCGCGGGCCTCGAGGATCGCTGGGTCGTGTTGCTTGGAGCGGACGGCTCGGTCGTAGTCCGCAAGCGCCCCAACTTTATCACCGAGCGCGGAGCGCCGGCTAGCGCGTCGAAGAAGCACATCCGTGAAGTCTGGGTCGAGGCTAAGGGCCTGGTCAAAGTCTATCAGCGCATCTGCGTCATGCCCCAGAACATTAAGCGCTATTCCCCGGGTTCTGTGGATCTCAGCACGTTGGTGGGGCGTGCCAACTTGTCCTCGGATCAGCCTGGTGCACGCGGAGATACGTGCGGCGCTGTGATAGATGGCAGACGTGTCGCCGCAGATTGCCTCCAGGGAGCGAGGTGAGTCTGACCCAGCAGACGACTCGACAGATTGTGCTGATGAGACTGCGAGATAAACCGCCAAAAGTATCTTGGGCACCAGCATCGCGGACCGGCTCAGCAACTTGGGACGCCCTCAAACTGAACTGCGCCGCCGCGAATGGTCAACGGCCGATCGGGCGGCCGGTCTCCTGGTCGAGACATAGCTCGTCTAGAACGACGCTTTCCGGCGAAGGCCTGCCCTAGCTCTGCTTGTGACGGAGGGCGCGTCCTGGCCCATAACTGCCGGCCGCTATTCAAGCTTGGCGAGGCGCGAAAATCCTGAGGCAGTTCACCAGGCGTTGCCGCGGTGGAAAATCCTCCACCCCGATTGGCCGATCATTGACATCACGCAAGTCGAGGCAGGGCAAAGAGGACAGTATGTCGTCAGAGGAGCTGTGTTGGCTGCAAGGTCGGTGGTTACCTATTTTGGAATTGTCGTCGTCCTGACCCTACCGCTTTGGGTGCTCGGGGCGTTCGTACGTTATGACTTGCTGCCCGGACTGCCGATCTCGGCGGTCGCAGTCGTATGCCCGACGCTCGCCGCTGCTTTCCTGACCCTTCGCGAAGGCGGTTGGAGCAGGCTGGTAGAGCTGCTGGGACGAAGTGTGAGTATGCGTGGCGCAGGCCGCTGGCTGTTTCCCGCGATGCTGATCAATCCGGTCATTTTTAGCCTGTCATTCCTCGCATCGCGCATGCTGGGGGAGAGCATACCGAATCCGGAGCTCTCAGCCGTTTCGGTGCTGGCTCTGTTCTCAGTGTTCCTTGTGAGCGCGCTGTTCGAAGAAATTGGATGGTCCGGCTACGCTCTCGGTAGATTGCAGGCGCGTATGCGGCCGCTTTTGGCGAGCCTGGTGCTGGGGGCATTCTGGGCGCTCTGGCATGTTCCAGCCTTGCTTCAGGTGGGCCGCTCAGCGGAATGGATCGTCTGGTGGTGTCTCTGGAGCATCTCGGCACGTGTCATCATGGTATGGTTGTACAACTGGTCGCGCGCGAGCGTGATGGCGGTCGTTCTCTACCACGCAGCCTCAAACCTCTGTTGGCAAATGTATCCGGTCAGCGGCTCGTACTTCGATCCTCGGGTCACTGGTCTCATCACGTTTGCCGTTGTGATGCTGGTGGTTAGCCACAGCATTATCACTCGTCGCACGGAGAAGTGGTGATCCGCACAAACGCCACCGCTGATGCAAATGGCCGACCTCGCGTTGAGCGCCAAGAGCGTCGCGTAACCACCGAACATGGAGCCAGGTAATTCATGAATCTCACCCGCCGGATCGCTGCCGTGCTCGGCCCCTCGCTGGTTGCCGTTACGATATCGGAGGCTGTGAATCTTGATATCTGGAAGGAGGTCGAGCCAACGCTCGTGTACCTCAACGGCCTCCTGTTCCTCGTGGGTGGACTGGTCATTGTGACGAGCCACAATGTTTGGAAACCGCATCGAGGTATTCTGGTCACGCTAGCTGGATGGCTCCTGGTTCTTGCTGGCGGCTACAGGATGTTCCTGCCGACCGCTTCGCAGCTCGGGCCAAGCCCGGTCACCTACCTGTTCATTGCGATTCTTGGGGCTTACGGTTTGGCGCTCTGCGTGATTGCCTTTCTCAAGAGCTAGCCTTTGGTTTCAGCAGGGTCTGGGTAGCCGTGGCTGGCTCGCTCTTAGCTCCAGAGTCTTCATGCCAATTCACCGATCGGTTGAAAGCGTGCTGGTTAGTGTCTGTCCGCAAACGGCGAGAAGCTGATGGTCGACTGACGGATGGGTGAGGGCGGGATCTGGCCGAATATAGACAGTCGCCTGGGCCCAGCGGGTCGTTTTTGCGGAGGCCGACCGGGCGCCCCGATTTTCGACGCGCAGGCTTCTGACCAGTTAAGGTGTCATCGCGTGCACGATATGCCCGCGTCCATCTGAGCGGGGCAGATTGGGGAAATGCTTGGCCAGAATATCGCCGATCGTCGCGTCCAGGATCCTGGCAAAGCCGACCGCTCGGAGTTCATCGGGTAGCGTCGCGGGGTCGAATGCCGTGAGAAACGGTTCTCCGGCTGCAGCCACGCGGGTGGTGAGCGCATCGAACATCGCGCGTTCGTCCGCTGGCATTGCCTCGCGCGCCATCGCGTAGTCGAACACGACTTCGCCGCCGCCGGGATTGTTAGCGATGAGCGCCCAGCACGTATCGATGGCGGCACGCGTGAGATAGGGTGTAACGCCGAGCCAGAAGAAGAATGTGCGCTGGTACGAATCGAACCCGGCGCGTGCGAGGCCATCGGCGATGCGCTCGTTTTCGAAATCCACAGGCGCGTAGTGGACGTTGCCGGCGGGTGTAACGCCGATCTCGGCGAGGCGTTCGCGCTTCCAGGCTTGCGTCGCCGGATGATCGATTTCGAAGATTGAGAGCTTGGCGCGTTCGGCACCGCGATATGCGTAAGTGTCGAGCCCTGCGCCCAGCACGACGAGTTGCGTCACGCCGCGCGCCAGCGACTCCGCCAACGTGTCCTCGGCAAAGCGCGCACGTGCGGCGATGAAGATGCGCATGCCAAAGCTGCTGGCGTCGGCGCGGGATTGGCGGGCGGCCTCTTCGCCCACGATCGGAATCGCGAGGGGATCGGCGAAGAGTTGCCCGCCGTCGAGTTGATGAGCAGCGCGATGTGCTGCCGCGGCTAGGGCTGTGCGACTGGCTTGATGTGGGATCATAAGGGGAAAGTGTCGAGCGCTGACAGAGTCTTCAACTCTTGATCGAAACTACTTTTTCTGTATATTAATCGACATAAGATGGGGCCGGACGAGGCGTGCTGAGCGATCGGCGCGCCGCCTTTTTGTGGGCGCAACGGCTGCGGATTTGCGAAGCTGATCCCTGTTGAACCCAATGCAGCAGTTGGCCGTCACACGGCGCGCGCCCTCCCTTTCGCCCGTTGATTGGGGTGTGAGGCTGCAAGCACGTGAGTCAACAAGGATGACTTTGCCCCGACATCGGGCGCCGCGCGTGTCGCCGTCGGAGAAGACGACATTCCCGATCAGTGCCAAGTCTTCGATGCCGAGCTCGGATGGCTCGTGCAGCGTGACGATTTCTTGCTAGGCGTATGGAACTCGCGTGGGTCGCGGCCTTTCTCCAGCGCGATTTACCAGGCGTCTAACGTTGTGACCGCGCGAGATGGGGTGATCATCAAACACAGCATCGAATCTCCTTGAATGTCCGAGATCGGCGAGCAGCGGTTACTGTGAACCGCCGAGCGACCGGCGTGAGATGGCCCATTCCGGCCGCCGGAAACTCCACCACACCAGGCTGCCGTCCTCCGCCGATGAAGCCGACAACCCTAGTTTCGAAGCATGGATCGCCCATGTCCATGCGCGGCCTCTCGTACGGCGTTTGCAAGTTCCGAATCCGGAAGCGCCTTCGCGAGAACCATGCCTCCGACGCACAACGCTGCCAGCGTCAAAGCCGTCTGGCGCCGTGCCGGCTTCCTGCCCTCAAGCGATCGTTCGAAGAGTCCAACCATCGCCTCTAGTAGTCTCTGATAGGAAACCTGGACTTCGTGGTTGCTCCGGCCAATGTCGGACGGCAACGCGATCATCGGGCATTGCCCGTCCACATCGCCAAGGTGCTCTGTCGACAGATAGCTCGACAGCATGCTGGCGGCATCCTCGCGGGTTGGATTCGTGTGATCGATGCCGGCCTCTGCTCGCCAGCGAGCGCCGCGTCCCATGAGAAAACTGGATACCGCGGAAGCGAACAGGTCCTCCTTACTCTTGAAGTGATTGTAGAAACCGCCGCGAGTAAGTTCCGCGTGTTCCATGACCATGTCGATCGTGACCCCGTCGAAGCCGTGACGATTGAAGAGAATGCGAGCGCATTCAACGATCCTGGCGCGGGTCTTCTCTTTGTGTGTGGGGCTGTAGGGCATGATCGGATCTCCGTATCCCGACGGCAAAATATGTTCTTGAACATATTTTGAGAACGCCGCAACTCAGGCGAGCAACGAGCAGGGGCGGATGAATGACTATGAGGTTCTCGGGCGGCTGCCTTTGCGGTGCAGTTCGCTACACGTGCGACGCAGATCCGATCATGGCAGGGCACTGCCATTGCGAAGACTGTCGGCGCTCAAGCGGAAGCGGTCACAGTTCCCATTTGATGGTCCCGGAGAGTGCGGTCCAGTTGACCGGGACGGTGAAGGGCTATGCGCGGGCCGCCGATAGCGGCAATCTTGTCGAGCGGTTTTTCTGTCCGGAATGCGGCGCTGCGGTCTTTTCCAGAAATCCGGGGATGGCTGGATTGATGGCGCTGAGGGCATCCAGCCTCGACGATCTCGAAGTTTTCAAGCCGCAAATGCACGTGTTCGTGGCAGGCGCGGCGAGTTGGGATACGCGAGATCCGGCGTTGCCCGCATTCGACAGGATGCCGCCGGGAATGCAAGGAGACGCATCGTGAAACGCTTCATGTTGATGCACGTAGGTTTTCAGAAGCCGACGCCGGAGATCATGGCTGCGTGGGGCAAGTGGTTTGAGCATGTGGCGCCCCAGACGATCGAAAATATCGGGTTGAGAAATGGTCGAGAGGTCAGCAAGGGCGGAAGTATCGATCTGGCGATGGGTCTGGAGTCGATCACAGGGTGCACCATCGTATCCGCCGAAAGCATAGAGGACGCGCAGCGGCTGGCCGCATCCAATCCATTTGTGAGCAGTATCCGGATCTACGAAATGATGTCGTTCTGAGAAGACATTCATCTGACGAGGCATGGACGGGCCACGCAGTTCGTTGAATGGTCAGGGGGAGATTCTATTCGCGTTTCCGCCATACGATCAGCACCGCGACAACCGACAGCAAGAGCGCGATAAAGCCGGTCAAGTTGACTGCCGCCCATGGCTCCTTGAGACGCAAGACGGTCGCGTAAAGACCATCGCGTAGAGCGACATTGTCCTGCACGCCGGCTGACTCAAGTGCGCCATAAACGCCCCCAGTAGCCGCAACAACCGACGCGTCGCCGATATTCGCAAGAACAATGAAAACTGCGCCCAGAAGTGCAAGCAACGTCAATAAGACTAGAAGGACTGTTTTCGTCTTTCGCATGCTTCCCCTCGGAATCTTTGCAATAAGCCAACACCCAAGCATGGGCCCAAGATGCGAACAACGGCAACTTTCGGCGACGGCCGGCCGTAGCTCCAGGTAAGTAGTGAGTGTCCGCTTTGAAGTCGGCATGCCAGTCGCCAACAATGGCCCTCCAGTCTATGGTGGGGCATGGTGCTCAGGATCGCTCTTTCGCTCTTAGGCCTCGCCGCATTACTGATTGGCGGGATGATCTTTGTGATTGGCCCAGATGCGACGGGCCAGATCTTTGCAGCAGCACTGCGCGTCGCTCTGCCAGAAACGCCTCAGTTGGACGGACTCGTCGGCGCAGACGTCGACAGCGAGATGCGCTTCTATGCAGTCCTCTGGATGGCATATGGCGGTGTGGCAATGTGGGTAGTTCGAGCCCTCCCCAAGCGGATGAACCTACTTCGTGCAATGCTCGGAGTCTTTTGGCTCGGCGGCGTGGGACGGGTGCTCTCGTACTTCGCTGTAGGAGCGCCGCACCCGTTGTTTCTCGTGCTTATGTGGGTCGAGATTGCGCTTCCGCCTGTGTTGATCGCGCTGTCCTACCAAGGTGGGAAAGCGCCTTCGGACTGAGTGACCGATTCCGGCGAGATGCCGCCGCTTCGTATCGACAAAACGATAGACGCGATTTGGCCGATAGCGGACACTGGCGTTCCGCGCTCCAACAAGTATGCATTGGTCGTGCTAGTGCGCTGTGAGTGGGACTTCAAGCAGGTAAAGTCATGAGTCAGGATCGCAAGAGCGAGTTTGAATCTGTGCAGACGCCTACACCCATCAGGCTGGCACTTCTGTGGGCGTCGCTGATGGGTCTCTACATCTACAATGACTATTTCAGCTTGTATCTGCCCGGCACGATTGAGGAGATGTCGGCGGGAATTATTGGGCCGCTTGGTGCCGCGAACGATACCGTGCTGGTGATGGTTGCTCTGGTCCTGGCTATTCCGGCGATGATGATCTTCTTGTCTGTATTTCTTCCAACCGTCCTGAGCCGTTGGAGCAACATCTTCTTTGGAGTTGTCTACACCGTCATCGAAGGACTTACCTTTGTTGGCTCTCGCCCCTTCTACCAGATGGTGGTCGCTTTCGAGATTGTCGTCACGCTGCTCGTCACCTGGACTGCTTTGCGCTGGCGGCGGGCTACCCGAGGTTAGAGCCCAAGCGACTGGGCGTGGAAGCACGGGGTTGTAGGATCTCAATGTCTGCTCATGGCGAGATCGAGCCACTATGAAGTCGGCGGCCGAGGGCAAGATCTGGCCCATTGCAGACAGTCGTTGTCCGGCCAGCGCCAGCCTCGGAGCAGGCGCCAATGAATGCCACTCCCACCATCGCGAACCCAGCCCCGTAGCGCCCAGATCAGCATCTGGCCCCAAGCCGATGCAAGGCCTGGATCCCAAAACAGAAGGGCAGACGAGGTGGTCAGGTACCAAGCCTTGCCAGAAAAATCCGGATCCCCGCCGCTTAGCTTGTCTTGTCCCGTATTCCGCTGTCGATCTGGCCGTCGCGAAGGGTTATGCGGCGCGTGCAGCGCGAGGCAACCCGCTCGTCATGAGTGCAGATGAGGAATGTCGTCCCGTCCTCGCGGTTGATCTCACGCATTAGTGCGAGGACTTGGTCGGCTGATGCCCTGTCCAGACTGCCTGTGGGCTCGTCCGCCAGAACAAGCTCTGGACGATTCATCAATGCCCGCGCAATCGCTACGCGCTGCTTCTGGCCTCCCGAAAGACGGGCTGCCGGAAAATTCATCCGGTCCGAGAGCCCGACACGCGCAAGAAGTTCAGACGCTCGCTGACGGATAGCCGAGTTAATCCCGCCGCCTACCGCTGCTGCAGGGAAGCTGACATTCTCCAACGCGGTGAAATCGGGCAGCAAATTGTGGAACTGGAAGATGAAGCCAAGGCGCTTGTTGCGAAAGAGAGAGCTCTTCGCGTCTGAGAGGGTATCGACGCGTTCGCCCCCAATGGTGATGACGCCCGCAGTGGGGCGCAAAAGGAGCCCGACTACGGAAAGCAGCGTCGACTTTCCCGACCCAGAAGCGCCGAGAAGGGCCACCAGTTCTCCCGGATCAAGCGTGACGTCGACGCCGAGCAGGACGCGCGTGAATTCATCGCCATTCTGGAACGTCATGACGATGCCTCGCGCATCCAGAACCGACGTCATTGCTGTATCGCCTCCAGAGCATCCAGTCGGGCAGCCGACCGGGCCGGTATGACGGAAGCGAGGACGGCTCCGGCCGTTGTGAGGAGGAACACCAGCCCGTAACCGCCCTCCGCCGGCGCAATCGGCAGGGCGAGCGCGCCGTCTGGCTTGGTGAAGGTCGCTAGCCAGCCGCAGAGACCATAGCCGGCGAGGCAGCCCAGCGATGCGCCAACAATGCCGATCAGCAGACCCTGCATCACAAAAACTGAAGCGATGAACAGGCGGGAAACGCCGAAGGCGCGCATGATGCCGATCTCGCTCCGGCGGCGGTTGGCCGACAGGGAGAGCGCACTTGCGATGCCAATAAGGACAGAGATCAGCGAGAAGATCTGAATCAGTGTTCCAGTCTGCCCCTGTGCGGTCAGGGCATCCGCCAGACTGGAGTTCCTGTCCTGCCACGGTGTCGCGCGCAGTCCGGTAGCCCCGCTAACGAAGTTTGCGAACGCGCGCGCCTGGCCTGTGTCCTTCAGCTTGATCTCAATATTGGTCACGCCCGACGGAAGGAGAAACAGCGGGCGTGCCGTCTCCAGCGAGATGTACGCCACGCGCTCGTCCAGGCTCTGTACGCCGGACCTGAAGATGCCCTCGACCACAAGGAGGCGATCGATGCCGCGATCGGTCCTGAACAATACCGGCTGGCCAACCGAAAGTCCCATTGTCTCCGCCAAACGGACGCCGATCAGGATTCCGTTGGCATTGAGACGAGCGTCGCCCGCGATGATCTCCCGGCTGACCGGTGAGATGGCGTCGAGATTCTTTGGTTCGAGCGCAGTCACGGCCACGGGCGCCGCAGCCTCTCCCCGCACCAGCACCGCACTGCCCGTGATCTGGGGGCTTATCGCAGTCACTTCGGCCTGGCTTTCCAGTAGCGCGACTGTCGCCGCCCATGTCCGGATCTGCTTTCGCTGAAGCATCGACACAAGTGCAACGGCTTCGGTATCGTAGTCGGAACTCGGCAGCACCCGTGCTACGCGGTCGGCAGGCTCAAGCGACACATGCGCGCTCTTGGCCGTAACGTCGTCCGTCAATCTGACCGCAAGGCCCTGGATCAAAGCGGTGATGAACACGAACGCCGTGACGCCGAGCGCAACGCCCGCGATCAGCAAAGCCGTTTGCCAGGGATTGGATCGGAGGTAGCGGCGCGCGACAAGGAAAGCGAACACGGCCTAGTCTCCCGGCATCGAGGCAGGAGCTTGGGTTTCGCGCGGGCGTATGTGAGCTGAAGCGCGCGTCTGGCCGGGCGTCAATACGACCCTCTCGCCAGCCTTCGCCCCGGCTGTGATAATGGCGTTCAGGGATGGCCACGAGTCGAGCTCGACCGGCCTTGCCGTGATCTTCCCATCTTCGCTGACGATGTAGACGCGCGGGTCCGTGCCTGCGTCGATAATCGCCTGCCGTGGAACGAGAAGGGCATTCGCGCGGACACCGAGAACAATGGTGACGTCGACGGTCCTGCCTGGAGGAAGGGAGATGCTCGTGTCTGGCAAGAGCTTGATCGACCTTCCGCCGGTGGCGGGGTCGACGCGGGGCGATATCTCCGCGATGCGAGCTGAAAAGATGACGTCCGATCCGGACGGGGCTGCGCGCGCTGCCATGCCGGGCCGCAAATCATCGGCATAGGCCTCGTCAACTTCAACGTCTATTTCACGTGCGTCTGACGACCCCAGCTGAAACAGCGTTGTGGTAGGCGTCACAACCTGGCCATTGTCGACCGGTCTCAGCAGGACGACGCCCGCCATTGGAGCCCGAATTGTGAACTCACCCAACTGAGCGTCCGCTGCACGTCGATCGGATGCAGCTGCAGCCAACACGGCTTTGGCGGATTCGGCGGCCGCGCGGGCATTGTCGAGCGCCGCGGGTGAGGCGAAGCCCTTTGCCGCTAGCGTCTCCGTACGATTAAACACCAGTTGGACGCGAGCAAGCTCGACTCGCGCAGCTCGTTCGCGTGACTCCGTGGCATTCGCTTCGGCTGCTTCGATATCCGCGCGGATCACAGCGAGAGGAGCGCCCTTCGCCACTACATCGCCTTCACCATAAAGCAGTTGAGCAATCTGGCCCGCGTTCTGCGATCTAACATCGAGTGTATTACGGGATTGCACGCGGCCGACGACGGACAACGCGATTTCAACAGACCGTGGCGCGAGCGTGGTCACGGCTATCTCAACTGGCTGCAGAAGCATCCAGCTCGTGACAATGATTAGGCCAGCACCGACAATAGCGGCTACCAGCAGCGGCTTTTTCCCAGACTTCTTTGGCGTCTCGACAGTCTCTGGGTCCTTCACGCCGGACGGGTCGCGCGCAGGCGCTAAAGTGTGCACAGAAGCTCCGATAGTGTTCGATGCATCGTCCATCTGGTTTCACACAGGAGGAGCATCCGCGCGTCAGAGACATGCGGACCGGTCAGGCAGCAACGCTGCGCTCCCGCAAAAGGTCCGAAGATATTTGGTCTATCGTTCTGTCTTCGTCGGCTTGTGAGTAGCTTCCGACCGTTTCCGAGGGGGCGGAGTCACGGCAACGTGGGAATTTCTTCGACCGTAGCCGGCGCATACGCGTTTGCGCTCGCCGACGTAATTTCGCTCGTTCGGTACCTGCAAGCTGTTCGCTCTTGCAGGTTTGTCGCTGCTGCTTGCTCCGCACTCCGCTTCGGCCAGGCCTAGGCCGCACATGCGTTTGAGGGCTGACCGCCTTCCCGAGTATCGTGCAGTTAGCCGTGTTTATCGGGGGCCTGGTCGAGCTGCACAGACCAAGCCGCTGGCTTGTCGTCCTTGTCGGCAGCGGCCGCTGCCGCCGTCGTCTGCACCTTGTCGGGTGCATGATGGGCGGGCGCGTAGATCGCATAGACCTGCATTGGCTCAGGGCCTGTATTGGTGATGTTGTGCCAGGTTCCCGCCGGGACGAGGACACACCAGCCGTCCGAAACTTCCTTTTCAAAAGTCAGTTTGTCTTTCGCAGACCCCATCCGCACGCGGCCGCGACCAGAGTCGAGGCGAAGGAACTGATCGGTCTCCGGATGTGCTTCAAGGCCAATGTCGCCGCCAGCGGGAATCGACATCAGCGTTACCTGCAGATAGCGCCCACTCCAGGCGACCGAACGGAAATTTGTGTTTCCCTTTGTCGCCTGTTCAATGTCGAACGACTGCGGCTGCGGTCCAATGTCCTCTATCCTGTCAGAGGTACTCGCCATGGCCGGTCTCCTTGAGATTGTGACGGCGAATTAGCTCACGTCGTCACCGCACATCGTTGCGTAAATGCGCCGAACACTGATTGATGTCGGTACGCAAAGCGACGTCCAGCAGCAGTGTTTGCCTACCGAACTAGTTTGGCTCATGCCGAGAGCACGTATGCCCGGTGGTCTGGCCCCTTCGGGTCCGTCTCTCCTTTCGAAATTCTGGTGGAGCTTCCGGGCCCCTGGTACTGGCGCAGTGCGGATGCGGGGATGTCGCCTTCCTGGCGCAGATGCGTCGGTCGGTTGCGGAGGGCTGAGGGTGCGAGATGCCCCATTGCGGTCACCCGGCCGGCGCGACGGAACGCGGCGCGGCCGGCTCATATTGAACGCCGTCCCCGTTCGAATCCGAGTGAGTACCGATCATCCGAGCCGTTGAAATATACAGTCACGACTCTGCCGGCATCCTTAGCGCCATGAACGAGCGACCGAGCAGGGCGAGTCTCGCCTGTCAGGGTGGAGCCGGCGGTATCCTCTCGGATGTCGGGCTGAACAAGGCGATTCATCGCCTTCCAACCGTCTCTGTGTCCGACACGGACACTCAGGAGCTGCCTGGCGCAGGGCCGTGGCGTGACTCGACAGGCCGTGCCGAAACCCTGCAAGACCTAGATGAGCTAGCCTGACAGCTCTTAGCTGTTGGCTCCGTTGAAGCCGTTGGCTTTAGAAGTCGATGACTTTGTCGGCCTCTAGAAAGATCGCCGCAACTTCCTCGTGCGTCGCCATGCGGGCGCCCGATCGAACGTTGGCTGCTTCAATGCCTGCCAGACTTGCGCAATGCGGACAAAGGAGCACCGTCCCCCCAGCCTGGACGAATTCTGTCATCGCAGCTGACGTGCCGCCACTATCGCCCCAGGTGAGATCGCCACGTTCGCGAACATCAGCAAGACGCACGCCCTCCCGGTCGAGAAAGACGGTGACCTCTGCGCCGTGTTTCTGCAGGTTGGTCGCCAGCGATAGCGCCATGAAAGCGGAATGGAGATCATTCGTGAAGCTCCCGAGATGGACGACTATGTCCTGCTTTTCTGCGGCTTGAGGCGTTTGAGCGTAGGCCTGTGGGGTCGCCACGGCTGTGCATCCGGCAGCAAGTGGCGACAGCAGAAGAGCAGCGGACAACGCGCGGAAAATCATCGGACGGGCGATCAGCATGGAAATCCCTTTCAGCAGAGGCTGTTTACTTGCGCAAAAGCTAATGTGAGAGAGGCGCGGGAACCTGATGCAAGTCAAAGGAGAGGGCACCTCACTGCGTTGTGAGCCGAGACTTGGTTGGTCTGGATGCTGATTGAGTCAGAAAGTCGGGTCGGAGCGCCTTGGTAGTCAGGCTGGCTCGCGAATTGGGTTAGTGCGCGGCAGTGAGCGGTACGCGCGCGGTAAATGCCCCCCGAAGCTCTCCAGCGCGAAATCCGACGGCCTTATCGTCCGGGTAGGTTTCAAGAAGGGCGCGACGGGTATCCGGCGCAATCTGCGTGTCGTCGCCATGGCAGGCAGCGCACATGGGGCCAAGAGGGATAGGACGCATCCATCGCAGTTGATCGCCTTCCGTGCGGACGGCCGTCATGTCCTGCCATTGCTCGCCGGCCAGTCTGCGTGCAACGAATTCCTTTAGCGTTTCGCTTTCCCACTCATCCGGTGAATTGGCAGGGCTTCGGACCCTTGGCGCCGTCCGTTCAATGTCGACGCCCGACATCAACTCGATCTCAGCCGCAATTGCAGGCGCCCGGTCCTTGCAGACCAGTATTGCCGCCGCCGGCCCACCATCCGCCATTGCGGAGGAAAGCTCCCCACTGAGACGCTGAAAAAGCAAGTCCGCCGCGGCGCTGGCCTTCCGCGAGGCCAGATCGATACGGCTTTCATCGACGATGGCCGGAGTGGCGCAACTCGAAGCCAGAGCAAGGCTGACGGCCGCAAATCTGAACCTGTTCAAGTAAAACCGCTCCGCAGTTTGCTGTGAAGTTGGTTCTTGTTCCCGACGCCAGCTTACTTCGCCAACACCGAAAATGAAGTTCTGTCTATGCCGGCATTGCCGGTGCTTGCATCGAACGCCTGAACGAGGACGCTGTAGAGGCCGGGCTCATCCGGACTGAAGGACACTGAGTAGAGGCTTGGCGTCCCAGTGTAGCCTAGGGGGAGGGTTGTCAGGCGTTCTCCGTCGCGATCAATCAACGCCAGAATCTCGTATCGGTCTGCGTCCCAGATGCCGCCCGGGCTCGTTGGACAGCCGCACATCATCACTACATTCACCTTCAGGTGCATGACGCCGTTGGTGAGTACGGCGGAGCCGGCGATTGCAGGTTCCAGGATATCGACCGCGAATCCTGGCATCTCGACGATCCAGCCATTGCCATCGCGCAGGTGCCGGCCCGGCAAAATCCACTGTTGCGAGGTGACCCGGATGGCCGCTTGGGGCTGACCGAGAGGGCCGTACGCCTCGAGCTCAACAAGTCTTGGCCGGTCGATGTCTATCGTGGCGCGAAACGCGGCTGCGTCTGTCGTCGCCATCACGTCTCGACGCGTCGCCGTTTCCATGAGGCGCTTCGTATCACCCGTTCCGCCGGTTGTGATGCCCTCCGCGAGTACTTCGCCGCTCGTTGCGTCGCGAAGAGTCATCCTTACTCCGCCCATGCTATCGCCGATGAACTTTGCATCGCGGCTGATTGCCCTGACGACTATTTCGGTCGGCTCTGCCGCACCGGGTGAGGGGACGATTGCGCAGGCTCCAAGGGCAACGGCAAACGGCAGCGCCACGAGAATTTGTTGGAACAGGCCTCGGGTCTGGCCATGCAAACTGGGGCTCATGAGGTACCGCCTCGCATATTAGAAAATACACATATGCAATGCGCCGGGACAAGAGTAAAGTGTCGGCCGGCGTCGTCTCTAAGCTGCGATAATGTGCCCAAGAGATGAATCCTCGCTTGGCTTCACAATCGGTGTCCGCGGGGTAGTCTGCGATTGATCGGGCGAAGCAGGTCGCTTCCACTGACTGGAGGGAGTTGAATGCAGTCTTTCTTGCGTGTCCTTGCGCTTGTCTTAGGCGCCACGCTGTGTGCACAAGGCTGCGCGCAGATCGCGGTCACGAACGATGGCTCCGCCCTGGCCCCGTCCGCAGCAGTTGGCGACGATTATTATCAGTTCCAGAAGGTCGTCTATCAGAACTCCGGCGGATTGCCGGATGACCGCGCCTATTTCCTGCGCGTGCTTCGCAACATCGGTGCACACATTTCGGCGACTGAGGGTCAGGTTGAAATCCGGCTGGTCAGTTTCTCCGGCGGTGTGAAGGTATTTCAGCAGGCGAAGACAGATCCCGAACTTGCCAAAGCCATAGATGGTGCGCGCGAGAAGGGCGTACGATTGCTGGTTTGTCGCAATACCATGCGAGCCCTCAACCTGACGGTGGACGATGTCCACGGCGTCACGGAAGCCGACATTGTTCCCAGCGGTGTGGCCGAGATCGCCCGGTTGCAGGGTATGGGATTTGTCTACATCCATCCTTGAGGTTGCGATTTCGCAGTCGCAACGCGCGGGGTCTATGCTTCATGTTCGCAAGAGTAGTTCTGCTAGTCGCTTACGTGGCCGTCACTAGCCCGGCTGGAATGGCACAAGAAGCAATTATGCGAACGGCGGGCGGCCCACCCGATATTCAGGGGCGCTGGACGATGCGCACGCTGACGCCCTTTGCCCGCCCACTCGGAGTGGCTGTTCCTGCTATAAGCGCCGCGGAAGAGCAGGCCATGATCGACCTGATCATGCAACAGCGGCTCGCGGCAGAGCGCTTTGACCCTGGTACGTCTGATCCCGACGGCGATGGCCTCGCCGTCATCGATGGCCAACTCAGGACGTCGGCGATTGTCAGACCTGTCGATGGCCGACTCGCACTCACGCCTGCCGGACAGACCAGACTACGTGAGCGCCCGGACGGCTACGACGGTCCCGAGGCGCGGCCGGTCAATGAGCGATGCATCGCTGATGCAGGCAGGGCGCCTTATCGTGTCATGTCGGGTGAGATGTTCTTTCAGATCATCCAGACGGCGGAGCATCTCGTCATTCACAAGGAGGGCATGGATCCTCCAAGGATATTTCCGCTCGTGCGGCCCGATCTCCGCGTTACGGCCGGTGCATGGTCTGGCGCGTCTTCTGCCCGCTGGGAGGACGACATGTTTGTGATCGAAACCAGCAACTTTCGCGCCGATGATACGAACCGACGGATCTCTGGCCCCAGTCCGGCCGGCTTTCCGATTAGGCCCGACACGACGATCACGGAATGGCTGATTCCGGTTTCACGTGACGTGCTTCTCTACAGATACCGGGTCGAAGATCCGGCCCTGTTTCTCGAGCCGCTAACGGTTGAATTGCCCTTGGTGCGTACGGAGCAGGTTCTCTACGAAAGCGCGTGTCATGAGGGGAACATGAGTCTCGCCAACACGCTGATGGGCGCGAACCTTGAAGAGCGGCACAAAGTTCAGACTGGTGAAGTCGACTGACTGTCGAACCAGAATGAATGCAGAGCTTCCCCGGCCAGAGGCGAACGGAACTTCGTATCTGAAGGCGCCGCTCACCAAACGGGAAAGAACTCCATGCTTCGAAGATTAGCACGCTACGGACGCGTTGGGCTGAGGTTGCACGTGGTGCAGCCAGAGTTCCTTGATTGCACGAGGGGGAAGTGGTGCACTGTTTGCAGCTAAGCCTCGTCCCCATGGAGTAAGCATGACCACTGCGCCGCGTCAGACAGAGCGTCGGACATTTCTCTCGCGTCTCGGGTTGGGTTTCGGGGCGCTCGGGCTAGTGGCTGGCGCAGCGACCCTCACGTCACGCCCCGCGATCGCCCAGACCAACGCCTTCAAGCCCCGGCGGCACCCGGAAGATGCGTGGATGGATGTGCCCGATGTGGTCCACAGGATCGTGATCGACTCGGCGTTTCCCGCAGGAGGCGGCGCGGCGCTGCTTTATGCAAACAACAACTTCCTTGCCAACAAGTCTGGCTACGGCCTCGAAGCGCGAGAGATAGCGATCATCGTCGTCCTGCGGCACTTGTCGACGCCCTTTGCGTTTACGGATTCTATCTGGGCCAAGTATGGAGCCGCGCTGTCGGCAGTTATCGACTTCAAGGACCCCAAAACTAACGAAGCCCCGACTGCAAACCTCTACATGTCACCTGTCGCGGGTCTCACAAACCGCGGCGTCACCATTCCGAGCCTGGTCGAGAAGAATGTTCATTTCGCGGTCTGTGGATCGGCGACCCGCGCAATCGCGGGAGCCGTCGCGCAAAGCACGAAGGGTGAAGCTGACGCCATCTATACGGAGTTCACCAAAGCCCTTGTACCAAACGCGCATTTGGTTCCAGCTGGCGTCCTCGCGGTAAATCGCGCTCAAGAATACGGATATACGCTGTTGACCGCAGTCTAGCCTTGCAGTGTGTCCGTGGGAGCCACACGCAGATACTTGGCCTGCTCCCCGCTTCCTGCGCTGCCCACGTTGTGCTCGGGCGTGGCGGTGGTGTTGTCAAACGAACGCGAACAAGCTCTCGGAGCTGAGGGGGGGCGTGCGAGGTGGAGCGCCATGAATGAGTACGTGATGCCTAAGCTTGGCAGGTCGGATGGGTGATGGTCGTGGCAGGTAGCCGGATGATGACGAGCGCCGAGAAGGCTGTGGGCGTCAGACCGATCACGGCGAGAGTTGGTGAACGGCTCTTTCGCAGTGGAGATCCCTGTCTGGGGTTTCTGGCCCTGGAACGCGGTGCGATCAAAGTGACGATGAGCTCGGCGAGCGGACGTGAAATTGTTCTCTATCGTGTGCAGCCCGGTGAGATTTGTTTGCAGACTTTCACTTGCTTGGTTCAGCATCGCGCATACGGCGCCGAAGGCGTGGTGGAGGAAGAGATAAAGGCGCTTCTCATTCCGCCTAGCGCTTTTGATCAACTCATGATCGACGACACAGTGTTTCGGAGTGCGGTCATGAGTTCGGTCGCCGAGCGCTTCGTGGACTTTGAACGTACGGTCGAGGCCCTGGCTTTCACGGGGCTGGAGCAGCGCGTGGCTAAAGCTCTTGTGCGGCTGATGGATGCCGACGGCTGGGCGCGGGTTACGCACGAGGACTTGGCCGTCGAGATCGGATCGGCGCGGGAGGCGGTTAGCCGGCTACTCGCGACCATGGCGAAACAGGGGATCGTCGCTTTGTCGCGCGGCAGAGTGCAGGTGCTCCGCAGGGCGGCCTTGCAGCGGCTCGCCGAGGAAGTGTGACTTTGTCACCGACGGCCGGCATAGACTTCGACATGGTCGCGAAGCCAATACAAAGGAGGCGACTATGAAAGCCAATGAAGGCGTGATTGACCGCGTTCTGCGAGTTGTTGTCGGCGTGGGGGTACTATCGCTCGCATTCATCGGTCCGCAGACGCCATGGGCTTACGTAGGGTTGGTGCCGCTCGTCACAGGTCTCGTCGGATGGTGTCCGCTTTACGCGATGCTCGGCTTCAATACTTGCCCTGCCAAGCGGGTGTGAGTTGGCGCCGACGCTCCATCTGATGGATGTGATCGATGGAGAGTGTGACCGATATCGGCGAGATTGAGCCGCCGGGACTGCCAGATAAATGGCGTGACCTGGCTCAAATCGGTCATTCAAAGGGGCGGAATCAGGCCGCTGAATGGAGGGCGTTTTGGTCCGGGTGCGGGAGGCGCAGCGTCGGGATATTGCTCCGGAGGAAGGGCACGACATTGTCGGGCTGGAGCGGACGGCTTGCAATGTATCCCTGGATCTTCTCGCAACCGGCCGTGCTGATGCGGAGCCATTGCTCCTGGGTTTCGACGCCTTCGGCGATGACACCCATTCCAAGGGTCTTGGCGAGGTTGACGATGCCGAGAAGGAGGGCGTCGGCCTTGGGGTCCTCGCCGAGTGCGACGACAAACGACCTGTCGATCTTGATCTTGTCGATCGGAAACTTGCGGAGATAGCTGAGACTTGAGAAGCCGGTGCCGAAATCGTCAAGCGCGATCGAGAAGCCTGCCTGATGCAATGCATCGAGCAGGACCTGGGCCTTGTGTTCATCGCGGAACAGGACACCCTCAGTAAGTTCCAGCTCAATGTCCGAGCACTGTGCGCCGGCGGCCGCGACGATCGCCACGGTGCGTTCGACAAATTCGGGATCCTGCAGTTGTGTGGCCGAACAGTTGACGGCGATCTTCTGGCCGGGCCAGCGCAGGCTGTCCTCTGCCGCCTGCCGAAGCGTGAATTCCCCCAGCGCCTTGATCAGTCCCGCTTCTTCCGCGAGCGGTACAAAGATCGCCGGGGAGATCGGGCCGAGTTCCTTGTGAGTCCAGCGCACGAGGGCTTCGAAGCCAACGACTTCGCCGGACGCCCGCACCTGCGGTTGGTAGACCAGCGTGAGCTTTCCGTCCTCCAGATCCGCTTTCAGGTCCTCCTTCAGGCGGCGCATGGCCTTTATCGAACTATCCATGTCTCCGTCATAGGTCCGCACGCAGTTCCGACCATCGTTCTTCGCCACGTACAGGGCCATGTCGGCGCGACGAAGGAGTTCGAGCGGTTCATTTGCGTCCGGCGTCCATATGGCGAAGCCGACGCTGCAGCTGATCGCATGATCCCCTATGCTGAGTCTGATCGGTTGTGACAACCGTCGGACGATCTCAGCCGCCAGTTCGCCGGCGCGCTCCTGCGAGGATAGCGAGGACAGGATGGCAAACTCGTCGCCGCCGAGCCGCGCGCAAAGATCGCCCGCAGTCATTACGGCCTGCAATTGCTTCGCTACGCCGCGCAGAAGTTCGTCGCCGACAGCATGACCGTATGTGTCGTTCAGCTCCTTGAAGCGATCGAGATCGAGGCAAAACAAGGTGAAGGCCTGACCGCTTTTCGCCGCGCGGCCGAGCGCCTGGGAAAGACCCTGTTCAAAGCGCGCCCGGTTCGGAATGCCGGTCAGCTTGTCATGATAGGCCATGTGCAGGGTTCGGCGCTGGCTGCGCACCAGTCGCTTCGCGTCTCTTCGCGCGATGCGATAGAGAAGGAGCGTCGCCGCCAGCAGAGCAAACAGCACGGCCATGATCCATGGCATGACGGTGCGTATGATCTGTTCGCCCGGCTGCTGCGGGGTCCAGTCGATGGTAGCTGTGATCGCGCCGGTCCGGGTTCTGATCGGCGTATGCGCCTCAGAATTCTCGAACCGGGTGTCGCGGTCGTGCATGTGCATGTCAGAAAGCATGAAGCGCTGTTCGAGCAGCGCCATGAATTCGGAGTTCATCTCAAGGCCGGTGACCACGATCGGCGCACGCGGATGCGAGAGGCGCGCATGCCCGAAATCGCCGCCGACCAGCGTTGCGGTGACAAGATAGAGGCGATCTTCGATCCAGATCGGCTCGCTCGATTGAATCGGATTTGCAAGGTCATACTCGGCCGGTGCGCTCATGACCTGGCGCGCCGCCTCGGCCTGCCTGACCTCGCTGAGTATCGGCGAGATCAACTGCGCGACGGCGTCAACCGGACCGAGCGCGATATCCTTGCCATCCTGCATTCCATAGATTGGCGCGTTGTCGTGATTGAGGACGTGGGCGAAACGGAAGCCGCCGTGGGCCGTAAAGAAGCCCGCGATGTTCTCCTGAGCCCATGCGCGATCGAATTTGTTATCGAGATGCCGGATTGCTTCGTCCCAGAGCAGGTTCGGGACGATGGCGCGTTCAATTTCAGCGACGCGTGCCGTCAAGCCGTTGTTGACGATGCTCTCTTCTCTGGCCTTGGCGGCCAAGTCGCTGTGTCGCGCGAACTGGAAGACGCCGATCGCCACACAAGCAATCGCGATACAGCCAATACCAGCTATGGTCCAGAAATGGTTGCGGTCTCTGAATGCCATGGGGGATCGCCACGCTATCGAGAAGCTCTGGCATGCCAGCCTCAAGATCGCGTGGAGGAATTGGTGTCAATTGAGGCGTGCAGTTAACCAGGTGGCTTTTGCGCGGGGCCAATTCCACCGTCTCTCGGTCGGCGCCCACGATTGATCTGTTTCAGCCAGGGGTCCGGCATTGCGAGTGACCGCTGTCGGAGAGATTAAGCCTGTCGTTTGGGGCAGGGTGCGAGTCTCGATTTGGCCCTGAGCGGACTTTCGCTCTGCCCGTGGTAGCGGCGCTCAGATGCGGGACTTCATGGACAAGGCCGTCCTGCTCCTTCTCGCATTGCCACTTTGGCAGTTTTTGGCGATCTTCGAGGGATTCAGCGGAGGAGTGCTCAGCCTAATTCAGGCAATTGGGACTGTCGCGCTCGTAGCTGGCGGTGTGAGGGCCGTAGCCGAGCGCCAACCGGCACTTGACCTTCCTTGTCCTACTCGCTGACTGGTCGTCAAAAGACCCACCGGCGTTTGCTGCTTGGATCAAAGGGATGATTTGAGGCCGATCGATTTGATAAGTACGCTGCGAGGAAGTAGTTGGGCATGACGAGAATGGAAGAGGCAGACGAACTTTTCAGTCGCACCGGTTTTTTTCGCCGGATCATTCCGGCAATTATTCTCCACTCTGCATTCTTGGTGGGAATCGCACTTTTCACACTAACGAGGATCTCTGCTTCATCTGACCCAACAGTGGTATCCGTCCTTTTGGTTGGCTTTGTTGTGAGTGTGGACGTGATCAGATATCGGATCGCAGCCACCAAACACCGAGACTTGAAGCTCCTGTTCGACCAACAGTATTGCGCGCTTGTCGAGGCAGGCAAAATTCCGCTGGACCCACATAGTGTGATGATGCTCGGAGCGCCGGGAACTTTTGCACGACGGTTTTCGGAACTCTCATGATGGCAGTGCCAAAGGGGACCGGCTTGAGGCATCGCCTGGCTAGCGCCGCGCCATGAACCCGACCCCGTTGAGATGTTTCAACCTTAACGGAAATCATCCGCCTCGCGGTGATGATGTATGTCCGGTTTCATTGATGCGCGTCCCATGTCGGTGATCAGCCGCCGGGCGCATTGGGGTAGGATGACTGTCCTCTCTTGGCCCTAAGCGGACATTGGCCCGACACGACTGGCAGGTTAGCTTTTCGCCAAGAAGAACCACGAACTCCTCAAGCTGCTCGACGATCTACTCGTCCTGCCTTCTTAGCGTGAGTTGCCAGCTGACTTAAACGTCGAGCAAACGTTGATTGAGATGTTTGCGAAGATTCCGGTGTTGGAGCTTTTGGTCGAAGTGCGTCTCAAGCACGACGGTGCGAATTCCAACAATACAGAAATTGTGCGTAAATATTTGTCGTGGCCGATGAGGAATTGTCTGCTGTGAAATCACTATTAGAAAAATTGTTTGAGAAATTCACGGGGCAGGCGACGCTCTGGACGTGCGCCACGTGCTTGATTTCTGTTCGACTGGCCACGCTTCCTAGCCTGCATCTCCAAGAATCTTTTTGGTGGCTGTTTGGGCTCTTTGGCACCGCGGGATTTGCTTTGGCCATGACCTCAGCTGGTCAACGAGAAACCGCAAAAGCGGTCCGCCGAAGACGATTGATGAGCGAAATGGCGAAAGACCTTGCACAGCTCAGTATTGCTGCCGTCCTGATTGTTCTTCTTTCCACTATCGCTCTCGGATTAGTTGTCATGGGTGGAGCTGCTGATTTGGCTCGTGGAGTAGCCGTGTTTGGGTTGCTTGTGTCGGCGGTTGGGCTCGCCCTGGTTTTCCCGGTTGTCGTGTCATTCTTTGTTTGGCTCAGAAGGCCCGATCGACCTGACGGGGGAACTGACAACTAAACTGGCAGCGTCAGATTTGGCGGTGTCAGACAAAAGCGAGATCGAGCCACTATGCAGTCGGCGTGCTGAGGGCACGATCTGGCCCGAAGCAGACTCTTGCGTTGGCGCAGACCATGCTAAGCCGCGACCGGTTGGGGATATCGTCTCGTGCTTCGATTTCTAATCTACATTGTCGCGATTTCGGTCGTCATAGCTGTCGCCCAGCGGGGTGCCGAGGCGCTTTGGGGAGCGGCGGGTGGCAGCGTGGTAGCCGTCCTTTCGATCTACCTCCTCACTGTCTTTGACCTTCGGATCGCGAGCCGGGAATGGTCGATGTTCCGACGCATACTTCCGAGCGTTTCAGTGATGGACTTGGTGATCTACTTTATTCCATTCGCCTATATGATCGTCATTCTCGCCGGTTGGATGCCTGAACCGGAGCAGCCTATGGCGGGGTTCATAATCGCCGTGCCGCTCTATTTTATTTGGGGTGTCTATCTGCTCCTACGGTTGCCTCACATGAGGCGCGGAAGCGGCGATGACCTGAGTTGGCTGCGCTCTCCCAACATGAAGCTTCAAG
>Ga0075152_10000190_pt1 | contig 49309 bp, 38 predicted proteins | sample JI61114C2DNA_FD_70964 | JGI IMG/M metagenome (GOLD analysis project Ga0075152, IMG submission 70964) | Wastewater effluent complex algal communities from Wisconsin, to seasonally profile nutrient transformation and Carbon sequestration -... | ecosystem: Engineered > WWTP > Effluent > Algae...
ATATAGTCATCAGAAAGACTAATAATGTATTGTTTGGTTGCAGCAATTTGCTGGTTAATAGACACCATAGTACTTTCCACATATTTCCGTTCAACAGGGCTAAATTTGTCATTGATTCCCTGCAAAGCACCAGCAAAAGCAATCACATCTTTTTCCGCTACTTGTCTTCTTGTTTCAAAATCCGCCAATTGACCATAAAGACTTTTGGCTTGTTCCGCTAGATTTAAGACGCGATTTTGAATTTTATAATTCTTAAGCAACAATTTCAATCGCTGCATTTCCGCCTCTTTTTGTTTCATCACCGTATCAAGAAAATTGACGGATTTCAACTTATTATTTTTGACAAAATCAGCATAGTAATTAATAAACTCTTGTGCCAAAGAGTTTACTACAAAAGCACTAAGATTGGCATTTTCAGATTCAAAATAAATGTCTATAAAATCACTATTATTGGGTCTATAACTCCGCAAATTTTTGTCTAACCCATCATAATCATACCCCATTGAGGCAATTAATTTAATCATCCCAGCCTCATCATTATTAAATGCCGACAAAGGCTCACGCATAGCATAATGCTTTCTAATAACCTTGATAGCATTTCTTTTGGCTTCTGGCACCACTTCTTTCATGAGTTTACTAGGCTCTCTAAAAGGAACAGAATCTTCTAAATCATGTAAAATTAATTTGAAGGATACTTGATCATAGACTTTTTTCAATTTGGTCATTTCTAGCAAATTGCTGAAATCCAGATTTACTTTACTTTCCTGAAAAGCCTCTAAAGTGAGAACTTGTTGAGATTGATCAACCAATCCAGTTGCCATTCTTGCGTGTGACGGATAGGTATTAGGCAAATTTCTTACAAGAAAATAAGTCAGTATGACCACAAAAATGGGCATCCCAATCAGGAGCCATTTTCGTTTAACTAATAATTTGATGAATCTTGCAAGCTCCATTATTGTATCTCCGATAATTTTTTCCCAACAATTGTTTCCAAACTACTTTTGGCCAATAAATAATTGGCTTCAGCATCTATAACTCCTTTCCTGTTATCTGATTCATAGATTACTCCCTTAGTAAAAGTTTCAAAATTCACTTCCCCTTTTTCAAACTTGTACCTTGTTTCTTTTACAATACTTTCTGCTTCCAATGCAATCCTATTTTGGATCTTTAAGTGCATACCCGCCTGTACATACCTTAAATATCTGGATTTTACATCTGCACCCATGATCATGTCAAAGTCCATTTGACTAAGTTTCGCTATTTCATATTCTATTTTGGTAGATTTAATGATATAGGGTTTTTGAAGTAGGGCAGCTATATTAACAAAAAATCCCACCTGAAAACCAGCAAGGGTTGGTTGGTTTAAAGAGGCCGCACCACCATTAGGGCTATAGTTGAGGGTAACAGAAAAGAAATTGAACCATTCTAATTGAGATTTTTTAACCGCTATTTTGGCCATTTCTAATTTCTTTTGCGCAATTTTTACTTGAGGGTAATATTTTCTAGCTGTGTCAATCAGTTTTTCTAAATAGGAATAATTCACCTCGGGTATCATAGATTCCTGAGCTATTGCTTGGTTAGATAGACTAATAGCAAAAACAGAAACCCATATTATTATCCATTTATATGGCTTATGCTGCTCTTTCTTCCTGTTAATCATCCCCATAATCTGTTCTATTTGATAACTATTTTAGCTTACCTAAGATTTACTGCACAAGTTTTCTATTTCCCTTTTTAAAAGGATAAATTTACGCAATCTAAAGTTACCATTTAAGAACATCGGTTTCCTGTTCGCTATCCCCGTTTTATTAACATCAAATCCCCTAATAAACAATTAGTTATGAATTAAGTGGATATTATTTTTATAGCAATTGGTAAAAAATTAACTTTATTGTTGAATACCCAGACATGTCAATAAAAGATACCATCAAGAACAACCCAACTTTAAAAAACCTAGTCCACTGGATGTTGGTTCCTTCCGGAGAGGCCAGACCAAGAATTTGGGTAAGGATATTGGTCAATCCTTTTATCCACAAAAAAGGCGCAGGTTCCACTATTCGGTGGAATACCAGAATGGATGTACTTCCCTTTAATCAATTCCAGTTAGGAGCAAATAGCACCATTGAAGACTTTAGTACCGTAAACAATGGTGTTGGAGACGTGATTATTGGAAACAATTCATTAATTGGAATGGGAAATACCATTATTGGACCAATTCAAATTGGAAACAATGTCATTTTTGCTCAAAATATTGTAGCCAGTGCTTTGAACCATGAGTATAGAGATCCCAATCAGCCTATTCAAGCTCAACCTATTTTAAAGTCTCTCATAGTTGTGGAAGATGATTGTTGGATTGCCGCAAATGCCGTTATCACAGCTGGAGTGAGAATTGGCAAACACAGTGTTGTTGCCGCTGGAGCAGTAGTTACAAAAAATATTCCACCTTATAGTGTGGCCGTTGGCAACCCTGCAAAGGTTTTGAAACAATACAATTTTGAAAGCAAAGAATGGGAAAGAGTTTAACCCAAACACCTAAACATTTTCTTTTTGGAACAGGGCGGGAATAGTTCTAAGTATCAACATAATATCATTGAAGAAGCTATGGTTCTTGGCATAAATATTATCCAACAATAGCCTTTCCTCTTCAGACATTTTACCATGTCCCCGCTTTTCTACCTGCCATAATCCAGTAATACCCGCTGGAGCCATAAAACGCAGTGCATATTTGTCAGTGGTTAGTTTTTCAGCTTCATACAATGGAAGAGGCCTGTTACCTACAATACTCATATCCCCAATAATCACATTCCACAACTGAGGCAATTCATCAATAGAAGTTTTTCTAATAAACTTACCAATCCCCGTCATTCTCGGATCGTTTTTAATCTTGATGAAGGTAGATTCCCCACTGTTTTTGCGCATAGAAACATATTCTTTCTCACACATATGCAAAGTATCAGAATAAATGGGATACTGACACTTAGTACCAGCGTTCTTACAGTCCTCACAAAGAAATTCATAACTGAAAGCTTGATTATCTGTCTTGGAACTTCTTTTTCCAACCTCATACTGATTTAAATGCTTGAGGTCTTTTAAGCGCTTGTCAGCGTCAAAATACATGGAACGGAACTTATAAAACTTAAATATATGATACCCTGTACCAACTCTCAGTGCATAATAAAAAATGGGGCCACTTGACTCCAATCTTATTAAAATCATAATCATCAATAAAAAAGGAGAAAGCAGTATGAGGGCTAATCCAGCAAAAAAAATGTCAAAAACCCTTTTTACAGGCGGAGTTTTATATGACAAATATTCTGAAGCAGATCTTTCACCTGATTTGTGAAGCACATCCCAATTACCCATGACAAAATTTACCCTAGTCTCTAAGTTTTCTAACTTAAATGGCAATCGAAAAACCTCAGCCACACCTCCCTGCAAGGCTATCTTGGCAATTTTCTCATTCAGGTTATTACAAATTATAAAAAAAGGAATTTTTATATGCTTTTTTTGAACCAAAGTTTCAAGTAATGATACACCAGAAGGCGCCATGACCTCGCTTTGAGAAATAATGGCATCCAGATTCCAATCGCTTTCCTCCCAACGATCAATCAAATCAATTCCATTTTTAAAAGAAATCAATTTACGTCCTCCCAATTGGCAGTGTTGTAACATACTTGTCACTTCTGCATCACAATTGATCAGAGCAATGATAGGTTGTCCAGGAATTAGTGGATCGGGGGAATAAGACATAGGGGGTTAAAATAGGTTTCCAGTTCTTCTTAAAATAACCCGAATACGGGCTTCTAATTCTTTTGGATTAAAAGGTTTTACCACAAAATCATCGGCACCAGCGTCAAGACATTTGACAATCATTTCAGAGCTTTCCTCACCAGAAACTACCATGATAGGTATGGAATTAAAGAAATCACTTGCCTTTATTTGTTTAATTAATTCCAATCCTCCCAATTTGGGTGTATTCAAATCTGTTACAATTAAATCAGGCACATTTCCATCTTGTAAAAATGAAAGTGCTTCAATACCATCGCTGAAAACATTGACAGAAAAATAATTGCTAAAATATTTTTTAAGAATGGATTGCATGAATTTGTCATCTTCCACAATGACCATCTTAAGGGGGTTGGTTTCAGATGCTGCCATATAGATATTAGCTCCGGTTTTGTTGCCTTTCATAGAAACTTCCCCTTTAAAAGGCATTCGGGGGGTATTAATTGGATAACGCTACAATATAAACCTGAAAATTGAAAAATTCCTCATTTCATATCAACATTAATAGTCATTTAATGAGAAAAGCCCTATTTCCGATGATTTATGGATAAAAATAATAAAGAAATATCATTTAATTAAATCAAATTGGAAGATAACAAAGCAAAAATATACCCTCATTTTTTTCTAACTTCGTTAGCATGGCCCTTTAATTAAACTGCCATTTTCAAAACAAGCTGTATGAGACCTATTGCAATTCCACCATATATTTCTTCTAAATATTATTTAACCGGATCTCCAGAAAAAACCTGCAATGATATCAAAGCAGCATATCAGCATTTACAAAAAGGTCCTATTCAAGTATCTGTGGTAATTCCTGCTTATAATGAAGAAAATAATATTTTAAGGACTTTGAGTTCCTTGGCCAATAATCAATCCAAATGGTCTGTAGAAATCATAGTTGTTAATAATAATTCAAAAGACAAAACAAAGGAGTTGGTGGAAGCTGCAGGAGTAACCTGTATTCTTGAAACTGTTCAAAGAATTTCTGCTGCCAGAAATGCTGGTTTGAGTGCGGCAAATGGAAAATATATTCTTACGGCTGATGCCGATACTATTTATCCAGAAAACTGGATAGACTTAATGATTGCACCAATGGAAGACCTAACCGGTATTGCTATATGTTATGGCAGATTTGCCCATATTCCAACTGCCAATACACCAAGGTTGGTTTATTTCTTCTATGAATATATTGCTGATATCAGTAGATGGTTTAACAAAACCTTCCGCGAAGAAGCAGTAAATGTTTATGGTTTTAATTCCTGTTTTAGAAAAGCCGATGGCCTAGCAGTGGATGGTTTTAATTTTCCCGCAGGTGCAGGAGAAGATGGTTGGTTTGCACTAAAGCTAAGAGAACAGGGCTTTGGTAAATTATTCCAAGTAACCAATCCAATGGCCTTGGTTTGGACTACAGATAGAAGAATGCAAAAAGATGGTGGTCTTTTTGTTGGAATTATTAAACGACTGAAAAAGATGTTAGGATTCTCCCAAGAATTAAGAACTGACCTTTAAATGGATTCCTTAAATTGTAGCTAATACGGTTTAACCCGTATGCTAGTCTATGAAAGCGGTTATCTGTGAACAATTTGGATTACCAGAAACTCTGGTTTTAAAAGAGATTCCATCTCCTACTATTGCTGCCAATCAGGTTTTAATTAGTGTGGTTACTGTCGCAGTCAATTTTCCCGATGCATTAATTATTCAAAATAAATACCAATTTAAACCCAGCCTACCATTTTCTCCTGGAGGAGAAGTAGCAGGACTTGTTTTGTCTGTAGGCAAGGAAGTATCTCATATTCAACCAGGAGATAGGGTGGTTGCACTTTGTGGATGGGGAGGTTTTGCTGAACAAGTAGCTGTTGAGGCAAATAGAGTGTTCAAAATTCCAGATGCCATCAATTGGTATACAGCTGCAGCTACTTTATATAATTATGGCACTTCTTATCATGCATTAAAAGACAGGGGTCAGCTACAACCTGGTCAAACCATTTTAATACTTGGTGCAGCTGGTGGAGTAGGTTTGGCGGCTGTTGAACTTGCCAAAAAAATGGGTGCAATTGTAATAGCAGCTGCATCTAACCAAGAGAAGCTAGCCATTTGTATTAAAAAAGGAGCAGACTATACCATTAATTACAGCACAGAAGACTTAAGGGAGTCCATAAAAAAAATTACGGCAGAAAAAGGGGTTGACCTTGTATATGATCCTATTGGAGGTGCATTGGCTGAACCTGCCTTAAGATCAATGGCCTGGAAAGGAAGATATTTAGTTGTTGGATTTGCTTCAGGAACCATTCCATCCCTCCCATTTAATTTGGCATTATTAAAAGGAGCTTCGGTAGTGGGAGTATTTTGGGGTGCTTTTACAGAAAAAGAACCAACACTAAGTATTCAAAATTTGAGAGAACTGGTAAAAATGATTTCGCGGGGCGATATTCAACAAGAAATTTACAAGGTTTATGACTTAAACAATGCTTCCCAAGCTATCAGAGACTTGATGGATAGAAAAGTAATAGGTAAAGCCATTATACAAGTATCGAAAGAAATAGAACCAACACTAATTACTGCAATAGATTCAAGCACTGTTAAGGGTATGCCTATTCAAGCTACATCTATAGTTGAACTTCCTGTAAAATTTGAAAACAAATTAACCTTATTAAAAGCTATTGGTTCCTCTCTAGGAACTAGTAATTGGCTTAGTGTAGACCAAGCAATGATCACAGATTTTGCCAATGCAACACTAGACAAACAATGGGTACATATAGATCCACAAAAAGCAGCAATGCTATTACCAGATGGAAAAACCATTGCCCATGGTTATTTGAGTATGTCATTGGTTTCTCAATTTCTTTATCAGATGATTCACATTGAGGGTGTGAATTCATTTTTAAACTATGGCATCAACAAAGCAAGATTTATCAATCCAGTTCAAACTGGTGACCAAATTAGACTACACGCAACTATCTCAGATGCGGAATTACAAGAGAATGACTCGCTCAAATTATTTATCAATTGCAATATGGAAATCAAAGGGAAACATAAACCCGCCTATGTTGCAGAAATTATCAGTTTGATTTTTTAAACCCAAGATTATGGCAAACTATACCAACATGGATCTGCTCCGTTTTTTACTCTTTGAAGTACATCCGGTGCAAAGCCTTTTTCAATATGAAAGATATGCTCATCTAGATGCGGAACAAGCTTGGATGATTATTGAATCAGCCAAACTATTGGCTGACCAAGAAATGTTTCCCTATTTAAAAGCCATGGACGAAAGTCCCGCTCAATACGATGGAAATGGGTCTGTTATCACCCACCCACAAATTAAACGAATCATTCGTTTAGCAGCGGAACAAAGCTGGATTGGGGGAGCTGCCAAATTTGAACACGGGGGCATGCAATTACCAGAAATGATTTTTAATGCTGGGCAGCATATTTTTCAAGCAGCCAACAATAGTGTTCAAGGATACCTTGGCCTTTCAACCGGATCTGCGGACTTGATAACCAGTTTTGGTAGTGCAGAACAAATTGCTACATATGTTCCAAAAATTTACCAAGGTGAATGGCAAGGAACTATGGCATTAACAGAGCCGCAAGCTGGAAGTTCCCTATCTGATATTATTACCAGTGCAAAGCCCGTTAATGAGGAATATTATTTAGTAAAAGGACAAAAAATATTTATATCCGGAGGTCAACACCAAGGCGTAGATAATTTTGTTCACTTAACCCTAGCTAGAATTGAAGGAGCACCTGCAGGAGTAAAAGGAATATCCTTGTTTATCATACCCAAATTCAGACCAGAACCAGATGGTAGTTTTATTTACAATGATGTGTATTGCGCTGGTGATTTTCAAAAAATGGGACAAAAGGGATATGCAACTACCCATCTTAGTTTTGGTGACAATGATAACTGTAGGGGCTATTTAGTAGGAGAACCACATCAAGGTCTCAAGTATATGTTTCAAATGATGAATGGAGCTAGGATTAGTGTGGGACAATGTGCCGCATCAGTTGCCATGGCCGCATACCAAGCTTCTTTACAATATTGCAAAGAGCGGCCCCAAGGTAGAGTTCCAAGCGAGAAAGACCCTTTGAAGTCTCCAACCTTGATTATCAACCACGCCGATGTTCAAAGAATGCTGTTAACCCAAAAAGCCATAACGGAAGGATCATTATCCTTGGCTATGGAATGTAACCGTTTATATGATTTAGTTCATGCAACCCAAGGAGAAGAAAAAGCAAATGCACTTTTACTATTAGAAATTTTAACTCCCATAGTAAAAACATATGCATCAGAACAAGGCAGCCGTTCTGCAGCATTGGCTATACAAACTCTAGGAGGATATGGATTCACTACAGACTTTCCAGTTCAACAACTATACCGTGATTTAAAAATCATGTCACTTTATGAGGGCACAACAGGTATACAATCATTAGACTTATTGGGTAGAAAAGCAACCATGCAAAACGGCAAGGCACTTACCTTATTACTAACACAAATACAAGAAACAATTGCATTATCCAACCAAGATCCAGATTTAAAACCCTATGGTATTCAATTAAATAAAGACAGCAATTCATTTGGTAAAGTATTACAACATTTATTAGGATATCTTCAAAATTCTAACCCAGATCGCTATTTAGCAGATGCTACTGTTTTCATGGAAATGGCAGGATTAATTGTAATTGGATGGCAGTGGTTAAAAATGGCGGTAAAAGCAAAAGCATTACAACAAACACAAAATCCAAACAAATTAATGCAAGACTTTTATACTGGGAAAATTCACACTATGGAATTCTATTTCAAATATGAAATGCCCCTTGTTGAAGCTTGTGCACAAACATTAATGAATGAAAAGACCCTTACCAATGTAATAGATTTTGACTGTTTTTAGCATTGGCTATTTTGGAAACTCTATTCTAAGTTGAACCAATACTTTTTCCATGGTTTTACAAGTAAAAGCCACAAGCTTTTTCATTTCAGTATCACTAATGGATTCGTTGTTTCTTGATCTAGTTTCTAATTCTCGGATGATGGTCTTTAGTGAATGAATACCCATGCCTTCAATGGATGGCTTCATTCTATGTGCCAATTTTGACAAAGTTTCCCATTCTGCTTTCTCGGAATACTCTTTTAGTTTTTCAATATCATTAGGTAATTGGTCAAGAAAAAGTGCTACCATTTTTCCAATAAAATCGGGATTCCCTTTTCCAATCTGTCTTACCATAGTAAGGTCATACAAGAGGACCTCATCCGTTTGTTGTAACAATAATCCATCATCTTCTTCAACCAATATTCTTGAAGCGGGTTTAACTACATCCGGAATTGGAACTGTAGACAAAGGATTAGTTGGTAAAAACTTACTGAGAACAGAATATAATTTCTCCTCTGTATAAGGCTTAGTGATATAATCATTCATTCCAGCTTGAAAATAAAGATGGTTATCCCCTTTTAAAGCATTTGCAGTTAAAGCAATAATAGGAATATTAGCTAGTGCAGCATCTGGCAGTTTTCTAATAATTTCAGTTGCTTCAATGCCATCCATTTCTGGCATTTGAATATCCATCAAAATCAAGTCAAAATGTTGCTTTTGCACCATTTCTACTGCAATCCTACCATTTGCGGCTACGGCCACTTCCATGCCCCAAGACTCCAAAATTTGACGAGCAATAAATTGGTTCAATTCAACATCTTCAGCAATCAATATGCGCTTCTCTCCTATTAGACTATAATCTTCCGGAGCTTGGTCTTCTTGAGCCAACATATCAGATGACCCAATTTTATAGGGAAGTTTAAAATGGAAAATGGTTCCTTCACCAAATTCACTTTCCACACTAATAGAACCACCTTGCATTTCAATTAAGTTCTTACAGATAGACAATCCTAAACCAGTGCCCCCAAATTTACGTGTAGTGTCTGTAGACGCCTGTACAAATGGCTCAAATATTGTTTCTAATTTAGAAGCATCAATTCCTATTCCAGTATCATGTACTGAAAAATCTATGATAATATTATCATCATTTCTACTTGAGGTGAAAATATTAACTGTCACTTTTCCTCTTGCAGTAAATTTAATAGCATTATTCAACAGGTTATTCAAGATTTGAATAAGCCTATAAGGATCTCCAATCAACACCAATGGTTCTTCCAACTGAGAAAAATAATTCAATTGAATTCCCTTTTCTTCCGCTTTATACTGAAAAGATTGAATAGAGGAGTTTAGTTTGTCAGTAAATCTGAATGGTATTTGCTCAAATTCAAATTTTCCAGAAGTGATTTTTTCAATATCTAATACATCATTGACAATTACCAAAAGGTTATTGGCTGACTCTTTGATTAACTTCAGATAATTCTTTTGGGCCTCACCCATTTCGGTTTTAGCTAAGAGATTGGCAACACCAAGAATACCATTCATCGGTGTCCTAATTTCATGACTCATATTGGCCAAGAAAATCTCTTTGGCTTTTGAAACATTTTCTGTTATCTGCTTAGCAAGCAATAACTCATTTTCAGCATGAATCCTTTCTGTAATATCTTGAGAAAAGCCAATTACATAAGGCTCCAATCCTTCTTCTTCCACCAAATAATTTTGGTACAATAGGAATAACTTTTTCCCATTTTTATGTAATGCTCTAAATACCCCTTTAGATTTTCCCTCTTTCATCACTACGTCTAAGTAATATGAGCGGAAATTATCATTCTCTCTTTCAGGAATAAAAGACATTAGTGGCCTACCAATTAGTTCTTCAGCCGTAAATCCCAATGTTTCACAAATAGAAGGATTCACACTTAATAAAACCCCATTTGGGTCATGGGTACATATTAGCGCTTGGCTATAATTAAATAAATCTCTATACCTTTTTTCGTTAATTCTAACCTGGTCTTCAATTCTTTTTCTATCAGTAATATTAACACCATAACCAATTACCATTTCAACGTCTCCAGTAGAATTGATTACTGGATACATATTTCTAAAATGAAACTCCTTTGTACCATTTGCTGTAGTTAAGGTTTCTTCCCAAGCAACTAATTTTTTAGACTTTATCACTTGGTTAAAAATCTTTCTTCTTCCTTCTACTATAGAGAATGGCTTATTCTTATACTCACAATAATCCTCATCTTTTTTACCAATCATCCATTGTCTTAACTCATTGTCTTTGATGGCAATGGGATTGATAAACAAATACCTATGCTCATGGTCAAATACCGCAATATCTGATGGAATGTTATTCAATACTTGCTCATAGAACCTACGCTGCTTTTCTAACCTTTCCTGAGCCAGTTTCTTTTCTGTGATATCAATCATCAATCCAGTAAAAACCCTAGAACCATTCCCATCGTCATAAGAAAAAGAAGAAGAGGTAGAATACCACACAATACCTCTTTCAGGCACGATTAACCTTCCTTCAAAATTAAAAGGCTCATTGGTTGAATTAGTGTGTTTAACCGCTTCTAGTAACCTACCAAGATCATCAGGGTGTACAGTTTTATTGAAATCCAGAAATTCCTCGGCGGTTAATCCTAATACTTTTTCAATGGTTTTACCTATAAATTTAAATCCACTTGTACCGTTTTGATTAAACACATACTCATACAAAACACCAGGCATATTATCAGAAAGTGAACGCAATTGCTTTTCACTTTGTTCCAAAGAAAGTTCTACTAATTTTAAATCTGTGATATCGGTATGTGTTCCAATGATAGTTTTAGGTATATCAAAAGAGGTCTTTGAGAGAAGCATACCTCTATCCATTACCCAAATATAAGTTCCATCTTTTTTCCGAATTCTATATTCAGTTTTATGACTTGTAATTAATCCTTCCCCATATTGATGGTCGTAATCTTTGATAATATGATAATCATCAGGATGCAATATGGTCTTCCAAACATCCTCCATCCCCTCTAATTCCAATTTAGTAAACCCAAGCAATTTTTCATAGAGTTCAGAAAAAAAGGATTTATTATTTTCAAAGTCATGCTCCCAAACGCCAGCACCTGCCCCTTCTAAGGCAAATCTCCAACGATCTTCGGCCATTCTAATTTTCTCTACTGCAACTTTTTTGTCCGTAACATCTTCTTGCAAAATAAAATAATGCAGCACTTCAGCATTCTCATCCAAAATGGGCTGACCATTTACCTTTGCCCAGTATGGGTTTCCTTGTAAAGGATAATTCAGTATCTCACATTCAAAAAAACTATTCTCTTTTATTTTTGATTCAATAAACTGAAGCGTTTGTGGATTGGTCTCTTTTCCAGTTAATAATGAACCAAGAGACTTTCCAATACAATCTTCTAATTGATACCCATTCATTTGCTGAAAAGCTCGGTTAACCCATTGTATCTTTCCCGTATTGTCTAATAGAATTCCTGCATTTACGGTTTCTTCAGCAACTATGGCAAAATGCCTAAACTCATTTCTTTCTTTACTAATTTGTTGCAATAAAACTTTATTATCCTCTTCGGCCATTTCTTTGGCATGCAATACATGTAACAAATCTAAAGAAGCATCATGCTTGGCAAAATCTTTTTGTACTATTGCCTGATTAGCCACTTCATCTAGGTTTGTAAACCAAGGGGACCCAACAAAAATCAACTGATTACCTTCTTCTAAAAACTCAAATTGCCCTCTCAATATAACCTGCCCTTTCTCTGTTTTTATATCTAGAAAGAACATTATATCTATACTGGATTTCAATTCAGAAAATCCAACTTTTGAAAAGCTAGGCCTACTCACTACAAAATAGTCGTCAAAGTTTTTCCCCGGTTGAAAATTACCTAGCTTTTTTAATGATTCTCCCAATGCAATAATTTGCATCTCTTCATTAAGAAGAAAAAAGAAAGGAAATAATCTATTCCACTGTTTAATATTTAAATGAATACTTTGCAAACAATTAATTTTTATATCAATTCCAACTTATATCAAAAATTTCATTTTCAAATCCTTGTTCTCTACTTTGAATTAATTCAACGGTTGCATCTACCTTAAAATAAGTAGCCAATCCTAGTAATAATCCCCTCATAAATTCTTGTAAAGCAGATCTTTTAGAAAAATAATGAACCCTAAACTGCTTATCAGCCAATTTGTCTACCTTGAATTCAGGTGGTGATAATTTTGGATACATTAATTGAACCCGGTTGTGAAAGCTAGGAAGACCTATTAAAAATTCAGCTAAATCTGCCCCTCCTGTTTTCAACATAGAGCCATACCTATGCTGACAAGTATGCAAAATCCACCACTTGCCAAATTCTAAAAGCACGTCCCCAATGGTTATTCCTACTACCTCTGCAGTTGAAGTTGCTAATTGATACGTTATAGCATCATCATAGGCTTCATTACTTAAAAATATTTTCTTTGTTACTCCACTTTTTAAAAGAATTTCTTCCCAAACCGGAGCGCCAAATTGATTAATGACCAACTCTTCAATAGAGGTATTGATGATTCCGTACATAACTAGATTTACTTTTGTTTGAGCTCACCATTTTGAATCATCCTATAAATTGTAGACTTTCCTACGTCTAATTTTTTAGCAACCATCAACACATCATTGTCATATTTTTCCATAAAATGCTTGATAATTTTCAGCTCATACTCTCGTAAAGTATTCTCTTCGGTCAATAGGGAAGATACACCACCCATGATTTCTACATTCAAGTCTTTCTCTTCAATGGAAATACCGTCAGACATAACAGCAGCAAGCTCAATCAATGATTTCAACTCCCTTACATTTCCAGGAAATGGATAAGACCTTAGTTTTTGGAAAGCTTCAGGACTAATTTGTTTTACTTCTATCTTATTATCGGCACAAAACTCTTTTAGAAAATGTTTTGCCAATACTAAAATATCATTCCCTCTTTCTCTTAATGGCGGCATTTCTATGGGCAATCCCAACAACCTATAATAGAGATCCTCTCTGAATTTCTTTTCCTTTACATCTTCTAGCAAGTTTCTATGAGTTGCTACAATTACTCTTACATCAATTGGTATAATTGCATTACCGCCAATTCTAGTGATTTCCCTTTCTTGTAATACACGTAATAGTTTAGCCTGCAACATAGCATCCATCTCTCCTATTTCATCCAAAAAGATAGTTCCCTTGTTAGCTTCTTCAAATTTCCCTATCCGTTTTTCTACCGCGCCCGTAAACGCTCCCTTCTCGTGTCCAAACAATTCTGTCTCTAATAAATCACGTGGTATTGCAGCTACATTGATAGCAACAAATGGTTGTTTTTGCCTATTAGAATGATAATGAATAGCTTTTGCAACCATTTCTTTACCTGTACCAGTTTCACCGGTAATTGAAATGGTAATATTGGTGGTTGTAGCTTTTTGAATAAGACCAAAGACTTTTTTAATGGGGTCACTTTGACCTATTATTGAATTGGAAAAATCATAACTTTTTTTTAGCTCACTTTTCAGTGTGGCTACCTCCTTTCTAAGTTCCTTTATTTCGCGTAAACGAACCAACAGATTCCACAACCTATCATTGGTATCCTCGTCTTTCACTATATAATCAAATGCCCCAGTTTTCAATAAATTAACTGCCGTTGCAATATCTTCTTGGCCTGAAATGATAATCACTTCAGTTTCAGGACTTATTTCTTTAATCTTTTTTAACACTTGATTTCCGTCCATTTCAGAAAGAGAATAATCAAGCGTTACCACATCTGGTGAATCATACATGGCTTTCAAAAAATCTTTCTCGTTCTCAAATTTGCTTACTTGATAATCTGGATTCAATGAAAGATGGTGCTCTAGCATAGCTCCATACCAACGATCATCCTCTAGAATAAATATTTTTAACCCATTCACAGGTTTCATAATAATTCATTTAAAAATCCAAGCACCCAACAATACGGTTAATTCTATAAGCTAATTTACAAACTGTTTCATTATTGGAAAATTTTTATTTTTTAGACAATTGAACAAGTTTTCCATTTTTGGGAATACTATTCCAATTTGGATAAGCATACTGAGCATACAGTTGTCAACCGTTTGATTTTCAATATTTTAAAATCAATTTTGAACTTGGTACAGAATTTGAGCTTCTCCATCCTTTTGAGAAAAAAAACTTATCAAAGTTTCCACATCTTCACAACAGTGAACCCTAACAGCAATTCAAATAACTACCTTTACCCCTAACGCAAACGTATTATTTATGTTAAAAGTGGGTGTTTTTGGAGTGGGTCATTTGGGTAAATTCCATTTAAACAATTGGAAAGAAATTGAGGGAGTTAAATTAGTTGGATTTTTTGACCCCAATAATGAAAATGCCAATCAAGTAATTGAACAATATGGCCTAAAACGTTATATGGATGAAGAGAAATTGATGGATGCCTGCGATATCATTGATGTAATCACTCCTACAGACCATCATTTTAATATTTGCATGCAAGCCATTAGAAAAGGCAAACATGTCTTTGTTGAAAAGCCATTGGCACACACCATTCAAGAAGGAAGAGACATTGTAAATATGGTCAGAGAAGCCAATGTAAAAATGCAAGTTGGCCATGTAGAAAGATTTAATCCCGCATTTTTAGCTTTGAAAGACATGACGCTAAACCCCATGTTTATTGAAGTACATAGATTGGCCCAATTCAACCCAAGAGGTACAGAAGTTAGTGTCATTTTAGATTTGATGATTCATGATATTGATATCATTTTGAGTCTAGTCAAGAGCGACGTAAAGCATATTTCTGCAAGTGGTGTAGCCGTTATGACCGACACTCCAGATATTGCCAATGTTCGCATAGAATTTAATAATGGGTGTGTTGCTAATTTGACAAGCAGTAGAATTAGCATGAAAAAAATGCGGAAAATCAGGCTCTTCCAACCCAATTCATATATTGGCATTGACTTTCTGGAAAAGAAAGCAGAAATCATAAAACTCAAACAACCAGAAGATACCAATGTGTTTTCTTTTGACATTGAAACTCATAATGGCAAGAAGACTATCGCTATAGCCAATCCTGTAATAGAACCACAAAATGCCATTAAACTAGAATTAGAATCATTTGTAAATGCCATTTTAACCAATAGCCCAACTGTTGTAAGTGAATTAGACGGATTCCTTGCTATGGAAGTAGCTCATCAGATTTTGGAAAAAATCAATAGTACCAGCATACTGGTTTAATTACATGCAAGTACAGTTTAAAAACAGTTTGCTATATGCATTCTCTGATTTGCTATTTAGTGCTATTGCTTTCACAGTATTTTCATCTATAATAGTTGACAATCCATCTAACACTGGGTTAAGCTGGTTATTGATTAACCCCTCACCATTAGCCATTTCAATCATCGCTTTGTTCTGGGTGTTATTTTTTTTACTGTTGGGCTGTTATCAAACTTCTATCTATAGAAAATCCAGACTCAATGAATTAACTGCAACACTGATTCAATCCGCTATTGGAGTATCTTTTATGGTGGCACTAAAGCTGATTGATACTGCCCCCCAGGTTTGGCTAGTATATATTTTGATCCATTTTTTTTGTGTTTTTGCAGGAAGGGCCATATTATTAGCAAAAGCCAAATTAGACATAGTTCATCATAAGTTTTTTTTCAACACATTAATTATTGGCAATAACCCAACAGCCATGAGCTGTTACAAAGAGTTAATAAAGAATTTTCATTATCTGGGACTTAAACCCATTGGCTATCTGCAAACGACAGAAGAATCCAAAAATGGCCTGGGAAAATATATAGAATGCCTTGGCAATACCAATGAGTTGCTTACTGTAATTGATGTCAAAAAAATTGATCAAGTCATAATTGCATTGGATAAAAAACAGTATCAATTGGCAGAATCGCTGATCAACCTCTTGATAGAAAAACCTGTAGATATTAAACTAGCCCCAAGCATGATTGATATTCTATCTGGTTCTGTTAAAACAAATAATGTATTCAGCGCCACATTGATAGACTTACAAACGAATCTTTTGCCTTTTTGGCAACAGAATATTAAAAGGCTTTTTGACCTACTATTTGCATTGCTCACCTTATTACTACTTAGCCCCTTACTGTTATTAATTGCCCTTGTAACAAAAATAGCATCTAAAGGACCCATTATATATTCTCAAGAGAGGGTTGGGTTAAAGGGAAAGCCATTTATCATCTTTAAGTTTAGAAGCATGGTAACTGATGCAGAAAAATACGGCCCAGCACTTTCTACAGACTTTGATACAAGAATTACAAAATGGGGTAAGTTTTTACGAAAATGGAGACTAGATGAACTACCACAGCTTTGGAATATTCTAAAGGGCGACATGAGTTTTATTGGACCAAGACCCGAAAGAAGAATTTATATTGACCAAATTCTACAAACAGCTCCTTATTATAGGTACTTGCTCAAAGTTAAGCCTGGTCTTAGTTCCTGGGGGATGGTACAATTTGGATATGCGTCTTCTGTTACAGAAATGATTGAAAGAATGAAGTATGACCTTGTATATATTGAAAACCTTTCTTTATTACTTGACTTTAAAATTATGATGCACACTTTACGCATCATTTTGTCTGGCAAGGGGAAATAGGAATTTTGAGTTATTTTAGTGTACTATGCAAACAGCAATCAAATTATATGCTAGTCATGAAATTGACCCTGTAAAATGGAATAGCTGTATTGCCAATAATGCCAATGGCCTAATTTATTCCCAATACCAATATATAAACCTACTAACAAAAAAATGGTCTGCTATTGTCATTGGTGATTATGCAGCAATACTACCCCTTCCATGGAATCAGAAATGGGGTATCCGTTACTATCAAGCCATTCCATTTATACAACAATTGGGATTAATTGGTAACATAGACAAAAATCAAATTCCCATAGTGCTAGAATTGATTAAAAAATTCGCAAAATATGGTGATTTATTTTTCAATTACAGCAATGAGGATCTAGCAATGACTTTACCAACTTTGGCTAAAACCAATCTGGTTTTGAACCTTAGACAAGATTATATTTCCACTGCAAAGAACTATAAAAAAGACTTGACGCAGAATCTAGAAAGGGCAAAAAAACACCACCCCATTTATCAAACCAATCCCCAGTTTTCAAACACATTAAAGATATACCAACAACAGTATGGGAATCGATTTAATTGGGTAAGCCAATCTGACTTTCAAAAATTGACAGAGGTTCTAACATTTTATGCTTCAACTGATCAATGCCTAGTAAGGGAATTAATTGATCAGACAACAGAAGATTTATTGGCATCTGCAATCTTACTCAAAGACAATAAGCGACTTTACCTTTTAATCAATGCTATTACTGCAAATGGTAGACAGCAATCCTCCAATCATTTATTAATAGATAGCATCATTCATGAATTTTCAGGAACACCATTGTTGCTGGATTTTGAGGGTTCCGAAATTCAAGGGGTACAAGATTTTTATAGCAACTTCCATCCAGAAAATCAACCTTATTTCCATTTTCACCATAATCGTTTGGTTTGGCCATTCAATCTGCTTAAAAAATAAAGCTATTTGTGTTGACCATACATCCATTCCATCATTGGCTGATCTACATAGGCACCCAACCAAGAAAAATGACCTACCGTTGGATACATTGTCAAACCTGGATTAGCTCCTACTTTAAATAAAGCTGCTGCCATATTCATAGATAATTGTGGATTCACGGCCCCATCTTGTGCACCATGAAACATCCAAATAGGAATTTTGGAAAAGCTATTTACCCTACTGGTATCACCACCACCACAAACAGGAACAGCTGCTGCAAATAGCTCAGGCGCCCTTGTAATGGCATCAAACACACCAAAACCACCCATGGACAAACCAGTAATATAAACCCTGTTCGGATCTACTGGCAGTTTTTGAATGGCATTTTTAATAAGTTCAAGCAAGAGTTCCATTGGCTTACTTGGACTAGGAAGTAATTGAATATCCGTACTATTGGCTGTTCGCTTAAAATTTGACCACTGCTGACCTTCTGGACATTGTGGGGCAATGACAATGGAAGGGTGTTGAAGCATAAACTGATCTGTAGCAAATTGTAATGCGCCCCATTTTAGCTGTGCTTCATTATCCTTTCCTCTTTCACCTGAACCATGTAAAAAAATCACCAAGGGATATTTAGCCTTGGGATTGGCGTCTGGATACAATTGACGATACAACAAAGTATCGCCATTGGCATTTCCAAACTTTCCGGAACCAAACCTATTGGATTGTGCAGATAAATTAGGAATACTAGATCCAAACATCAAAATGCATAGAAGGCTTAAAAAGTAGGATTTTCTCATGGCAGGGCTTATAAAAAAAGGTTTCATGAAAATTACATGAAACCTTTTAAAAAATCAAAAATCAATTACTAGCGCATCATTTCAAAAACTTGTTTTTGAATAAGCAAGAACTCTTTTTCTAATAGAACAATTGCTTCTTCCTTGGCAGGAGACATGGGCTCAAAAGAAGTGGCTATTTCCATATATAAATCACTCACTTTTCTTCTGTATTTTAATTCATCATAGAAAATAGTCTGGCGTTTCAACTCCAAAATTTCATGACGCATACTATCCAGTCTTGCCGTTTTTTTAACCTGGTCCGCAGACGGATTGGTAATTTTTTGCCAGCCTACCAATATTTTATCTAAACTATCCACCAATACAGCCAAACGCTCATGTAATTGAACCATTCTAGTACTTTGGTTATGCAATCTAGCCACATTGGCTACAGAAAACCCTTTAGCATCATTTGGCAATATATTGATTAGTTGTTCATATGATTTGCCATCTACTTTCATCACTACTTTATACTTGCCAGTTGGAACTTTGGGGCCATATACACCAGAATAAAACACCATGGACTGAGCAATAAACCCACCCTTTGCCACTTTGGGCGGATTACTTGTTAACGGCCAATATACTTTGTTCAATCCTTTGTTATTGGTACCATTTAAGTCTTTGATTTTTTTACCTGTAGCATCGTAAATTTCAAATTTAACTATATCATTACTTTTCTGTTTTAAGTAATAGTTGAAAGAAGGCGTCACTGCTTTACCGGCTTCTGTCCATCCAGCAATATTACTACCGGTAGATGGAAGCTGAGGAGCAAAATCGTAAGGGAAATCAGCAGGTTTAAAAAACAAATGATCTTTCTCTATATCATTTTTAGCTAAATCTCTTAATGGTTGTAAATCATCTATCACATAAATACCTCTACCATGAGATCCAATAACTAAATCTCCTGTTTTAGGATGAATTTTAAGATCCCTCACCAAATTGAACCAAGGCATACCTTGGTATTTGCTACGCATAAACGTTTTTCCAGCATCTAGAGAAATAAACAATCCTGTTTCTGTTCCCACAAACAAGAGGTTTTCATTTTGTAAATCTTCCCTAACCACGTGCGCAAATCCACTGAACTCAGTGGAAACAATTCTTTTCCATGTGTTACCCGCGTCTACACTCATGGCAATATAAGTTTGGTGATCGCCATACATATGGTTATCAAAACTTGCATAAATCCGTTTAGGATTGAGTTTTGAAATTTCAATACTACTTACCCAAGTTCCTTTGGGTATACCTGTTTTCCAAACTTCTGGGGCTTTGTTTGTCCAAGTTTTTCCTCCATCATTGGTAATCTGCAAATTACCATCGTCTGTTCCCACCCAAATCTGCATTTCATTATTGGGGTTTTGTGTTACAGTAAAAATGGTACAATGGTTCTCAGCACTGGTATTATCTCCTGTAATTCCGCCACTCTCTTCCGTTTTTTGTTTGGCCTTGTCATTGGTAGTCAAATCTGGAGAAATTTTTGTCCATGACCTACCCTCATCTTTTGACTGGTAGAGGTATTGATTGGCCATATACAAATTGAAAACTGGCTTACCATTTGCTAATTTCTTAGATGAATTTCCAATAACAATTGGCGTATTCCAATTGAAACGGTGTTCTTCATCACCGGTTTGCTTCTGTGGTTTAATAGAACTTGCCAATCCTGTTGTTAAATCAATTCTATTGGCATTTCCGCCTTGAGATTCAGCAAATACTATTTTAGCATTCAAGGGACTTGGTTGCACCCAGAACCCATCGCCTCCATTCAAATCAAACCAATCGGCACTACTAACGCCTCCTGCTGATGAGTTAGCAGCCATCCAAGATCCATTGTCCTGCAATCCACCATAAACATGGTAGGTAGGTTCATTATCGGTACTAACATGATAAAATTGACCAACGGGCAGGTTGTTTAGAAACTGCCAAGAAACACCCTTATTTTGACTAATATAAACGCCTCCATCGGTTCCCAAATACATTTGATCTGTATTGGCCGGATTAATCCAAAGGGCATGATGATCAGCGTGTGGCGCTACTCCTCCAATGATGGTATTGGACCAAGAATATCCACCGTCTTTGGAATAGGCAAAATCAAACGCAGGTCTGTAGACGCGTTTAGGATCTTTTGGATCAAAAACCAATGTGCTAAAGTAAAATGGTCTAGCCGTGATGTTTTCAGTTGCTGCTAATTTTTCCCAACTATTCGCTTCGTCTTTAGACAAGTATAATCCTGGAACTTTTGCTTCCACAATGGCCAACACCTCGGCAGGTTTGGAAGGATTAATACTTAAAACAATTCTTCCCAAATTACCTTCTGGTAAGCCCTTAGAAATTTTAGTCCATGTTTCCCCACCATCTGTAGATTTAAACATAGCACTACCAGGACCACCAGATTCAAAAGCAAATGGTTTTCTTCTAAATTGCCAAAAGCTGGCAATGATGATTTTGGGATTGGTTGGATGAATAGCAATATCAGCACAGCCTGTTTCATCATTTACATACAATGCTTTTTTCCATGTCTTTCCAGCATCAGTTGATTTATATAACCCACGGTGTGTACTAGCACTCCAAAGGGGGCCTGGGGCAGCAACATATAGAATTTTACTATCGTTAGGGTCAATGATAATCTTACTAATATGTTCGGTGCTATCCAGCCCAATTTTCTGCCAATTGGAACCACCATCGGTAGTTTTAAACAAGCCGTCTCCTATAGAAACACTATTGCGCATATTGCTTTCTCCTGTGCCAACATATATGGTTCTAGGATTGGTTTTATCAATAGCAATAGCACCAATACTTTGGTTGTATTTGTCAAATACAGGTGAAAAAGAAACACCCCCATTTTGGCTTTTCCAAATACCCCCACCAGCAGTTCCTACATAAAGATTTAGCTGATCACTAGTCACTATTCCTTCAATCGCGGTAATTCTGCCACTCATAGTAGAGGGGCCTAGCGCTCTGGCAGTTAAGGTCTGGAAATAAGAAGAGTTCAAATTGGTTTGCCCCAAAGCTGTTAAAACAAACAAGAAAGTAGCGTAGCCTACGGCGATAATTTTTTTCATCAGTATGATATTAAAAAGGCTTACCCATCCATGGACGGGTAAGCCTTATAAGAAAAATGAGATTAATTATTGGTAAACAACTTCTCGTCAACAGTTGGATTTACAGTTACTTTCTTAGTTGCCATGATCATTTGACCTTGGTCTACTTTAAAAGGAACTTTGATACCCCCATCTACTGTTTGATAATCCAAACTTTTAACCGCCATTTTGATTTCTTGGCCTTGCTGCTTTATCACAGTTTCTTGCTTATAAACCAAAAAGGTTTTGGTGTCAAAAAAATAAGTGGACTCATTCTTATTCTTAGTAGTCAACTTAATTTTAAAATACTCATTACCATCTTCTTCATCCTTACCCAAAGATTCAATGGTAGACCCTTTTTCTTTGTAATCAATAAAAGGGCTTTGGATATCTAAATCATCTACCTTGGTTTTCAACTCATCATCTGTTAAAGGTTGAAGAGTTGCTTTACCTGCCATTGGATTCTGACTCCATCCTTTAGTAGGTGTAGTAATTTCAATGAAGACATTTCCTTGGAATTCACCTTGAAAACGACTGCCCTTCATATGAACGGCGTTAACAGTATAAGGAATTTCAAGACCCTGCACTTGAATGGCACCATCAACTTTCATGGACTGCACTTTTTTCCAGTTGTCTTTACCACCAATGGCGGCAATGTATTTGTCTACAATTTCGTCTGCAGTTTGAGCTTTAGTACTGATGGATGATCCAATTAAAGAGGCCACCATTAGAATAGGGATAAATAGTTTTTTCATGGTTATTTGTTTATATCAATTTCAGTATAGGTAATCTACCCAACGATATTATTACAGCTAAAGCAAAAAAAAGTTGGCTTTGTTAAGAATGGCTATAAATAGTTAGGATTGGTAACTGGGAACAGTGATGGTCTAGAAAGTTTCACCAATATTGAGGTAATACGTTTGATATTCTTTACTAAAAGCATAATCAAACACAATATTGGTTCTAGAAAACTTATTCAATTTTAGCCTAATACCCCCACCTGCTGCTGCATTCCATCTGGCAAAATTGCTGGTTTTAAAATCAGAGAAAGAAGAAATATTAGCAAACAAAACAAAGCCCAGTAAGCCATTTTTGGTAATATCACGTCTATACTCGCTTTCAAAATACCAGTGCTTATCACTCCTATACCTACCTTGGTAAAAGCCCCTAGAAGTTCTAGCATAGGGATCCCAAGCGGTACTTGGCAAATCCAAATAAGGAATATACTCCCCCCCAACTCGCCAATGATAGGCCCAAAAAGCCAAAACATTTTGCATGGTTTTTGAAAAAGAATAATACTTCCTAGCATCAAAAATCCATTGATTCCAGCTTCCTGTTTTATTTAAAAAAGAAGGATTGGTTCTAAAACTGGCCGATAGGAACATGCCCCCTAAAGGATTATTGGTAAATTTTCTTGAGTCATATTGAAGGGTTAGATTATAACCAGTAGAATAACTAGTTGGGTTCAAGGTATCATAATAGGGTTTCAAGGACTCAAAGAAACCTTGATTAGATTCTGCACGAATAGAGGAATGGTGGTCAAAATTCACACCAAATCCAGCAAACAAATTTGGTGCAATTTTTTTGAGCGCCGTTTCATAAAACCTAAAATAATTGTAGTTAATCAGGGTCCCATTTTCATCAGGTGTATTACTCCCTAATCCCCAAGATTTTTGGGGATAGATTAGAAAACGCAGATCGCCCAGCAAATTCCAAGAATTTCCACTTAACCAGATATTGGACCTAAGTGGAAATACATATCTACCCTGAAAATTGGTATAAGGCGTAAAATACAATTCCGAGAGGGTAGTTTTTTTTCTATCCCCCATGTAAAAAGAGATATTGGTAGAAGTAACCAAGGCCGATCCCCCACCCGGTACGCCAGTAGTTGCAGGTAATAAGGAGTAATACACCCTTTTATCTGAAATACCCTTTCTACGCTGGTTGTATTTAACCGTATCCTTGATAAAGATAGGCTTCAGATAATCTACAATATCCTTCTGATTGATTAAGGTATCCGAATTGGTAAAAACAGGTTTCCGCTGTGCAAAAACAAAACTGGCTGTTAATACAAACAATGCCGTAAAAACAATTTTTGTTGGAAATTTCCAAAAAAGATAGCTGTTCATATTTCCAAATAAAGATAGGAGAAATGAAATGCCACAATATCCATCATTCTATGAAAAGCTTGCTAAATTTTCATTCTTTCCATTACTTCAGCTCCATTTGAAGGGTCTGTACCTTTTAATTCAACATATTCCACATTGGGCAACCAAAAAGAACCTCCCTTTACCCTTACAAAAATCTGTTTAATAATTGCCTGCTTTTTATTGATATCGGTAAACAAACTAAACTTATTGTCAGCTCCCTTCTTTAAATAAAACAGCTTGGTTTTATAAGAGACAAAATGCAACACATACTGGTCCTTTGACAGGTTTTTAGATTTTAACCCATAAGCAAAGTTTCGCTGTATATAATTCAATTCTTCTTTCTGACCCTTGTCTTGATACCTAATCCAATAGGCATGTACTGGATTATCCATGTCTAACTCACCGTTAGATTTGACATTCAGTTCATACACAATGGTATTGGTATTAGGATCTCTTTGCAAAAAAAACAACTGATTGGGGTTCCCAGTTGGAATGGGATATTTAACAGTACCCTGTCCAATGACAGTCATATAACAAGCAAAAAAGAAACATCCAGTCAACAAAATACGCCTGAGGGGTAGCAAGATCATACACTTTCAATTCATCAATAATTGCCGAAATTACGGAATTACCCAATTCAATGGAAAGTTCTACCCTATAACCAATTCAAGAAGTTTGCCTTGGGAGATTTTATCCTTTTCAATTTCATGTGCCAATTGTAAAACCCGATGCATTAAATCTGGTATTACAGCTTTTACTTTTGGGGTCATTTCAATCCCCTGTTGCTGTATAGATTCAATACTAACTACAAACAATCGAATATCCGGCATTTTCTCCATCCATTGCAAAGCACTCACCATGTCTTTCAACCCAATATCATGGGTGCTCATGGCTCTTGGAAAATCTTTTGCAAACCTAGGTTTAATCAACCTAATCTGCCCTGGCTGTTCCCCTCCTAGAGTAGCATCAATTAAAATGACATGCTCATGGTTTTCAAAATACTCCAACAAATGAAATCCGCCCGTGCCCCCATCAACTACTTCTACATAATCAGGTAAATCTAATTCCTGTAGTTGCAAAGCTGTATGAACCCCAACACCTTCATCACCCATTAAATAATTCCCAATTCCAAGAATCAATGTTTTATTTTCATTATGCTTCATCTGAACTTGGTTTTTTGGGTTTGTGTTTATTGGAATCGTGTTTATTGGGTGTATGGAATTCCTCATCGTGGAATACGTCTTCTTCAATAAATTTCCATCCTCCACCCATACTACTCATTTCTCCCCTACCTTCTACATAGTCATGATAGAACACCAAATAAACGTGAACCACAGCAAAAAGAATAAAGAACCACATGGTCCAATGGTGCACCTGTCTAGTTAAGATATCTCCTCCAAAAATAGCAGGTACCCAAGAAAACATTTTGGGCAACCACCATGTAGCAGTAGAAGCATACAAACCAAATCCTGTGAGACACTGAATTAAAAAAGCCCAAAACGTCAAGAAATAAATAAATCCAGCCATGGCATTGTGTCCAATGCTAATGTGCTCTTTGCCGCGGAGCATCAAGATATCAATCTTAAATACGGTCCACATTTCTTTGATGAATTTCTTGGAAGTAGGTATGAACTGTTTCCAGTTGGCATACTTGTTTCCTACAAATCCCCAATAAATTCTGAAAAGAAAATTAAAAAAGAAAATATAGGCTGCAATAAAATGGATTACACGAACCCATCCCATGACAAAGCGATTGGTAGCTTCTTGGTTACTTTGCAATGCCAATGGGCTTGCAATTAAAAAACCAGTGATGATCAGCGCTATAATGGCCATGGCATTTAACCAATGGTAATAACGTACTGGCAACTCCCAAACATATACCCTACGGAGTCTGTGCACATGCAGAAAATTTGTTTTCATCCGATGATTTTTAAATGTTTACTGTTGAAATTCCACTAACCTTATTCTCCCAATACACTTACCCTACTAATGGTATTACCTTCTTCATCATACAAGTGAACACTGCAGGCCATGCAAGGGTCAAAACTGTGTATGGTTCTTAAGATTTCCAATGGCTGTTGTTCATTGGCTACAGGTGTTCCAATTAAGGAAGACTCATAAGCAGACAATTGACCTTTTCCATCTCTAGGTGATGCATTCCAGGTTGTAGGAACCACCAATTGGTAATTAGCAATCTTTCCTTGGTCAATATTGATCCAGTGTGCCAGCGCACCTCTTGGAGCTTCTGCATGTCCAACACCCACTGCATGTTTTTCCCAAGTAGCTGGATCAAACTTAGTAGTGTCTGCCATTCTAGTATCCCCATTTTTAATATTACTAATCAGTTGGTTGAAAAAGTCTAATCCCCATTGTGCTACCAATACAGATTCCAAACCACGGGCCGCAGTTCTACCCAAAGTGGAGAACAATGCAGTTACAGGAATATTCAAATCCTTCAAAGCTTTGTCCACTACTTCTTTGTATTCAGGTTTGCCACTTGCATAACCCACCAATACACGGGCTAATGGACCAACTTCCATAGCATTACCCTTCCATCTTGGTGTTTTTAAATAACTATATTTCTCATTGGTATTTAAATTGGCAAAAGGCGGTTTGGGGCCAGTATATTTAACCTTACTTTCTCCTTTCCAGGGATGCAATCCTTTGGCGTTACCCTCTTTGTATTCATACCAAGAGTTGGTAATAAACTCTTGTACTTCATCATCTTTGCGCAAATCAACCTCATGCAATTTGCTGATGTCTTTGTTTAAGATGGCTCCAGCAGGGAATTTATAAGAAGCAGTGTCTTTGTAACCATTAATGGGCAAGTCACCATAACTCATATAATTTCCAATACCTCCACCAATGGCACCCCAGTCTTTGTAGAAGGAAGCAATAGCCATTAAATCTGGAATATAGACTTGCTCAATAAATTCTTTGCCCTCTTTTAGCAATTGTTCTACATAAGCTAGTCTTTCGGCATTAATACCACTTACATCATCCAAACCTATAGAGCAAGCCATACCACCCACCAAATAGTTGGGGTGTGGATTCTTACCACCAAAAATGGCGTGCACTTTAACAATTTCTTTCTGCCATTCCAGCGCTTCTAGATAGTGTGCTAAACCAATCAAATTTACTTCGGCAGGTAATTTGTAAGCTGGGTGGCCCCAATAGCCATTGGCAAAAATGCCCAATTGGCCACTGGCCACAAATTTCTTAATCCTAGTTTGGATATCACTAAAGTATCCTGGAGAGCTCTTGGGCCATTTTGAAATGGATTGTGCCAATTCTGATGTTTTCTTGGGATCAGCTTGCAATGCATTCACCACGTCTACCCAGTCCATGGCGTGTAAATGATAAAAATGCACTACGTGGTCATGCATATATAAGGCACAGAACATGATATTTCGCACCAATTCTGCATTGGGCGGCACCGTAATACCCAACGCATCTTCTACACACCTAACAGAAGCAAGTGAGTGCGTTGAAGTACAAACGCCGCAAACACGACCAACAAATGCCCAAGCATCTCTAGGATCGCGGCCTTGCAAAATTTCTTCTAATAGACGCACCATGGTACCGCTACTATAGGCATCTTTGATTTGACCGTTTTCTATGTCTGCTTCAATGCGCAGGTGACCTTCAATACGTGTAATGGGGTCAACAACAATTCTCTTACTCATATGGTAGTTTGTAGTGTTAGTGATTAGGATTTAAGTTCGTGTTCGCTTTGTTTGCCTTCATCTTCTAGATTGCGAATCAGTTTTTTCTTTTTGATATTAGTCATTACTGCATGACCAGCAAGCGCTGCTCCAGTAACACCAAGAGCAACTTTTCCAAATGTGTCTGCATTGGCTTCAATACCAAATCCAGCAAAAGAAGATGCTCTATCATACAAGCGACCATTATCCCAATAATTTTCTTCACTACATCCAATACAACCATGACCAGATTGAATAGGGAAGCTGGTTCCATTATTCCATTTCATCACGCCACAAGCGTTATAGGTAGAAGGTCCCTTACAACCTACTTTGTACAAACAATATCCTTTTCTAGCATTGGCATCATCAAAACTTTCAACATATAAACCTGCATCGTAGAAAGGTCTGCGATAACAAGTATCATGCACACGTTTGCTATAGAAAGCCTTAGGACGGCCCAATCCATCTAATTCAGGAATCCGATCAAAAGTGACTAAGTGTACAATCACACCTGCCATCACTTCTCCAATTGGAGGACAACCAGGAACTTTAATCACTGGTTTACCTTTTACTAATATGTGAATAGGTGTTGCTCCAGTTGGATTAGGTTTGGCTGCTTGAACACAACCATTGCTAGCGCAACTACCCCATGCAATAATGGCTTTAGCTCCTTCAGCAGCTTCTTCTAAAATCTGCAAAGAAGTCTTACCACCAATCATGCAATAAACGCCATCGGCACCCATGGGTACACTACCCTCTACACATAATATGTATTCACCCTTGTATTTCTTCATGGTATTCTGCATGGCTTCTTCTGCTTGGAATCCAGAAGCGGCCATCAGTGTTTCAGTATAATCAAGGGAAATTTTATCTAACAAGATATCCGCCACTATCGGGTGCGAAGACCTGATAAAACTTTCACTACAGCAGGTGCATTCTTGAAAATGCAGCCAGATCACAGGCACCCTTGGTTTGGTCTCCAGCGCTTGAGCCACTTGGCCGATAGCTGAATTTTCCAGTCCAATAAATGCTGTCATCATGCTTACAAATTGTAGAAAATCGCGGCGGCTATAGCCTTTGCGTTCCACTTCCTCGTAATAGGTTGGTTGTTTTGTTGGGACAAGCTCGTTAGACATAAAGGTTGGTTTAAAAGTAAATAGGCAACCACAAATTAGATTTGTCCAAAGCCTTTCCTTATGATAGTTATCATAGTGATTTATGATTTAAATCATGTTTTTGGGCAAGTGGATTGAATACTTTTAATCAACTTAAAAGCATCCCATATGAAGAAAATCTCATGCCTACTTGCAGCAAGCTTACCTTTTTTAGCATTTGCCCATCCTGGCCACGGTGGTTCTGATGGATATACCATTATCCATTATTTTAGTGAACCCCAACACGCTTTAATTACATTAGGAGTTATGGCTGCCGCGATAGTGCTGATTGTAAGAGAAAGGAATAAAAGAAAGGCCTAATAGCTGCTCATGCACGAACTATCCATTGTCATGGGCATTGTAGACCTTGCTACCAAACAAGCAATTGCCAATGGGGCTAATCTGATTGAGGAAATAGAACTAGAAATTGGTTGTCTTTCCGGAATAGAAATGGACTCATTTGAATTTGCCTGGAAACAAGGCATCAAGAATAGTATGTTAGAACATGCTGTGAGACATATACACAGACCAGCTGGAAAAGCCCTATGTGTAGATTGCGATACAGCATTTCCTTTGCTACAACTCTTTGATGGTTGCCCCAATTGTAATGGGCACCTCCTTTCCATAATCAGCGGAAAGGAACTAAAAGTAAAATCATTGGTATTACCCGAATCAACTTAAATTAATTAACCATGTGTGCAACTTGCGGATGCGGACCCACTGACCATCATCATAGTCACGATCATGGCCATTCCCAGGGCATTGAACAGAATACGGGAAAAAAAATCATAACAGTAGAACAGGATATTCTACAAGAAAACAACCTATTAGCACAACGCAATCGGGGATTTTTTGAAGGCCGGAATATTCTTTCTTTAAACTTGGTAAGTTCTCCCGGATCAGGGAAAACAACCTTACTGGAACGTACTTTAACGGACCTAAAAGGACAATTGGAATTTGCTGTGATTGAAGGTGACCAGCAAACCGCCAATGATGCCGATAGGATTCACGCAACAGGAACCAAAGTAACTCAGATCAATACCGGAAAGGGTTGTCATTTAGACGCCCATATGGTTTTGCACGCCGTGCAAGGCATGAAACTGAAACCAGACTCAGTACTCTTTATTGAAAATGTAGGCAATCTTGTTTGCCCAGCCATGTTTGATTTAGGAGAAAGCGAACGAGTTGTTGTGATTAGTGTTACAGAAGGAGATGACAAACCTTTGAAATATCCAGATATGTTTCATAGTTCTACCATTTGCATTATTAATAAAATTGACCTACTTCCCTATGTTAATTTTAAGGTAGAAAAAGCAAAAGAATATGCTAGGAAAATTAATCCTAACTTAGAAATCATTGAGCTCAGTTGCACCAGCGGTGAGGGTTTAGAAACCTGGTATGATTGGCTAAAAAGCAAAGTACTTTTGCCAGTTTAAACCATCCGAAATGCCTGTTTACCATATTCATATCAACGGTTTGGTACAGGGTGTGGGATTCCGGCCAACAGTACATCAGTTGGCCATTCAAATGGGAATAGATGGTTGGGTAAGAAACGGCAGTGATGGGGTGCATATTCTTTGTAAAACCAATGAGGAAAATGCACAAGCTTTTTACCAGCACTTACTGCAAAACCCTCCCGGAAATGCCATCATCAGCAAACACCAATTTGAATTAGCACAAGAGGACTGTGCCCAAGGTTTCCACATTGTACCAAGTACACGAGAGCAACATACCAATATGATGCTCACGCCTGATTTGGCACCTTGTGACCATTGCCGCAAATCTATTGCTAGTGATGATAACAGAAGACAGAATTATGCATTCACCACTTGTTTGCACTGTGGTCCAAGGTATAGCATTACTAGATCCTTACCCTATGACCGTGCTAATACTAGTATGACAGGAATAAAACAATGCCCAATTTGTTTGGAAGAATATCATCTGGTTACTGATCATCGGCATCATAGTCAAACCAATAGTTGTAAAAGCTGTGCCATTCAAATGCACTTATATAATGAAAAGCAAGAAGAAATCACTTGCAACCAGGATCAAATTCCTAAACTGTTGGCCAATCTTGTTCAAGAAGGAAAGATTCTAGCTTTAAAAGCCGTTGGCGGATATCTATTAGTATGTGATGCGGCAAACAAAGAAGCCGTAGCTGAATTAAGAAAAAGAAAACATCGCCCCAGCAAACCCTTTGCCTTACTTTATGCAGATATAGAAATGCTGCAAGCAGACCTTTCTATTAACACAACTGAATTGAGTGCACTCAAAGACAAAACAGCACCAATTGTACTTTGTAACATCAAAAATTATCCAGAAAACAATTTGGATCTTGAAGGAATTGCGCCAGGGCTATCCAGATTGGGTGCTATGTTACCAGCTTCTCCCCTCTTACAATTACTTGCCAATAGTTTTGGCAAACCCATGGTAGCAACCAGCGGCAATTTGAGTGGTTCCCCCATTTTATACCAAGATCAAAAAGCCAAAGAATGGTTATTGGGTATTGCAGATTACTTGCTTAGTTATGACCGAGAAATACTTGCGCCACAAGACGATAGTTTGTTACAATTTAGTAGCCGAGGACAAAAAATAATTTTAAGAAGAAGCAGAGGATTAGCACCCAACTTTTACCCTATCAATTTTCAGATAGACCAACAAAAAATCCTAGCCATGGGTGCAGAACTAAAATCTAGTTTTGCTATTGCTACAGGAGAACAAATTTTTGTGAGCCAGTTCTTAGGAGACCAACAGTCATTAGAATCACAAATGGCTTTTGATGATGCATTAGATCAAATTTCAACGCTTTTAGATTTTGAACCTACCCAGATTCTAATAGACCAACACCCTGGCTATCAGGTCTCTGAAAAGGGAAAAAAAATAGGTCAGCAAAAACAATGCCCTGTTACTAGTATCCAACACCATGAAGCTCATTTTGCTGCTGTATTAGCAGAAAATAATCTCTTAGAAAAAAAGGAACCCGTACTTGGATTTATTTGGGATGGCGCTGGTTACGGACATGATGGGCAAATCTGGGGGGGAGAAGTTTTTTTATATGACCAAGACCGTATACATCGTGCAGCACATTTGGCCTATTTTCCTCAAATTTTGGGCAACAAAATGAATAAAGAACCTAGGTTAAGTGCCTTAAGTATCTTAAAGGATTTTCCTTTGGCACAAAAACTGATTCGCAAACATTTTACTGATACGGAATGGCAATTTTACCAACAGTTGCTGTCAAAACCCATTGAGGTTCAAACAAGTAGTATGGGAAGATTGATTGATGCTGTTGCTTGTATTCTTGGCTTAATACCAATTGCTGGTTTTGAGGGAGAAGCTGCTATGCAATTGGAATCCTTGGCCAACAAATGCCCCTATCCTTCCTATGACGCTTACCACCTTCCAATTGCACATGGCATCATTGACTGGCGCCCATTAATACAAGAGATTTTGCATGACTGGCTACAAAAGGAATCCAATGAAGTTATTGCTTGGAAGTTTTTTTATTCCTTGGCAAAAGCCATTGCAAAAATTAGTGGTCATTTCTTTATTGACAAACTAGCTTTTAGTGGTGGTGTATTCCAGAACGCATTATTAACGGACTTGATCCTAGAACAATTACAACAAAAAAGGGCTTTGTTTTTTCACCAACAATTGAGTCCTAATGATGAATGTATTTCACTTGGTCAATTGGCTTGGCATAGCCGATTTTACCAACAAGAACATGCAATAGAAAAACAGCCATCTATTAAATATTTAACTGAACAATCCTAAATCAACAAATATGTGCTTAGCCATTCCCGGAAAAATCATTGCCATCACAGAACAACTAGACGAGACATTTAGAAAAGGCAAAGTCTCTTTTGGTGGCATTATGAAAGAAATCAATTTATTCATGGTACCTGAAGCCCAAATTGGAGACTATGTTTTGGTACACGTGGGTGTGGCCATTAATGTGGTAGATGAAGAGGAAGCAAAAAAAACCTTTGATTACCTAAAGCAAATGGGTGAAGTAGAGGAATTAGAATCACCAGATTCCACAAATTTATAAATCCAGTTATGAAATTTCTAACCGAATTCAGAGACCCCGAATTAGTGCATGAATATGTTGCTGAACTGCACAAGATTACTACCAAGTCTTGGACATTAATGGAAATTTGTGGCGGTCAAACCCATAGCCTTGTAAAAAATGGCCTACTAGATTTATTACCAGATAAAATTACCATGGTACATGGACCCGGCTGTCCTGTTTGCGTAACAAGTGTCAGTGTGATTGATGAAGCCGTTTGGCTATCTGAGCAACCCAATGTGATTCTTTGTTCTTTTGGAGACATGCTTCGTGTTCCGGGAAGTAAGAAAAGTTTGCTAGAAGCAAAAGCCCTTGGTGCAGATGTGAGAATTCTATATTCGCCCTTAGAAGCCGTAGAAATTGCCAGGAAAAATCCAGAAAAAGAAGTGGTATTCTTTGCCGTTGGTTTTGAAACCACGGCCCCAGCCAATGCTTTGAGTGTGATTCATGCTGCACAACAGGGCATAAGCAACTATAGTATTCTTGCATCACATGTATTGGTACCACCTGCCATGGAAGCCATCTTGAGTGATGAAGCTAATACCATTGATGCTTTTCTTGCTGCTGGACATGTATGCACCATCATGGGAATGGAAGAATATTATCCTGTTGCAGAAAAGTATCAGATTCCCATAGTAGTAACAGGCTTTGAACCGGTTGATTTGTTACAGGGTATTTTAATGGCCGTAAGACAACTAGAAAAAGGCCAGCACCTAGTAGAGAACCAATACGCTAGAAGCGTTCAAAGAGAGGGCAACAAAACGGCCCAAGCCACTATTCAAAAAGTGTTTGCCGTAAATGACCGAGTATGGAGAGGCATTGGTTCCATTCCACAAAGTGGATATGAAGTAAATGAAGCATATAGCGCACATAATGCCAGAATCAAATTCTTTATAGACATCCCCTTTGCAGAAGAAAACAAAGAATGCATCAGTGGCGATATTATGAAGGGTCTAAAAAAGCCCAAACAATGCCCCAATTTTGGCAGCAAGTGTAAACCGGAACACCCATTGGGCGCACCCATGGTGAGCAGTGAAGGAGCTTGTGCGGCTTATTATCATTATAATTTTCAGCCCGAGGAATCAGGCTCCCATATTTAAACTTAGAACTTTGTCAGAGAAACTCAATTTTCAATTATCCTGCCCCATGCCAAAATTTGATTTTGACGTGATTACCATGGGACATGGCAGTGGTGGTTTATTAACCCATCGTTTATTACAGTCTGGGGTTTTTGACCTACTCAAAAATAATTTACTAGACCAACAACATGATGGTGCCATGCTTGAATTAAATGGCCCTGTTGCATTTAGTACAGATAGCTATGTGATCTCGCCTATTTTTTTCCCGGGTGGAAATATTGGAGAATTGGCCGTCAATGGAACGGTGAATGATTTAGCTATGTGTGGTGCAGCTGCCAAATACCTATCCCTCGGTTTTATCATTGAAGAAGGGTTTTCAATGAAAGAGTTCTGGGAGGTTTTAGTAGGTATTAAAGAAGCTGCTGAAAAATCTGGAATCACTATTGTAACAGGAGATACCAAAGTTGTTGAGAAAGGTAAGGGTGACAAAATTTTTATCAATACTTCTGGAATTGGTCTTATACATCCAAGTGCACAGATCCATCACAACCGTATAGAAGCAGGTGACAAAATTATTTTGAGTGGTAACTTGGCGCAACACGGCATTGCTATTATGAGTTTGAGACAGGGATTGGAATTTGAAACAGATATTGTAAGTGATACCATCAACCTAAATCATACCATTCTTTCACTAGTAGAAACCTTTGGAAAAGACATTAAATTTTTGAGGGACCCAACAAGGGGTGGACTAGCATCTGTGATGAATGAATTGGCAGAATTAAGAAAGCTTGGCTTTGTTTTAGAACAAGAAAAAATACCACTAGATGAACAAGTAGAAGGGGCCTGTGAAATGCTGGGGCTTGATCCATTGTATGTAGCTAACGAAGGCCTCTTTGTTGCTGTAGTATCCGCCAATATTGCCGATGCATTTCTGCAAAATTTAAGATCCGATTCAAACGGCATCCATGCAGCCATTGTGGGAGAAGTCACAGCAACAAATCCAGGAAAAGTGCTACTAAAAAGTAGGATTGGCGGACACAGAGTTGTTGGATATTTAACCGGGGAGCAACTACCTAGAATATGTTAATTTAATTACCATTCAATATCTTAATGAACTCAAATACTTTGCCTGAATTATTTTTCTTCTTTGATCACCCCGTATTCCTCATTGATTTTTGAAATAATTAGCTCCATTTTCTTAATACAATTTTCATACCTATTCAGAATTTCTTCTGTACTGGCAAGGGCTCTATTAATATTCCTGCATTCATCTATCACTAAAATTTCATTGAAATTGCTGGTAGAATCGGTTAGGCGTTTTCTATTCTTAATTATAAACTCGTCCAACCGTTTTTTCCTTTCTATATAGCTATTAGTGGATGAAAGTAGCACTGGAATATCTTCTTGATACAAATCAAGAATACTATTTTGAAGAAATTTATCTTCTATATTGGTAATCTTACCAGAAGATTTGAACCCTTCAAATCTTCCGTTATTGGGGTTTAATGCAGTAGTATTTAATATAAATTCTCTATAATTATTGAGCGTATCTTCATTTACTTTTTCATTCATTTTAAGTTTTACTAAATAAGTGAAAATTTTGCCTTGCATCACATAAGAAATTTCATCACTTTTCATTTCTAACATATCGTGCTGCAAGTCTTGCCTTAGTCCTATCAAAAAATCTTTAACATCTTCCTGTTCGTGCTTGTGCTCACTCCAACTATGAAACCAGATTGATAAAGTAATGGCAAATACAATAATGAATATTTCTATGATAAATTCTTTCACCTTATGCCAAAAATCATGATTCTTACTATTCCAAATCTTATAAACTGCCTTGGTATGTTTGATAACTTCTTGTTCTGCCATGGATATTGAAATTTTACTTAAATCTAATTACATTATACTATATTGCTTACACATGAAACATGCTTTATTTATTTGCTGAATTTAACCACTTTATTGTTGATAGCAGGAACAGTTCTCAAATAAGCATAAATAGCTTTTAGATCTGCTTCTTTCATATTCTTGTACATGGTCCATGGCATCACAGAATTAAATTCTCCCTCAGCAATATGGGGTGGCCGATAACTACTATCGCCGTAGGCTTTAAAGCGTTTTACAAAAGCTGCTTCATCCCAGCCACCAATGCCTGTTGTTTTGTCTGGCGTAATATTGGAAGACCGCACTATTCCACCTGTTTTCATAGGAAATTCAAAACCACCAGCTAATTCCATTCCCTTAATTTTTTCTCCCTTATCTTGTTTGGTATGGCAATCCCCACAAGAAGCAGCATTAAAATAATAAGCCCCTCTTTCCACTAGATTATTGCTATCAGGAGCATGACCATATTCTGCTTTGGTAGGAATGGTATGCAAGATGATATTCATGGGAAAATCTGCCTTTGAATCTGGTACTTTATTTTCAATGGGCGCTATCGTTCTCAAATAAGCAATAATAGATAACAGGTCTTCTTTGTCCATTTTTCCATAACTAGGATGTGGCATTACAGGAAACAATGCCCTACCCTTTTTATCAACCCCAGAAGCAATGGCTCTTAATAATTGGCCGTCTGTCCATTCACCAATACCGGATGGAGTAATATTTCTTGCATGAAAACTTCCAGGAAAACCATAACGTTGGTCAAAGATCTCTCCCCCCTTTCCTAGTGTTCCTTCAACCAAGGGGCCAGAAAACTGGTTCCAATCTCTGGTGGAATGACAATCCATACAAACGGTCACACTATTGGCTAAATATTTACCCCTTTCTATGCGTTCGGGCGTTGGTTGAATGGTTAATGTTTCAGGGCTTCCAACATTGGGTAAAAAAATAACAATATAACTGATGCCCAAAATAGCTGCCATTAATAGGCATAGGATGCACACAAAAAAGAGCTTGAATGCTTTTTTCATTTGTAGTGGGTTTAGGGTTATTAAATGTAATAAACCCCTATCAATAATTTCACAATCTTGACATACCCTCAAAAAAAAATGCAATATTACTATTGCATTTTCTATTGTTATTTGAAAAAAATTATTCCACTAGTCCTTGAATATTTCTGTTTTCTTCTACGTCTGCTTCATAATCAACACCTTCTAACCCAAATCCAAAAAGGCTTAAAAAGTCTGATTTGTAGCCGGGTAAATCACCAATATTTGGCAGGGATTCTGTTGTTGCTGCTGGCCATAATTCTGCCACTTGAGCTTGAACATCCGCTCTCATTTCCCAATCATCAATTCTAATCCTACCTTTTTCATCCGTTTCAATACCAGGGTTGCCGGTATATAGTCTGTATGCAAATAGTCTTTGAATTTGTTCTATACAGCCCTCGTGTAGACCATCTTTTTTCATCACTTTATAGAGCAATGAAATGTACAATGGAATCACTGGAATGGCAGAACTAGCTTGTGTAACCAAGGCTTTGTTGACAGATACAAAGGCTTTCCCATTTAGGTCTTTGAGTTTATCAGCAATTTTAAAAGCAGTTGCTTCTAAATGATCCTTTGCCCTACCAATAGTTCCCTTTCTATAAACCGCTTCAGTTAAAGCAGGTCCAATATATGAATAGGCCAATGTCATTGCTCCTTCCGCTAAAGCATCCGCAGCTTTTAGAGCATCCATCCACATTTCCCAATCTTCTCCACCCATTACGGCTACCGTATTGGTAATATCTTCTTCATTGCAGGGTTCAATACTAATTTCGGTAACAATTCCAGTGTGAAAATCTACCGTTTTATTGCTATAGGTTTGACCAATGGGTTTTAAAACAGACCTATGCATGACTCCAGTTACTGGATGCACACGTACTGGTGAAGCCAAGCTATAGATAACCAGATCAATTTGACCCAAGTCTTCTTTAATGGTCTTAATGGTTCTTTCTTTGATCTCATTAGAAAAGGCATCTCCATTAATGCTTTTGGCATAGATTCCTGCTTGAGCTGCTTGATCTTGAAATGCCATACTATTATACCAACCTGGAGTAGCTGTTTTACCATCTGCTGGTGGCTTTTCAAAAAAGACCCCAATGGTTGCTGCACCAGAACCAAAAGCTGCAGTAATTCTAGAAGCTAATCCAAAACCTGTTGAAGCACCAATCACTAGCACTTTTTTTGGTCCATCAATAGCTCCTTTAGATTTGACATAATTGATTTGATTAATAATGTTTTGCTCACAACCCAAAGGGTGTGCCGTTAAACATATAAATCCACGCATTCTGGGTGCAATGACCATAAAATTCTATTCAATTGTAAATTAAAATCACGGATTGGATGAACCAGTGTTTAACCTTCCGTTTTCAAAACCTTGGCAAAAATAGCAGAATTAACTGCAATACCTTTCAATTCCATCACTATGTGCAAAATGTTTCAATAGACATTGAGGAAAACTGCCCCTCTTTTATTTGGCAGGAGTAATCACAATATTCCTAAACTCAATGGGACCATGGTCTCCTTGAATCATAATAGGACCTGGTTCCCCTTCTTTACTATCAATAGCCCCTCCAGTAATACCTGGAATAGTAGCCAAACTAATCACGGTTTTGCCATTTGCAACAACAGTTACTATTCTACCAACTAGGGTAATATCATAAGTCTGCCATTCACCAGCGTCTTTGGCAACCATTTCGTTGGCAGGTAAAAATCCATACACTGCACTAAATTCATCATTCCAAGGCTCCATTCCTTTGCTATCAACTATCTGTACTTCATATCGCCCACGCAGATAAACGCCACTATTACTACCCTTAGGATAACGGAACTCAACGTGCAATTTAAAATCATCAAAAGTCTTTTTGGTCATCAAATTGGATCCTGATTTGGCGCTTGTCAATACCCCATTGGTCACAGTCCATTGATTGCTACCCATGGCCATCCATTCATTCATATCAGACTTGCCAATCAAGTTAATAGGACTACCCCATTGTACTGCAGTTTCTCTTTTTAAAGAAGGTGCTTTAACTCCTGTAAATGGATATTTTTTTCCATCGGTATAAACCATGGTTCCTTTTAAATGGTCTCCTTCAAATTCTCCTTCAAAATCCATATTGGCATTACCTGGTTCCCATTGTGGTGGAATGCTAAAACTAAAATGGTTCTTGGCAAACTTGATTTCTGCAACAGGTCTTGCACTGCCAAAGGCATACACAAACCTACCAATAAAAGTATGGCTTCCTGAATGCTGCACTTCTAACCATGAAGGCAATTGTTTGCCATCTTTTTCAATGGTCAAATCCCACCTACCTTGCATAGCTGTTCCATCTGCTTGATAATGGGCAAATGCATTAACACTAAAAAGTGAAAACATAAGAATAGCCAAAAAGCTATTTGAAACTGGTTTTTGATGCATTGTTTTCATGGCTTATTATTAAGTAGTATACAATCGTTTTAATCAAGAAAATCTAATTAGAGAATACAGCATTTCAATTTGGACCTGCTTCCCTTTGTTTTAAAATATTTTCTGCAATCAACAGATCAACCGGTCTGGTGATTTTAATATTGTTGTAATCCCCATCAATCAAGTGAATCATTTTGCCCGACGCTTCTACCACCGTGGCTTCATCTGTAAAAGATGCCAAATACTCCGTATCAAAAGCAGGAAGCAATAAACTTGTTTGAAAGGTTTGTGGTGTTTGTATAATTCTAACTAGGTTTCTATCTGCTACTTGACTAGCATCACCCTGAACAATTCTAATACTATCCGTTGCTGCAACTGCAGGAATGGCTGAACCTATTGCTAGGGCTTGTTCATAACAAGCTTTGATTAAATTTTCTGTTAACAAACAACGAACCCCATCGTGTACAAAAACAATTCCGGGTTCTTTAATACAATTCAACCCATTTTGAACTGAATGAAATCTTGTAGCTCCACCGATTACAAACTGAAGATCAATTGATGCATCAAGTTCTTTCAAAAGTTCTTGACCTTCCTTTAAAAAGTCCTTGGGTAGGACCAATAAAATTTGGATCTCAGGATAGGCTTTAAAAAACTGATTAATGGTATAATACAAAATGGGTTTCCCTCTCAGTAGTAAAAACTGCTTTGGTTTGTCCGCGCCCATTCTCAAACCGGATCCGCCCGCTACTATCACTGCATATTTTCGCATGTTCAACTATTTGTAAGAAAGATAGGACTATCCCAAAATGGCTTGTGATTCTTTCAATAACAATTCCGCATTAATAGCCGCAGTACCTACTTCTTCACAAACCAATCCACCTGCAAGATTGGCCATTTCAGCGGCCAAGTGCATGTCTTTGGTAATGGCATAGACCATGGATGCAACGGCAATAACGGTATCCCCAGCACCACTCACATCGGCAATATTTCTAACATGGGTAGGTATGATACAAGCCTCTTTGTCCATCTGATAAAACACCCCTTTTTCTGATAAAGTAATCAGTGAAATCCGATGTTGCAAATGCGCTTGCAAAGTTTGATGTACCAATTCCATATTAGCAAGGTCAACCTGATCTAAACTTAGATTCAACCCTTCTTTTACTTCTTTGAGATTGGGTTTAAAAATATCTACCCCTTGAAAAGCTAGAAAATTCTTTTTCTTAGGATCTACCGTAGTAACCACAGCATATTCCTTGCAAAGTGCTATTACTGCTTTGATACAACTAGCTGTTAAAACTCCTTTATTATAGTCTTCAAAAATGAGTACGTCAGGTTTTTCAGATTCAAACTGTTCTTTGATCTTATGTAACAAAATGGACTCGGTAGCCTTACTAATATCGCTAGTAATTTCAGCGTCTAAACGCATCATTTGTTGATTCCTACTCATGACCCTGGTCTTGTTAGTAGTAATCCGTTCAGTACTTGTTAAAAGTAAGGAAGTATTGATACCATGATCCGATAATAAAGCAGACAAATTTCTTCCATCTGCATCCTCACCAATCACAGAAATAATACTAGTATTGGCACCCAAAGAAGCTGCATTTAAAGCCACATTTGCTGCACCACCTACCCTATATTCCAATTTTTGTAAAGCCACAATGGGTACGGGTGCCTCCGGCGATATTCTATCCGTAGATCCCCACCAATATGTATCCAACATCACATCACCAATGATGGCTACTTTCAAATTTTTGAACTCCTCAAATAAAACCTTGATATCTGTATGAGACATGTTATTCAGCTCTTTTTTGATTGTTTACTGCCAGATAGTACAAAGGTACTCCGATGGCGGTAATACCCAAACCCCAAAGAGAATACGTAGGAGATGTCCATACTAATCCAATACAAAATGTGGTAGCCATAACAATATAGATCAATGGTAAAATAGGATATCCAAAGGCTTTATAAGGTCTTGGTGCATCTGGCAGTTTTTTCCTAAGAATAAAAATGCCAATAATGGTTAATATATAAAAGATCACCACTACAAAAGAAACCATAGTTAAAAGGTCTCCATATTTACCACTCAAACAAAGCAGACTTGCTACAAAACACTGAATCCACAAAGCATATTCAGGTACAGCGTTCTTATTAAGTTCTCCCGTTTTTTTGAAAAACAAACCATCTTTTGCCATGGTATAATACACCCTAGCACCCGCTAGAATTAGACCATTGTTACAACCAAAAGTAGAAATCATGATCATCACCGCAATAACAATGGTACCAGCGTTACCAAATATGGCATTGGCAGCAACTACTGCTACACGATCATTCTCTGCATAAGCAATCTGTTGTAAGGGCAGTACATGCAAATACATCAAATTGGCAGTTACATAAATCAAGGTTACAATCAAGGTTCCCAGAAACAAACTAAGTCCAATATTGCGTTGTGGATTTTTAATTTCACCTGCAATAAAAGTAACGTTGTTCCAAGAATCAGAGCTAAAAATAGAACCCACCATGGCTGCCGCGATGGCTCCTATTAAAACCGCTCCAGAAATGGGATGCCAACCCGTTGGTTGTAAAATCCCAGATGCATCTTTTGCACCAAGGTCTTGTACTGCTGTAAAACCTGTTGCCCAGTTTTCATTCCAAAAACTTTGTTTGGACAAAAGAAAACCAAACACAATTAGACCAAATAAAGAAACCAGCTTGGTTACTGTAAAAGTAGATTGGATAATCTTTCCCCCTTTAACACCGCGTGTATTGGTATAAGTAAGAAATACAATTAAGGCTATGGCCAATAGCTGTGCAGCAGAAACTTTTAAAAAGCCCAAATCAAGTAAAATATTACCTTCTCCTACGGCAGGTATCAAATAAGCAGTAAATCGGCTAAACGCCACCCCTACGGCCGCGATAGTAGCAGTTTGAATCACCGAAAAGAAACTCCAACCAAAGAGAAAGCCCACCAAGGGATTATAGGCTTCTTTTAAGTATACATATTGTCCACCAGCTTTGGGATACATGGCACTTAGTTCACCATAACTCACTGCAGCAGTAATGGTCATGAATCCAGTAATCAACCAGACTACAACCAGCCAACCAGCACTACCCACATTACGTGTAATATCTGCACTTACAATAAAGATACCTGAACCAATCATGCCCCCTGCCACAATCATAGTGGCGTCAAATAGACCAAGGGTAGGTTTGAAGCTGCTGTTTGTACTCATAAAAAAAATCCCGCTGTTTATAACGGGATTTGAAGATAATAAATATGATTGAAGTTCTTACTTCTTCTTGGCTTGGGCATTTAATCCCAAAATCAAGTCACTAGTAATATTGTAAGCAGTATCTTTTAAGTAGATCAAGTCTGGAGAACCAGTAAACACATAGGCATAACCTTTGTCTTTATTGTATTCTTTCAAATAGTCTTCAATACGCTTTTTTACTTCTTGCAAACGCTTGAAACTTTCATTTTGCAAATCTTGGTTCAACATTTGTTCTTTGTTTTGGAAAGTTTTTTCCATTTGACCCAACTCCTGTTGTTTGGCGGCTAATTCAGCCTGAGTCATAGATTGGGCATTCTTCTGTAATTCTTGGTACTTAGCAACAAAAGTGTTTTTCATTTCACCCAATTGTCTTCCATTGTCTTGGTCTTTGGCACGCAAAATATTACGTACTTCTTTAAAGTAATCATAATGGTTTTCAATGCTGTCCATTTCAAAATAGGCAATTTTAAAACTACCTGGGGTTGCAGCTACGGCAGAACTGGTACCGGCTGAAGTCTTTTTGTTGGAAAACTGAAGATAAAAAAGCACGGCTACGGCTAGTACCAATGCAATATTTAATCCTGTTGTAAAATTTTTCATGGCTGCTGTTTGAAGTTGTTTGAACCTGTTTAAAGGGTATTCCTTTCTAAACAAAATAAAAGTAGGAAGTTTTTACACTTCCTACTTTTCCTTGGTATGATTTAACAGAAATAAGGCTTATTCTTCTTCGTCAAAGCTCATCGCTTCGCGAGTAGTGGCCAATACTTCGTATTCTTCTTTGCTACCTACAATCATGTTCTCGAACTCTTTTTGTCCAGAACCTGCAGGAATCAAATGACCGGTAATCACGTTTTCTTTCAATCCCAACATGCTGTCCATTTTGCCTTGAATTGCAGCTTGGCTCAACACTTTGGTTGTCTCTTGGAATGACGCTGCTGAGATCCAGCTTTGTACACCCAAAGAGGCTTTAGTGATACCCAACAATACTGGTGTTGCTGTAGCTGGTTTAGCATCACGAACTTCTACTAGTTTCTTGTCACTTCTACGCAAGATGGAATTTTCTTCCCTGAACTCACGTACGGTAACAATTTGACCAGCTTTGAACTTGCTGCTTTCACCTGCCTCTGTAACAACTTTCTTGTCATAGATACGGTCGTTCTCTTCAATAAAGTCAAACCTGTCTTCCAGATCTTCTTCTAAGAACTTAGTATCACCCGCGTCAACAATCTCCACCTTCTTCATCATCTGGCGAACGATTACTTCTACGTGTTTGTCATTGATTTTTACACCCTGTAAACGGTAAACCTCTTGAATCTCGTTTACAACGTATTCTTGAACAGCAAATGGTCCTTTAATAGCTAGGATATCTGCAGGTGCAATTTGACCATCAGACATTGGTGTACCAGCTTTTACAAAGTCACCATCTTGCACCAAAATCTGGCGTGTCAATGGAACCAAGTATTTCTTAACCATTCCGTCTCTAGATTCAACAATGATTTCACGGTTACCACGCTTTACGTTACCAAAAGCTACCACACCATCAATTTCGCAAACAATGGCAGGGTTACCTGGGTTACGTGCTTCAAAGAGTTCAGTTACACGTGGCAGACCTCCTGTGATATCCCTAAGTTTACCAAGGATACGAGGAATCTTCACCAATACCTGACCCGCTTTTACGTCGTCACCTTCTTCAATACCAATATGTGATCCAACTGGTAAGTTATAGTGTTTGGCTTCTTTGCCGCCTTCTACAATAATGGTTGGGATCTTTGTTTTGTCTTTGGTTTCAATAACCACTTTTTCTCTGTGACCAGTTTGTTCATCAGCTTCATCGCGGTAAGTAACACCATCAATTACATCAGAGAACTTAATGGTACCATTTACTTCAGCAACAATAACGTTGTTGAATGGATCCCATGTACAAATCACATCTCCTTTCTTCACTTGCTGACCGTCTTTCACGTTCAGTGTAGCTCCGTAAGGAACGTTGTTAGTGATCATCAAACGGTCGTTCTTCACGTCCATGATACGAACTTCACCAGTACGTCCAATTACAATGCGCACTTTATTGCCTTCATTGTTAAGGGCGTCTACGGTACGTAAACCATCAAATTGGATAGTACCATCAAACTTAGCGTTCAGGGTAGATTCAATATTAGAAGATCCCGCAACACCACCCACGTGGAAGGTACGCAAGGTTAACTGTGTACCTGGTTCACCAATGGACTGGGCAGCAATAATACCCACAGCGTCTCCGCGTTGAGCTATATAGCCAGTTGCCAAGTTTTTACCATAACATTTTACACAAACACCACGCTTAGCTTCGCAAGTCAATACAGACCTGATTTCAACGGTTTCAATACCGCTGTCTTCAATTTGCTTAGCTACGTCATGAGAAATTTCTTCACCAGCTAAGATGATTAGTTCCTCTGTTACAGGATGGTAAACATTGTGTAAAGAAGTACGTCCTTCAATTCTATCTGCTAATGGTTCAATTACGTCTTCATTATCCTTCAAAGCTGAAGTAGCATTACCACGTAAAGTACCGCAATCATCTTCTGCAATTACCACGTCTTGAGAAACGTCTACCAACCTACGAGTCAAGTAACCAGCATCGGCAGTTTTCAAGGCAGTATCCGCAAGACCCTTACGAGCACCGTGGGTAGAGATAAAGTAATCCAATACGTTTAGACCACCTTTAAAGTTAGAAAGGATGGGGTTTTCAATTACCTCAGAACCTGAGCTACCACTCTTTCTTGGTTTGGCCATCAATCCACGAATACCTACCAGCTGTTTAACCTGTGTTTTACTACCACGGGCTCCGGAATCCAACATCATGTAAACTGAGTTGAAACCTTGCTTATCAGTAGCCATTTCGCGAATCAGGGTTTCTGTGATACGTGTATCCACACGGCTCCAGATATCAATAACTTGGTTATAACGCTCGTTATTGGTAATTAAACCCATATTATAGTTTTCCCAAACCTCTTCTACTTCAGTTTTTGCATTGTCCAGCAATTCATCACGCAAATCTGGAACAATCAAGTCATTTACACTAAAGCTCAAACCACCACGGAAGGCCATACGGAATCCAAGTGTTTTGATATCGTCCAAGAACTTAGCAGTTTTTGGAACGTCAGTGATTTTGATAATGTCTCCAATAATTTCACGCAAATTCTTCTTGGTCAACAAAGCATTGATAAAACCAACTTCTACTGGAACGTGCTGGTTAAACAAACAACGTCCAACAGTTGTCTCAATCAATTTGTTGCTCAACTTTCCATTCTCACGAACCATTGTTTTTACACGGATATTGGCGTGAAGGTCTACCACTTTTTCGTTGTAAGCAATCACCACTTCATCCATGTTATAGAAAGCCATGCCTTGACCCTTGATCACTTCATTGTCCATGGTTTTCTTACCCTTGGTCATGTAATACAATCCCAAGACCATGTCCTGTGAAGGAAGGGTAATTGGCGTACCATTCTGAGGGTTCAAAATGTTGTGAGAAGACAACATCAACAATTGGGCTTCCAAAATAGCAGCATTGCTCAAAGGCACGTGCACGGCCATCTGGTCACCATCAAAGTCGGCGTTGAAAGAAGAAGTTACCAATGGGTGTAACTGAATGGCTTTTCCTTCTACTAATTTTGGTTGGAAGGCCTGGATACTCAAACGGTGCAATGTTGGGGCACGGTTCAGCATGATTGGGTGACCTTTCAATATATTTTCCAAGATATCCCAAACAACTGCTTCTTTGCGATCTACCAATTTCTTGGCGCTCTTCACAGTTTTTACAATACCTCTTTCAATCAATTTTCTAATAACAAATGGCTTGAACAATTCCGCAGCCATGTCTTTTGGTAAACCGCACTCGTGGATTTTCAATTCAGGTCCAACCACAATTACAGAACGTCCAGAATAATCCACACGCTTACCAAGTAAGTTCTGACGGAAACGACCTTGCTTACCTTTCAACACATCGCTCAAAGATTTCAATGCACGTCCACCTTCTGCTTTTACAGCATTCGATTTACGGCTATTGTCAAACAATGAGTCAATGGCTTCTTGTAACATACGTTTTTCATTACGTAAGATTACTTCAGGCGCTTTGATCTCTAACAAACGCTTTAAACGGTTGTTACGGATAATTACCCTACGGTATAAGTCATTCAAATCAGATGAGGCAAAACGGCCACCATCCAATGGAACCAATGGACGCAATTCTGGAGGAATCACAGGAATATACTGCATCACCATCCACTCAGGGCGGTTGGTAATACGTGTACCTGCATCACGGAATGATTCTACCACGCTCAAACGCTTTAAGGCATCAGCCTTACGTTGTTGAGAAGTTTCAGTGGCAGCAGCATTACGCAAAGAGAAACTCAAACCATCTAGGTCAATTCTTTCTAAAAGAGCGTGAACTGCTTCAGCACCCATTTTAGCAACGAATTTTTGAGAATCGTCATCAGGAAGGTATTGGTTATCCTTTGGCAAATTGTCAAGGATATCTAAGTATTCCTCTTCGGTTAAAAGATCACCCATGTTTAGGTTTTCTTTGATACCGCCTTGGATTACTACATAGCGTTCGTAGTAAACAATGGTTTCTAATTTCTTAGAACTCATTCCCAACAAATAACCAATCTTGTTAGGTAAGCTTTTGAAGTACCAGATATGCACTACAGGAACAACCAATTTGATATGTCCCATGCGCTCTCTACGCACTTTCTTTTCAGTTACTTCTACACCACAACGGTCACAAACGATACCCTTATAACGGATACGCTTGTACTTTCCACAGGCGCATTCGTAATCTTTAACGGGTCCGAAGATCCTTTCACAAAACAAGCCATCACGCTCGGGTTTATAAGTCCGGTAGTTGATGGTTTCAGGCTTTAACACTTCACCAAAACTTCTTTCCAGAATGCTATCAGGCGATGCTAGGCTGATGGTGATCTGTGAAAAAGTAGGTCTAGGTTTGTTATCTCTTTTGATTGCCATATCGGGTTTGAGAATTTGTATTATTTTATGTTGTTTCAACCGAATTTGTTGATTCGGTTGTCTGTCAATGTTAAGTTTAAAAAGAATGGAAAAGAGGATGACAGTTGTTACCGTCATCCACCTTCCAAATTCATTTATTCAAACTTAAGGTCAAGACCCAAGCCTCTCAATTCATGTACCAATACATTGAATGATTCTGGTACACCTGGACGTGGGATATTATCTCCCTTAACAATGGCTTCGTAGGTTTTAGCACGGCCAATGATATCATCCGATTTGAGGGTTAACAATTCTTGTAAGATATTGGCTGCACCATATGCTTCCAGTGCCCAAACCTCCATCTCACCAAAACGCTGACCACCAAACTGTGCCTTACCACCCAACGGTTGTTGTGTAATCAAGCTATATGGTCCAATTGAACGGGCGTGCATTTTATCATCAACCATGTGGTGTAGTTTGATCATGTAGATCACACCCACAGTAGCTTTCTGATGGAAACGCTCTCCAGTTTCACCATCGTATAGATAAGTATGTCCATTTCTAGGAATGCCTGCTTCAACACAGTATTCTTCAATTTGTGTTGTAGAAGCACCATCAAAAATTGGCGTAGCAAATTTGACACCCAATTTTTTACCGGTCCATCCAAGAATGGTTTCGTAGATCTGACCCAAGTTCATCCTAGAAGGTACCCCTAGTGGATTCAATACAATATCCACTGGTGTTCCATCTTCCATGAATGGTAAGTCTTCTGCACGAACAATTTTTGCAACGATACCCTTGTTACCGTGTCTACCCGCCATCTTATCCCCTACTTTCAGCTTACGCTTAACAGCAAGATATACTTTAGCCAGTTTCAATACACCAGCAGGTAATTCATCACCAATGCTAATATTGAATTTTTCACGTTTGTATCGGCCCAACTCTTCGTTGAACTTAATGCTATAGTTGTGTAACAAAGTGTTGATCTGATCATCTGTTTTGGCATCACCAGTCCATCCCAAAGGATTTACGTTTTGGTAATCAATAGTGCTCAAGTTCTTTTGATTAAACTTAGCGCCTTTGCCAATCAGCATTTCACCAAAGTTGTTGCTTACACCAGTGCTAGCCTTGTCTTTCAACAGGGTTTGCAATTTGTCTAACAACAATTCTTTAATGCTTTCAACATTTTGTTGGTGAACTTTTTCAACTTTTTCTAACTGTGCTTTTTCACGAATCTTGCCGTTCTTATCTTTCTTAGCACGTTGGAATAGTTTCTTGTCAATCACCACACCTTCAGTTCCGTTTGGAGCTTTCAAAGAAGCATCTTTTGCATCACCGGCTTTGTCACCAAAGATGGCACGCAATAATTTTTCTTCTGGTGTAGGATCAGATTCACCTTTAGGAGTGATCTTACCAATTAAGATATC
>Ga0075152_10000195_pt1 | contig 49076 bp, 41 predicted proteins | sample JI61114C2DNA_FD_70964 | JGI IMG/M metagenome (GOLD analysis project Ga0075152, IMG submission 70964) | Wastewater effluent complex algal communities from Wisconsin, to seasonally profile nutrient transformation and Carbon sequestration -... | ecosystem: Engineered > WWTP > Effluent > Algae...
GAAATTCAATGGCACAAAATTCTGGCTCAATCCATAGCCTGTATTGCTATGTTTTTAATAGGAGCACCATTGGGTGCAATTATTAAGAAGGGCGGGCTTGGTGTGCCAGTGCTGATGTCAATTGTCTTCTTTATAATATTTTATGTGCTTTCGCTCATGGGCGAAAAATGGGCCAAGCAAGGTACAATGTCCGTGGCTGGTGGAATGTGGTTGGCAAATCTGGTTTTGATGTCCATTGGAATTCTGTTTTTAAGGCAAGCCCGAGCCGATGCGCGGTTGTTTGATTCCGATTTCTATTCAGTGATTTGGGATAAGTTGTACAGAAGGTTTAGAAAACAGCCTAAAAACACTAGTTAGTTTTGGTATTATGAACGCATTCGCATATTTTTGCGCGTTGAAAATATAAGAAAGCTAAAAATTTAAGAACAGATGTACCTCAATTCAGAAAAGAAACAAGAATTGTTCAGCAAACATGGTTTTGCAAAGAAGAAGACAGACACAGGCTCTCCTGAGTCTCAAATTGCTTTATTTACGCACAGAATCAATCATTTGACTCAACATTTACAAGGTCAGAAAAAGGATTTCTCAACGCAAACTGGTCTTTTGAGATTGGTTGGAAAGCGTAAGAAGTTGCTAGGCTACCTTGAGAATACTAATATCGAAAGATTCAGAGCAATCAAAGCAGATCTTGCCATACGCTAATAAGATTTAGATAACAAGAGATAGGGGACCAATCGGTTCCCTTTTCGCATTTATAATTAAACCAAGGAATGGCTGTGAATTGTAGGTCATTCTAAAAATCCTACCTAATGAAACCAACTATTATTTCAAAAACATGCACGCTGCCTGATGGCCGTCAAATCACACTCGAGACAGGAAAACTTGCTCGCCAGGCTGATGGTGCAGTTGTATTGCGAATGGGCAATACCATGTTGCTAGCTACAGTAGTAGCAAGCGTTAACGCAAAAGAAGGAATTGACTTCTTACCCTTATCTGTAGATTATCAAGAGAAATTTGCATCAACAGGAAAAATTCCAGGCGGCTTCTTAAAACGTGAAGGCCGCCTTTCCGACTACGAAATCTTAATTAGCCGGTTAGTAGATCGTGCTATTCGTCCTTTGTTTCCAGATGATTATCATGCTGAAACACAAGTTAACATCCAATTAATTTCTGGCGACCCTGCTGCGCTACCTGATTCATTGGCTGCTTTTGCAGCTTCTGCTGCACTGGCTGTTTCTGATATTCCTTTTCAAGGGCCAATTTCAGAGGTGCGTGTTATTAGGCTTGATGGTCAGTTCATTATAAGCCCAACGCTCGAGCAAAAAGAGAAGGCTGATCTTGACTTTATTGTGGCCGCATCCATCGAAAACATTTTGATGGTGGAAGGCGAATGCAAGGAGATCAATGAAGAAGATATGCTTACTGCATTGAAGCTTGCGCATGACGTAATCAAGACTCAGTGCCAGGTTCAAATTGAATTGATGCAGGCTGCAGGTAAAACTGAAAAGAGAACCTATCAGCATGAAGTAAAAGATGAAGCTTTCAAGGAAGAACTTTTCAAACTTTTATATGATAAAGTATATGGCGTTGCCCTTCAGCAATTAGCCAACAAGCATAGCCGCTCAGAACTCTTCGGAAAAATCTATGACGATTATATTGAAGCACTTCCAGAAGACACAACCGTTAATAAAGACTTAGTAAAGAAATATTATAAGGACATTCAAAAAGCAGCCTGCCGTAATTTGGTGTTGAATGAGAAAGTTCGCTTGGACGGTCGCAAGACAAATGAGATTCGCTCTATCTGGTCTGAGGTTGATTACCTTCCTTCAGCACACGGTTCAGCTGTTTTCACGCGTGGTGAAACTCAATCGCTGACCAGTGTAACGTTAGGTACAAAGCTTGATGAACAAATGATTGATGGTGCCATGTTTGAGGGTAGCAGTAAATTTATTCTCCATTATAACTTCCCAGGATTTTCAACTGGTGAGGTGAAGCCTAATCGCGGCCCGGGCCGCAGAGAAGTTGGTCATGGAAACCTTGCTATGCGTGCATTGAAGCAAGTCCTTCCTAACCTTCAAGAAGGACCTTATACCATTCGTATTGTTTCTGATATTTTGGAATCGAATGGCTCTTCATCGATGGCAACTGTATGTGCTGGTTCATTAGCACTTATGGATGCAGGTATTAAAATTTCAGCCCCGGTATCAGGTATTGCCATGGGTATGATTTCAGACAGCAAGACAAAGAAGTATGCAATCCTTTCAGATATCCTTGGTGATGAAGATCATCTAGGAGATATGGACTTCAAGGTAACAGGTACTGAAAAAGGTATCACGGCTTGCCAGATGGATTTAAAAGTTGATGGATTGACCTATGATGTTTTAAAAGAAGCCTTGGATCAAGCCAAAGAAGGCCGCCTTCATATTCTTAATGAAATGAAGAAGACGATCACCACTCCTAATGCCGACTTGAAACCACATGCCCCACGCGCGGTTACCATTGTAATTGAAAAAGATTTGATTGGTGCAGTAATCGGGCCCGGTGGTAAAGTGGTTCAAGAGATTCAGAAGACAACCGGTGCTACCATCGTTATTGAGGAGGTTGGTAACAAAGGTATCGTTAACATCTTCGCCAATAACCAAGAGGTTATGGATGCCGCTGTAAGACGTGTTAAAAATATTGTGGCCGTGCCTGAAGTAGATCAGGTTTATGATGGCGTTGTTAAATCAATTATGCCGTTTGGTGCTTTTGTAGAGTTTATGCCAGGGAAAGATGGCTTACTTCATATTTCGGAAATTAAGTGGGAACGCCTTGAAACGATGGATGGCGTAATGGAAGTAGGGGAACAAGTGAAAGTAAAACTGGTTGAAGTAGATAAAAAAACGGGTAAATTCAGATTATCACGCAAAGTGTTGCTACCTAAACCCCCAAGAAAAGACGAAGCTCCGAGTGCATAAGATTTTTTGCTTATAGTGGATTTTGGAACTAATTTTTCGCTTTTTAGTGTTTGATTTAAACGCAACGAAGTTCGATGAGACAGTTAAAGATCAGCAAGCAGATTACAAATCGAGAGAGTCAATCTCTCGATAAGTATCTTCAAGAGATTGGTAAAGTTGATTTGATCACGGCCGATGAGGAAGTAAAACTGGCCAAACAGATTAAGGCTGGTGATCAGATTGCATTGGAAAAGCTTACCAAAGCAAACCTGCGATTTGTTGTATCCGTAGCCAAGCAATATCAAAATCAAGGATTATCCTTAGGTGATTTGATCAACGAAGGAAACCTTGGTTTGATAAAAGCTGCACAGCGCTTTGATGAAACTCGCGGTTTTAAATTTATTTCTTATGCGGTGTGGTGGATTCGTCAATCCATTTTACAGGCTTTGGCAGAACAATCTCGTATAGTTCGACTTCCGTTGAATCGAGTTGGTTCTTTGAATAAAATCTCAAAGACATTTTCAGAGCTGGAACAAAAATTCGAACGGGAACCCTCACCGGATGAATTAGCGGAAGTGCTTCAGGTTACAACAGCCGAAGTTGTTGATACCATGAAGATTTCTGGCCGCCATGTTTCTATGGATGCACCGTTTGTTCAAGGTGAAGAGAATAGTCTTTTAGATGTGCTTGAAAATGGGGGCGAGGAAACCCCGGATTCCGCTTTAATGACGGATTCACTTAGGCGAGAAGTTCAACGGGCTCTGTCCACGTTAACGCAGCGCGAATCAGATGTAATTGCGTTGTACTTTGGATTGAATGGAGAGCAAGCCATGACACTAGAGGAGATAGGTGAGAAGTTTAACCTGACACGCGAACGTGTTCGCCAGATAAAGGAAAAGGCTATCAGGCGACTGCGCCACACCTCAAGAAGCAAAGCATTAAAGCCTTACTTGGGTTAGTAATGTTCAATTAATACTTTATGTGAGGGTCTCAACACATTGAGACCCTTTTTATTAAAATTTTTAAATCGATGATATGGAGAAGCAGGAAAACGTTAAAGTTCTAATTATTGGCTCGGGCCCCGCTGGTTATACAGCTGCAATCTATGCGGCACGGGCAGGTCTAAACCCCGTGCTATTTACAGGTGGTCAGCCCGGTGGTCAGCTTACCATTACCAATGATGTCGAGAACTTTCCCGGTTACCCGGAAGGTGTAAATGGCCCACAAATGATGATGGATCTGCAAAAGCAAGCCGAACGTTTTGGCACCAAAGTAATTTATGGATTGGTGACTTCGGTTGACTTCTCAACGTATCCTTTAAAAGTTACGGTTGACGAAAAAGATATTTATATAGCTGAAAGTGTTATTGTATCAACCGGTGCTTCTGCAAAATATCTCGGCATCCCATCTGAAGATAAGTTTGCTAACAAAGGCGTATCTGCATGCGCGGTATGCGATGGTTATTTTTATCGAGGTAAAGATGTAGCTGTGGTTGGCGCGGGAGATTCAGCAGCCGAAGAAGCAACCTATCTTTCTAAACTCTGTACCAAAGTGCATTTGATTGTTCGCAGAGAGGAAATGCGCGCCTCTAAAATTATGCAGCAACGTGTTATGAATACGCCTAACATTGAGATTCACTGGAATACTGAAACGGAAGAAATTGTTGGTGACGATAGTGGCGTAACCGGAGTTAGGATTTCGAATAACAAAACTGGTGAGAAGAAGTTGCTCTCGATAAATGGATTCTTCTTAGCCATAGGACATAAACCCAATACCGATATTTTTGAAGGTCAGTTGGACAAAGATGAAGCTGGCTATGTAAAAGTGCTTGCGGGTTCAACCAAAACAAATGTTGAAGGTGTGTTTGCCGTAGGCGATGTGGCTGATAGAGTTTATCGGCAGGCAATTACCGCAGCAGGCAGTGGTTGTATGGGTGCACTGGATGCTGAAAAGTTTCTGGCAGCTAAGGAAATGGAAGTAGCTCATTAAAAATTCTATCATGAAACTGGATATTCTAGTATTGGCAGCCCACCCCGATGATGCAGAACTGGGTTGCGGAGCAACAATCGCCAAACAAGTTTCTCTCGGAAGAAAGGTTGGGGTAATTGATTTTACGCAAGGCGAATTAGGCACTCGAGGTACCATTCAAACACGAGCCCAGGAGGCAAAAGATTCAGCTTCAATACTTGGGTTAGCGGTGCGTGTAAATCTTGGTTTTAAAGATGGCTTCTTTATTAACAATGAGGCCCACCAACTAGCGGTTATTCGACTTCTCAGAAAATTTCAACCCGAAATTGTATTGGCCAACGCCATTTACGATCGTCATCCCGACCACGGCAAAGGTTCTGATCTTGCATTCGACTCTTGTTTTTATTCCGGGCTTGCTAAAATTGAAACTAAGGATGATGGAAAGGTGCAAGCTGCCTGGCGACCAAAACATCTTTATCATTATATTCAAAGTCAATTGATACCGCCCGATTTTGTGGTTGATGTTTCTGATTTCTGGGAAACCAAAATGAATGCTGTTCGGGCATTTAAAACTCAGTTCTATGATCCTACTAGTGATGAACCCGAAACCTTTATTTCCAATCCTGGCTTTATGAAATTATTGGAATCGCGCGGGCAAGAGTTTGGCTATAGCATTGGAGCCAGGTATGGCGAAGGGTTTACAGTGCGCAAGGTGATTGGTGTTGATGATATTTTTTCGCTTCGGTAAAATTGGAGACCTGCAATCAATTACCCACTGAAGTTAACGACTTCCCAATCATACCATTTTTGTGTTTTCGGAAATTGAAGAGAAAATCCTATCTTTAACTATGGAAGAAACGCTGATTTATCCGCCTCGTACCATGATGGAGGTTTTCAAAATGTTGCCCGAAGGTACATTGGCCGAAATTATCAATAACCGTTTGTATATGTCTCCAAGCCCCGTAGGAAAACACCAGCGCGTTTTACGTGATCTTTTTCGAAGTATAGACAAATTCATAGTCGCTAATAAAGCTGGAGAAATATTCTTTGCCCCATTTGATGTTTTTCTTGATGAGGAGGAAAATGCTGTGCAGCCGGATATAATTTTTGTTTCAGCATCTAACTTATCTATTGTTGATGATGATGGCGTGATTCATGGTATTCCTGACTTACTCATCGAATTGCTTTCGCCTGGCAACCCAACACATGATACGGTTACAAAGAAAGAACTCTACGAAAAATTTGGAGTGAAGGAATATTGGATTGTTGACCCCGCCACAAAAGCCACCATTGGTTATGCACTAAGCGGAGGCGTTTATAAAAAGATTGAATCAGAAGTTGGAAAAATAGATTCGATTCTTCTTAGTAAGTCGTTTAGCTTTTAAACCATCCTCTTAAATTCTTATAACTTAAGTTTAATTTTGTCCTTATGGAGCCAACCGGTGAATGCTCCACTTATCATCCGTCTTATAATACACAATCCGATCGTGCAATCTACTCGGCCTTCCTTGCCAGAATTCTAGTTCAAGTGGCTCAACGGCATAGCCGCCCCATTGATGTGGCTTTGGTAACACAGGCTGATCTTTAAATCTTGTTTCAATTTCTTTCGCACGTTCGTCAAGTAAACTACGACTTTTAATTAACGAACTTTGTGGCGATGCCCACGCACCAATCTGGCTTGTACGCGGCCGACTTTGAAAATAAGTTTCAGAAACCTTTTCATCTACCCGCGAACAAATTCCTTCAACCCGAACCTGTCTTTCTAACTCCGGCCAAAAAAAGGTGAGGGCACAAGCAGGATTAGCATCTAACTCTTTTCCTTTCTGACTTTGATAATTTGTGTAGAACAGAAATTTATTTTCTTCAACACCCTTCAATAAAACAATTCGTGCCGAAGGCTTTAAGGTTTCAGTTATGGTTGAAAGCGTCATGGCATTGGGCTCAAGCGCTTCCGACTTGATAGCTTCCTGAAACCATTTAGTAAATTGATAAATAGGATTTTTATTAACATTAGATTGATCCAACGAATCTTTCGTGTATTCTTTTCGGATGTCAGAAAGGGTTGACATAATATTTTCAAAGATTAATTATAGAATTGTTTGTATTACCTGATTTTAATCAATTTTAGCACAAATAATTTTTCAAACATAACTGGTTAATGTAATTCACGTTATTTAGTTTTCGACATGGATTTTTTTAAATATAAAAATAAAGTGCCCCCTCAAAAAGGTGGACTTTTACTATCAGAACCTTATTTGGCAGATCCTAATTTTGAGCGCACCACCATTTTGCTTACCGAGCATAATGAAGATGGTTCGGTAGGTTTTATTTTGAACAAGCCTTCGGAAACCCGGGTTGGCGAAGTTATGGACGATTTGAAAGCATTTGATAGTCGGGTTTTTATTGGCGGACCCGTGCAGCAAGACACGCTGCACTTTATTCACCGCATACCTTCATTAAGTGATTCCATTGAAATTATACCCGGTATTTTTTGGGGCGGAAACTTTGATCAATTAATTTATCTGATTGATAATAAACAACTTACGGCAACGGAAATCAAATTCTTTTTAGGATACAGCGGTTGGACAAATGGGCAATTGGATGAAGAGATCACCGTTGATTCATGGATTGTTAGCGATCGGGTATCTGAAGAATTAGTCTTTGAAACCGAGCCCGAATTAATGTGGAAAAAAGCGATGCAAGGGTTAGGCGGAAGGTTTTCGGTATATTCCAATTACCCGGCCGATCCGCGCATGAATTAAAGGATTTTAGTACTTTTACCCATCCTCGGGAAGAGGAGTGAAAGATGATGATGATGGAAAACGATAAAGAGGTGCAAGTGGAGCAGAGAACTGAGGAGGTTACTGATTCTATACTTGAAAACAAGGTACAACCCGAGCATTTAACTAACGATCAAGATCATTCAGGTAATGATAGCCCCGATGCCGATCTACCCGATAACGATCGAGAGACTGAAGACTATTCTGCTTTTTCTAAAGCAGAATTAGTAGCCAAGATTAAAGATCTCGCCAAAGAAGACGATGTGCGCAAGGGTGAGTCCTTACTAAAAATTATCAAGCCTTTGTATGATAACCTGCGCGATAACGAAAGGGCAGCGGCACTTCAAAGGTTTATTAACGAAGGCGGCATTGAACAAGATTTTGAATATCGGTTCGATGATGATGATCATGCCTTTGATGCCATCTCAAAATTAATTCGCGACCGAAAAAACTTATACTTTAAAAACTTAGAGGAAAAGAAGACAGATAATCTTCAAAAGAAGAATGAGATTCTAGAAAAGTTGCGCGCGTTGATGGATGGCGATGACTCCGCTCATTCATTTCAAATTTTTAAAGAATTGCAAAACGAATGGAAGCACGTAGGGCCGGTTTCCATGGCGCATGTTAAAACACTTTGGGCCAATTACAATGCATTGATTGATCGGTTCTATGATCACCGAAATATTTACTTCGAACTCAAAGAGCTTGATCGTAAGAAAAACCTTGAACTTAAAGTAGAGTTATGTATTAAGGCAGAGCATTTGATTTCCAAAGAAAGAATTAAAGATGCGGTGCAAGAATTGAATGAACTCCATCATGAGTTTAAGCACATTGGTCCTGTGCCTAAGGATGATCAGGAACCCGTATGGCAGCGCTTTAAACTTGCTTCCGATGCGGTCTATGCTAAGCGTGATGCTTTTCTTGTGGATTTACAAGGCGAGCTGAAGAAAAATCTGGAAGCTAAGCTTAAGATTGAAGAGGAAGTTGAAGCATTTGTTTCCTTTACTTCGGATCGTATTAAAGAATGGAATCAAAAAACAAAAGAAATTCTTGAAATACAGAAACGGTGGGATGCCGTTGGGGGTGTGCCCCGAGCAAAGACAAAAGACCTCAACAAAAAATTCTGGGCAGCTTTTAAAGGCTTCTTCCACAACAAGAATCAATTCTTTAAAAAGTTGGATGAAGAGCGCGATAAGAACTTGAAAGCAAAACAAGAACTGGTTGCCCGCGCCATTGAATTAAAATCGAGTGAAGATTGGGTTAAGTCTTCAAATGAATTGAAAAACTTACAGCGCGTGTGGAAAGAGATTGGGCCGGTGCCAGAGAAACAACGCGATAAAATCTATAAAGAATTTAAGGAAGCATGTGACCATTTCTTTCAGCAGCAACGCGGAACGTTAGAAAAGGCTGATCAGGAGCAAGGCGAAAACTTAATTAAGAAAGAAGCAATCGTTAAAGAACTGGAGGCGGCTACTACAGCTGGAACCGGAACAATTGAGAATCTTCAGGCGTTGCAAGCACGATTTAATGAAATTGGGTTTGTGCCAAAGCATGCGGTTGCCTCTATAAAGAATCAATTTTCGTTAGTAGTTGCCAAATATATTGGCTCTATAAAAGGATTGAGTGCTTCACAAAAGGATCAGGCGGCATTGGAAATTCAAATCAATGGCTTACGGAATGACCCACAAGCAGAACGGAAATTGCAGCATAAGGAACAACACTTGCGCAAACAAATTACCCAGGCCGAAAATGATTTGGCTACTTTGCGTAACAATTTAGAGTTTTTTGGCCGCTCTAAGAATGCCGTGAAATTGAAAGAAGAGTTTAATGGTAAAATCTCCGAAGCAAGCGATCATCTTTTTGAATTAAAAAAGCAGCTAAAACTGCTTAAATCAGTTTAGAAAGCCTTGCAAAAACAAACAGTTCCCTTATTTTTGCACCCTCTTAAAGCCTCCTTAGCTCTCCCGATAACTATCGGGAGGTGGAGCAACTGGAAGTTTAAAGTGAAAGTGGTACGCCTCCTTAGCTCAGCTGGTAGAGCAACTGACTTGTAATCAGTAGGTCGCTGGTTCGATTCCGGCAGGGGGCTCTGAAGATCAGGCAGTTGCATTAAGTTGTGACTGCCTTTTTTATTTGATACATACAGGATACATACAGTTTTGTCGATATTTTCGATCTATTCAGCATGATTCTGAAATTTCATGCACTATCTATGCTTTATCTATGGCTTTGACTTGGATTTAGTACACCAGAAAACTTGCAACCTCAGCTTCTTTTAAGCCAGTGTGTTGGCAGAACTCTTGGATGGTTACAAATTCATTTTTCTTTTTGCCCAGGCGTTGGCGAATATCGCTAATCAACTTCCGCGCTGTACGCTCTCTCTTGCCGGTAATGTTTTGAACATCCTTCGGGTAAACACAAATTCGATTTGGTACTAATGTTGGCATAAACGGCAACTACGGCATCAGAATTTTTCTTACCGTAAAGTACCGCATAGTTTCGAATAAAGTTTGCGTCTACAAGCTGAGTTAACGCCAATAATATGCTTATGCATTGAATTGCTTTGCTCTGCTTAATGACACGCGGACGAAACATTAACATAAATTTTTTCAACTATGGCAAGGCAAAAAGGTATTATCAAATTACAAGGACAGATGGGAGGAGTATCCTTCTATAAGTCCCAGCAAGATGGATTTCTTGCACGTGAAAAAGGAGGCGTTGATGCTGAACGCATCAAGAACGATCCCAATTTTGAACGCACACGTGAGAACGGTGCAGAGTTCGGACGCGCTGGCGCGGCCGGCAAGCTGTTGAGGACCGCATTACGCGCACTTCTCATCAACATTGCAGATAGTCGGATGACAAGCCGCTTGACTCGTGAGATGGTCAAAGTCATTCAGGCAGATGCCACTAACGTACGCGGACAGCGTAATGTGATCGATGGAGAAGCGGAGTTACTGAATGGCTTTGAGTTCAACCTGGACGGAAAGCTTGGCAGTACATTTTTTGCTCCGTTCACTCCAACCATTGATCGTCCTTCTGGCAATATTTCGGTTGATGTTCCAGATTACATCCCTGGAAACATGATCGGAGCGCCACAAGGTGCAACTCATTTCCGGTTGATCGCAGCAGGCGTTGAAGTTGACTTTGAAGCAGGAAGCTATGTGGTAACTACTTCTGCAACTCCTGAAGTAGTAATTGGTCCACAAACTGAAGCAGCGTTGACCTTGACCAATGCGGTAACACCCGCCAGCACGAAACCGCTCTTTGCAGCCTTCGGTATTGAATTCCTGCAGTTCGTCAATGGCGCTTATTACCCATTGAAGAACGGAGTTTATAACGCTTTAGCGTTAGTGTCTGTTGACGGTGGCGTGTAATGGAACTGGAGCTATTCAGGACGTATGACCCTGAAGGAACCAATGGGGAACTCAAGCTCGTGGTGTGCAACACCATCGAGCTTCCCTGGCTCCAGAACGAGCGGAATGTTTCCTGTATTCCTGAAGGAAGGTACGAGCTTCGGAAGCGATTCATAAAAAAATTTGGGTTGCACTTGTTGGTTGTGGATGTGCCGGATAGAAGCTGGATACTTATTCATCCTGCCAATGACGCAAAGACTCAACTGAAAGGATGCATCGCACCCGTCACTAAGTTGACCGGACCAGGTAAGGGAAATGAATCGCGTTTAGCGAATGAAAAGCTGAAGGCACTTGTGCTGGAAGCTTTGGAACGAAAGGAGAAAGTATTTATCACGATTAAATCGAAGTGATCATGAAATTGGTAGAAAGATTAAAGGCACCTACTCCGAAATTTTTTAGAGTGTTGCGAAATGTTGGACTCGCGCTGGCTGCTGCCGGTGGCGCATTGCTTACGGCTCCCATTGCTTTACCAGTCGCGGTTATAACCGTGGCTGGATATATCACGGTGGCCGGTGGTGTTATCACGGCAGTGAGTCAGACAGCGGTAGACGGTGAAAAGGATTGCAAAGATGACGACTCATAGCAACCATGGCGGTACCGTGGCCGGGACGGCCGGAGGTACCCTCCTCACGATCTTCGCGAATATTCATTCGGAGGACATTGTAAAGACTGCGGTGTTAGCGTGTATTGGTGCGGTGGTCAGTTTTACAATCTCCATAGCGATGAAGTGGATCTCGAAGAAAATGAGAAGATCATCGAACTAATTCAGAAGGCTTCCCAAGTGGAGGCCTTCTTTGTTTTACACGCATCCCAAGAATATGCTGACAAAGAAAAAGGAAAAAAAGAAAGCTAACCCACTTGAAGGGCGAGGCAAGCAAAGCAAGGAGGAACGGAATAAATGAAGGCATGCGCGCGGTATGTGTTTATGCCGTAGTTCCTTGCTTTGCTTATGGTGAGGGCATGTGTGCGCCCGGCTACCTTTGCGGTTTTTTTGACTTTTCATCCTAGTCCAAAAAAAGCCCCCTAAAAAGGGAGCTCTGAAATGCCAACCTCAAGCCAGAAGACCCGAAGCCAAACCTCACGCGCACTGCACGTGACTGTGCGATAGAACATAAAGGGGCGAACCCACTTGCACCAAACACCGCCTAGCAGCCACCAGCCACCGATGCGGAAACGAAATATATATTTAAACATGATGCTCGACCACGGGACCGGAGAGTAAGGTGCAAGGGCCGCCAAAAGAAAATACTACCTGGCGGAAGAAGTGAGGTACGAACGACTGACAAAAGGTGGAGATTTTGTTTTGAGTCGGGCGTAGCGAACCCTTGACGGCTTACGAACCGTATGCCCGTAACTTTGTATTATGTTTAATTTTTTTTGGGAGGAAGAGACCTTAGCCACAACATGAAATCCCTTGTTGGATCGGTGGACATTTTATAGTCCCGTAGGAACAAAATACACAGCAATCGCCCTGCTTTGGCTTTAAGAGAGTCTTGCAATTTTCGCACTCATAAAAGTATTGACAAGCATTTGTTGGCATTTCTTCCTCCTTCTTAAATCCACAAACAGGACAGGTAATTATAGAATTGAGAATAATTGTTGCTTCTATCATGTGACTTTTATTTTTAGTAATACGGGTCTGTTAAAGTGTTGTTACTATTTCATTTGCTTCTGTCCTTGTTCGACTTTGTATCCTGTTAAATTAATTGCCTCGATGATTTTATCAATTTTAACTTTCTGTTCATCAAATTCTACAGTCGTTGACTCTTTCTCATATGAAGCCTTTACAAGCGAAACACCAGGTAACTTTTTAACCTCACTCTCGATGTGTAGTTCACATGAAGAACATGTCATTCCTGAAACCTTTAGCTCAATTATTTTATTCTGGTTTTGATCTTCTGCAATGATATTCTGATTATTGCTAAAGAAGAATTTTGAATAGGTAGGGAATGTTATCAGAAGAAATGAGAGGATGGTAATAAGGGCTAAAAATTTCTTTGACTGAAAGAACAATTTTTTTTTAGGCGGCTCGCAATTGCAATCCTCTTTCTTTTTAGGGTGAAGTGCTTGGAACCACGCCATTCCCAATCCGAGCACCGAGGCAGAAATAAAATAAAGTCTGAACGGTTCAAGCCAATGGAAAGAAGTTGCTAAACTACTTGTTCCTGCCATGATCGCAAGGACCGGTGTGATACAGCACACTGATGCACTTAGTGCTGTCAATATACTTATAGTGATTTCAGTTTTCATATCAATTCTAAAATTTTGTTGTCAGTTATAAGTCTAAATATTGGTTTAAAGATGCTGGCGTATTCGGTGCTCATCGAATAGAAAATTGTCTGCCCAGTCTTTTTAGAGGTTATTATTTTCCCATCCTTCAATTTTCGGAGGTGTTGGGAGATTGCAGAAATGTTCATTCCCAAAATGTCACTCAGATCACAAACACAAAGTTGTCCTTCTACTTGTAGGAGAAATAGGATTTTGAGACGTACCCCATTTCCAGCTAGGTTAAGGGAATTGGCAAGATGTTCAGCTGATTTGTCTATATGGCTGATCTTTGCTTTGCAACCGTTAATCTGGTTAATGTCTGCAAAAACCCTAATACAAGTGTTCTTCATACTTTCTTATTTAAGAAAACGCTAAAGTACGATTTAGGTTTTATCTTTCAAAGTGCGATTGAGCGTCAGAAGTGTGATGGCTTGTGTTAATCATGCGAGCCGCCCAAGGCGAACGAAGTGGTCTCCACGGAGTGAGTCCGCGAGCAGGAGGTAGGGTGTGAGCAAGGAGCGCGAAGCTGAGGTACGAGGCGAAGCGCGGTGCGAACTATGAGAAGGCCACGGAATGTGTAATGGGTTGAGCAGTGGCCGCACGAACAAGGGCTGGCGTGATTTTTTGCTTGTGTGTGGTTGGTTGTTGAAAGGAGGCGGATGTGAGTCGGCCAACAAAGCGTTGGGGCAAAAAGCATGACAGCCCGCAGCCCGGACGACAAGCGCAGGCGAGCACAACAAAGGCAGCGGGTGGACTGCAGCTTGCTGAGTGAAAGAGGAATGAACGAAACGGAATGGAGTGGAATGAGCCTCGCGTTGGAAGCGAGTGCAGATTGTGGTTATGTGCGATGAATAGCGTGGCGGCTCATAACCCAAACGGAATGAGCATGAGCGATGGATAGCGAATGGAACATAATGAAGTGTAGAGAATGACGACTGAACGAAGCGGGATGCAGGACACAAGAGCTGCCGTGACGAATGACGCAGCCAAAGCAAAAGGCATGACAGCATGGAGCGAAGCGAAACCTTTAGGCGAACAGTTGGTGCTGCTTGAGGGATTGGATGTGTGGTTGCAGCGGCACGGACTGTGAGTGCTGGCGTGATCTTTTGCGGCAAGGAATGAGGAACACCATATAACCCTGCGGGGGGACGCGCGGTGGTCACTAACTAAAACTAACCCAATTTTGAAATAATTATAATCCTTGTGCTCTATAATTTCATCCTTTGTATCCGCACCGCATTTAAGATTTCTTAACCCTGTAAAAATACCTTTGAACACCCAATTCCCAAATGGGCGTGAAGCGAACATACGAGTTGCCAATCAAAGCAAAACCTACTGAAAAATCAATTCTGAAATTCGACTTTGCTATTCGTTGAATACCAGGATGGACTTCGATGTAGGAACTTGCTGCCAGCGGGATGGAATTTGAGGCCAACTCTACCCCGTTCTGAATTACTCGTGCGGCATCGTATTTCTTGCCACGAAATTCCAAGTACACATTCCAATTAGGCTGATCATAGTCAGTGTAGTGCTCAGGCGCAAGACGGTATCCAAAGGAAAGGTCGTATCGGACTGCATCACCGAAATAAATAGTGGTTGGTAAATCGGGACCGCCTGTAATATCAGTTTGTGTTTCGGAGTATGAGTCGGGCTTGATCAATCCGCTGGTGAACGATACGGCAAAACGATTTTTAAGGAACGTAGCGATAACTCCATATCCATATCCTCCGGTATCATCCATTAAGTTGGGTTCCGCTTCATCATGGGCTACAGCTAGTTTCGACCATTCGCCATAACCAGCGATCCTGAAGTGACTATTCTTTTTGTCTATCGACACGAATCGATACTTGGCATACAGATGGACTCCACTGAACAAATAAGGATAATTCACACCTCGTTTAGGACTTTGTGTATAATAGTTGGTTTGATTTCCGGTATGTGTATGATTGATCAAGTCAGGAGGCAATTTCCTGTCATGATGATTGGATATTGAGCCAGTCAACAATACAGATAGTTTTGAAGTAACCCCGTACATCGCGCGGATGGCGTACATAGATCGGGTAAGATTTACCTCCTTATAATTTTGATTGAGCACCCGGAGGCCAAGTACATTTTTCGGGACGGAGCTGGCCGGTTCATTTAAAGGAAATAATTCCTGTGAAACGCAGGGCTTTACGACTGTTAACAAAAAGATATAAATTAAAACAGACTTATATTTCATGTATCAAATACAAAATGTTTTGATCAGGAGAGATTCCTAATTTCTTTTTCCATTGATTGCTTTCTTTCTTAGGAAGGAACCCCTCATCGATCAATGTCAACGTAACGCTATTTGGTAATGCATTACTCTTAAATTGAAGCCATTGGTAACGCTGACCTTTGAAGCTAAAAAATCCGTCCTTGTCGATTTGTGTATCTCTAAAATCAAATTGAAGGCGCACGAACCGAACAGAGAAACCCGCATCAGTAATTGCTTTTGTTATTCTTTTCAAATTTATGGCCTCAACATCTTTCACGTAGATTCTTCCATCGGTGTTCTCCAGACTCATGGTCACACTGTCAACAAATTCTATTCGGCTTATGCTCTTGTCCACACTTCGTGTGCATAACGAGCACGTCAGCCCATTGATACCCACATCTATCCATTTAAGTCTTGCAAATGACTCCTCCGGCACAAGGCCAAAAATCATTACCAGTAAGAAGATTCCTAAACGAAGATTAGACTTCATACCTATAGTTAGTTTCATGGGGGCTTGACTTAAAATTTCATCTTTTGAATTCTCACCGCATTTAGAATGGCAAGCAATGCCACACCTACGTCTGCAAACACAGCCTCCCACATGGTAGCCAACCCTCCGGCTCCGAGAACGAGTACAATTGCCTTTACTGCAAAGGCCAGGCTTATGTTTTGCCATACAATCCGTTTGGTTTTCTTGCCGATGTTAATCGCCATTGGGATTTTTGAAGGTTTATCGTCCTGTATAACTACATCCGCAGTTTCTATGGTGGCATCACTACCCAGGCCTCCCATGGCAATACCTACATCACTAAGTGCTACAACGGGGGCATCGTTTACGCCATCGCCTGTAAAGGCAACGCTACCACCGGTTGCTTTTATCTCTTTTACCTTGTTCACTTTATCTTCGGGCAGTAAATCGCCAAAGGCATTATCAATACCCAGTTTTTCTGCTACAAGCTTTACGACAGAACTTTTGTCGCCACTGAGCATAGTGGTTTTTACGTTAAGTTGATGCAGCGCTTTTATAGCAGATGCTGCATCTTCTTTTATTTCATCGGCAATAGTAATGTAGCCAGCAAATTTCTTGTCATAGCCAACTGCAATAACCGTGTAAACAATAGAAGCAGGGTCTATATCATACGCTATGGAAAATTTGTCCATCAGCTTAAAATTACCTGCCAATATTTCTTTGCCACCTATCATGGCGCGTAATCCATGACCCGCAATTTCTTCCACGTTGGTTATTTCTATTGTACTGTCCACTGCGCCAGCATATTCATGTATAGCCGTTGCCACGGGATGCGTACTCTTACTTTCCAGAGCATTTACCTGGCGAAGCACCTCAGCCTTATCAAAATTTTCTTTAATCACTACCTCTTGCACTTTAAAAACACCTTTAGTTAGTGTTCCGGTTTTATCCATCACTACGTTTTGTATACCTGCCATGATGTCAAGGAAATTACTTCCCTTAAATAAGATTCCATTTTTGGAGGCTGCACCAATACCACCGAAGTAGCCAAGTGGAATGGAGATGACCAACGCACACGGACAAGAGATAACTAAAAATATCAAGGCACGATACAGCCAATCACGAAATACATAGTCATTGACTGCGAAGTAAGGAATGACAATGATGAGCACGGCTAATGCTACTACTGCGGGAGTATAGTATCGTGCAAATTTACGGATGAACAATTCGGTAGGTGCTTTTTGTGAAGCAGCATTCTGCACCATGTCCAGAATTTTGGAAAGCTTACTGTCCGTATAGGCAGTAGTTACTTTAACTAAGACGACTGTGTTTAAGTTGAGCATACCCGCTAACACAGTATCGCCCTTGGTTTTTGTATCGGGCGTGCTTTCCCCGGTAAGGGCAGCCGTGTTGAACGATGCAGTTTCCGAAAGCAGTTCGCCATCCAGCCCTAGCTTTTCTCCAGGTTTTAATTGGATCACCGAACCGATAGCGGCCTCTTCCGCTTTGATAGTTTTAGTTTGATTGTTCTCAACAACCGTTACTTCATCTGGCCGCTGATCGAGTAGGCTTTTAATATTCAATTTTGCACGTTTGACAGCAAGTGTTTGAAAAACCTCGCCAACAGCGTAGAACAACATCACAGCAACACCTTCAGGGAATTCGCCAATGGCAAAGGCACCAATGGTGGCGATGCTCATCAATAAAAATTCGGTGAATACTTCGCCACGTACCATTGCCTTTGCTGCATCTTTTAAAACAGGTAGGCCCACAGGAAGGTATGCTGCTACATACCACAACGTTCGCACCCAACCCTTGAAGAACGACAACGGGATGTAATTGTCAATGATGATGGCTGATCCCATCAACACCACGCTTATCATTGCAGGCAAAAACATTTTGAACGTGCTTTCATCTGACGTGTCATGATCATGGCCGTCATCATCACTATGTGTATTGGCTGCCTTGTTTATTTTTTCTTCCTGTGTGCAGCAGGTTATGTTGCCCTGTGCATCATACGTATGCTTATGATTGGGATCTTTAGTAGTCATGGGGGATTTCAGTTTAGTGAGTTACTCTTCTTCTTCGGTGTTTTTCATTTTTGAAAGAATGGCATACGCATTCTTGACTACGACCTGTGCCGTCTCGGTTGCAAAATCGGAAGGAAGCATAACTTCAGTATAACCCATTTCGCTATTGCCGGTTTGAACTTCTAACATAGTGAAGTGATATTCGGCTTCGTGTTGCTCTTTACTTTCTTCTTTCAGCGCAGCATGTGGTTGTTCACTCAGTTGATAGAAAATATATTTCTTTCCCTGGTAATCGATGATGGCTTTATCGGGCAGGGCAGCAACTTGAATTCCACCGGTTTCAACAACAGCTTTCAGGTACATTCCAGGAAGCAAGTTGGTGTCTTCCTTATCGATGTGACAATGGATGCGAATTGTGCGGTCAGCGCTAATCTCCCGACCTAATAAATATACAGTGGCGATCCTTTCCTTCGATTCGTTGGCAAGAGTGAATCGAACCTTTTGTCCGATCTTGAGTTTAGGCACGTCTTTCTCAAATACCGTAAGCTCGGCATGCAGATGTTCCGTGTCAACAATTTCAAAAAGGATGTCGGTCGGGTTTACATATTTGCCAATGTTGACGTTCACCTCTGTTACGTAACCATCAATGGGCGAGTAGAGATTGATTGAGCTCGTTATATTGCCACCCTCCAAAGAGGCAAGATTAATATTCAGCATCTTTAACTTGGCTTCAAGACCTTTGGTTTTTGCCTGCCAACTCGAATAGGTTGTTTTGGCTTGTTGCAAGGTCTTTTGAGCATTTACATTTTCTTTAGCAAGATCCAACTGCCGATCGTAATCTGCTTTGGCAAACTCAAGCTGGTTCTTCGCTTCAATATAATCCTGCTGCATTTGTATGAAGTCGAGATTTTCCATGGTGGCAATCACTTCGCCCTTTTTAACTCTTGACCCTTGCAACAAAGACGTAGTCTTTAAGAAACCTCCGAGTGGAACCGAGATGCTGACCATCTGTTGAGGTGGAACATCCAGTTTGCCATTTACTTTTATAGTGCCGCTAATTTGTTTGTTTTCAACTTTGCCTAGTTCAATATCTGCTGTTTTGTATTGAGCGCCAGTGAACTCCACGGTATTTTCCTCTTCCTGGTGGTGGTCTTCAGTTATTGCTTCTTCGGCTGTTTTGCTTCCGCATGACATAGTCAATGCTAAACCAATAATAATAGAAAGTATAGAAATTAATTTAGTTGTCTTCATGGTTAATCTTATTTAGTGCCCGATAAAAATTCGATGTAGATAATACTTTGATTGTAGTCACTCAAGGTCTGCAAGTAGCCTTCTTTTATGCTGATCGCATTTCGAACGCCCAGCAGATATTCTGCATACCCTATTTCACCTCCGCGAAAGGCGATCTGTGATTGTTTTAGGATCAACTCAGCATTGGGTAAGGCGGAAGAGCGGTAATACTCCAAACTGCTTTTGCTTTTTGCATACTGCTGTGCCGCCTGCTGCAATTGACCGTGTAATGTGGTCTGATAATATTGGTAATTGCTTTGGGCTGCCTGACGATTAAACTCTGCGGCTTTAACTCTTCCCTGATGCGGAACGAACCACAAGGGAATGGAGACACCCACTTGAATGCCCGTGAATCTATCCTTGCTGGTGGCAATCGCTCCCGTTTCGGTGTTAGGTACATCAATAAGAGTTTGATTGAAATATCCGATCAAAAAATCAGGGGCAAATTTTGCAGCTTCAACTTTCTTCTCACTCTTTGCCACTTCAATTTGTTGACGCATAAAGGCCAATGACGGGTTAGCGGCAAGTGCGGTTGTGTCTGGTGTTTCAATGAACTCAAGTTCGCGTAAGGTATTCTCTGAAATCTCTGGCAGTGTCTCACTATTAAGCAATGTTTTCAATTGTGTACGAAACACGGTGATAGTAGATTGATTTTGGCGAAGCTGGTTTTTGACTTCGTTGCGTTGAGTTTCTGCTGTGGCCTGTTCCAGTAAATTGGTTTCACCTGTTTTATAGCGAAGTGTAGCTGACCTCAGGAAGCCTTCGTACAGACTGTCCTGCTGAAGCAACAATGTATTTCGTCCTTGCAAAAAAGCAATCTGATAAAAGACTTGCTTTACCTGATACACCAATTCATTCTCTGTTGATGCCTTTTTCAATTCTGATGAAGCAATCAACGAGCGATTAAGAGCGCCTTGACTTCCGAAGGCTGCAAAAGGAATACTTTGCGTAATTGTAAAGTTGTTGTCGTTCTTCGCATAGCTGTTGTATTGACCATGCAGCAACGAGACATTTGTCTTTGGCAGATCAAAGGATGTCTTCTTTAACTGCTTCTGAGACTCAACCTCATAAGCTGCACTCTTGATGCCTATATTATTTTGTAAGGCTACATCGATGGCTTGTTCAACAGAAAGTTTGGATTGCGAAAATCCCGTAAGAGAACAAAAACCAAATAGTAGAAGGATATATTTTCTCATGTCTTTAACTTTTTACAGTTTCATTAAAAATCGTGTTTATCAGGTAGTGGCCATTTTCGTCAGGTTTGCTTAGCGCTTTGCGTTTAACGGCTCGTAACCGTTTTACCTTTGCAATAAAATCAGGAAATGACGAAAAGTCTTTTTCAAGATTTTCGAGAGTCAGGATTTTGGTTTCGCCTAAGCGTGTCAGACTATAGTAATACACAGTGCTTGTAGCTCCCTTATAACCTTTCCATCTTCTCAAGTATAAGATAAGCCCCGATTCGTCAACGATTTTTGCGTAACCGAACTCACGGTTGGTTACAAAACGATAACTCGCACCTTTTTTTGTATAGCCATAGACTCCGCCATTCTTGATTTTTACTTTTACATCGGGTTGCTTTATTATAAGATGTGACCGGGATGCGCCAAAACTATTTTTGCTATTGCTTAGATCAACTTCATAAGAAAGCTTTTTAGACGCATAGTCATCCTGTGTTTTATACACTCCTGCTATTTGCATAGTATCCTGTGCGTTTACATTTACAAATCCTACCATCACCAGAAACAAAATGATTGTCATGACATTTGGTTGTAATTTCTTAGAACCAATTTTCTCAAAGTAGATGAACAGGCAAGGCAGAACGATCAGAGTAAGTAGTGTTGAACTGATCAACCCTCCGATCACAACAGTGGCCAATGGTTTTTGAACTTCCGCTCCTGCACTGGTTGCTAATGCCATCGGCAAAAAGCCAAGAGATGCCACAGCAGCCGTCATTAACACAGGGCGAAGGCGCACCGAAGTTGCCTTCAATACAATCTCACGCAAATCAGTCATGCCTTCTTTTTTCAGACGGTTGAACTCCGCGATGAGCACAATTCCATTTAGCACGGCTACACCAAAAAGTGCGATGAAGCCAATACCTGCAGAAATGCTGAACGGCATACCTCGCAACATCAAAGCAAACACGCCTCCTATGGCAGACATTGGAATGGCCGTGAAGATGAGTGTCGATTCCTTGACTGAATTGAACGTGAAAAAGAGCAACAGAAAAATAAGTAATAGAGCCACTGGCACTGCAACCGACAAACGTGCCTTTGCTTGTTCCAGGTTTTCAAACTGCCCTCCGTAAGTTGGGTAATACCCCGGTGGGAAGTCGACCTGATCTACTTTTTGTTGAATCTCTTTCACCACGCTGGCAATGTCCCTTCCGGCCACATTAAACCCAACAATGATCCTTCGCTTGGCTTCTTCACGTTGTATCTGGTTGGGACCAATTATGAATTCGACTTCTGCCAATTGCTTTAGAGGAATCTGGTCTCCTTTCGGAGAAGTAATAAAAAGATTACGAACATCTTCGATGCTCTGACGGTTTTGAATTCCTAATCTCACCGTGAGGTCATAACGTCTCTCGCCTTCGTAAACCACGCCTGCAGCTTGCCCGGCAAAAGCGGTGTTGATTGCCTGGTTTACTGTTTCGATGGCTAGCCCGTACTTGGCCACTTCATCGCGATTGATGATGACCACAATCTGCGGGAGGCCAGTAACTTCTTCAATGTATAAACCACGGGAACCTTCCACCGTACCAACAATTTTCCCGATCTGTTGTGAAAGCCCGGTAAGTACATCCAAATCTTCTCCAAATATTTTGATCGCCACATCTTGTCGCACACCCGTCATCAACTCATTGAATCGCATTTGAATGGGTTGTTGGAAACCGAACGTAACACCGGGAACAGATTCAAGCGCCTTACTCATCTTTTCCATTAGCTCTTCGCGCCCGTGAGCTTTCTTCCATTCACTCCTGTCTTTTAAGATTATCATAAGATCGCAGGCTTCAATTGGCATAGGGTCGGTTGGTATTTCTGAAGATCCGATCTTACCAACCACTTCATTCACTTCATCAGGAAATTCGCGAAGGATAACATCAGCGCCCTTGGTTGCTGCATCAACTGTATAGGATAAACTGCTACCCGTAAGCACTCGTGTTTCAACTGCAAAATCTCCTTCCTCAAGCGTTGGCAAAAACTCACCACCCATATTCAAAAACGCGATGACACTAAGCACGAATAAACCTGTTGCAGACACGATCACGATGACCTTATGTTTCATCGCACTGTTAATTACCGGACTATATACACGATGGAAGAAGTCCATCATTTTGTCGGATAGGTTTCGCTTGTGTTGAGTTTTTTTACTAAGAAACAGAGCCGACATCATGGGCACGTAGGTAAGAGAAAGGATGAACGCACCGAGAATAGCAAAGCTGACCGTCTGCGCCATCGGTTTGAACATTTTTCCTTCAATGCCCACAAGAGCAAGTATGGGTAAGTACACAATTAAGATTACGATCTGGCCGAAGGCAGCACTGTTCATCATGCGTGAAGCGGACAACTGCACTTCTTCATCCATTTCCTGCTGAGTTAAGGTCAACGCATTTATTTTTGGGTCAATGGATTTTCCTGTTATATGATGAAGCGTGGCTTCCACGATAATAACCGCGCCATCCACGATCAAACCAAAGTCGATAGCACCAAGGCTCATGAGGTTACCCGATACACCGAATACGTACATGAGTGAAATGGCAAACAGCATGGCCAAAGGAATGACAGAAGCTACCAATAACCCTGCTCGCCAATTGCCCAGGAATAGCACCAGCACAAAAATCACAATCAAAGCCCCTTCCATCAAATTCTTCTCCACCGTTCCGATGGCACGGCTAACTAATTTACTTCGGTCGAGGAATGCATCAATCTCAAGCCCTTCCGGCAGCGATTTTTCAATTTGCACGATGCGTTCTTTAACACGATTAACGACAGCGTTTGAATTTTCACCTTTCAACATCATCACGATAGCACCCACTACTTCACCTTCGCTGTTGTAGGTCATAGCTCCATAACGATTTGCAGCCCCGAATTGTACAGTGGCTACATCGCGGACCAAAATTGGTATTCCTGCCTCGGTATTCTTAATGACGATTTTACCGATGTCATCCAGAGAACCAACAAGGCCTTCGCTGCGGATAAACCATGCGCTCGGCTTCTTGTCGATGTAAGCACCACCTGTGTTTTGATTATTTTTTTCCAGTGCTGAAAAAACTTCACCAATGCTCAGATCATAACTTCTCAACTTATCAGGGTCAAGGGCTATCTCGTACTGTTTTAAATAGCCGCCAAAGCTGGCCACATCTGCAACACCAGGTGTACCCAACAATTGTCTTCGCACAATCCAGTCCTGGACACTTCGTAAATCCGTAGGGCTAAACTTATCTTCGAATCCCTTCTTGGGTCGGATGATATATTGATAGATCTCCCCAAGCCCTGTTGTTACAGGCCCCAATTCCGGAGAACCAACTCCAGGTGGAATTTGCTTTGCTGCCATCGTCAACCTTTCGTTGACTTGCTGACGTGCCCAGTACACATCTACATTATCGAAGAATACAATAGTCACCACCGAAAGACCGAAGCGTGAAAAGCTTCGAATCTCTTCAACATTCGGAATGGTTGCCATCGTCTGCTCAATTGGAAACGTTACAAGCCGTTCGATATCAAGTGCCGATTGTGAAGGTGCAACGGTGATGATCTGCACCTGGTTGTTAGTGATGTCTGGCACCGCATCGATGGGAAGTTGTGAGAGCGAATAACTTCCCCATGCAATGAGGCCGAGCGTTAATAGCCCGATGATTAATTTATTTTTTATAGAGTAATGAATGATTTTATCTAACATATAAGTCAGTGATTAAAATTTAGAGTTGGAAGGATTATCACAAGAAGCAATACAAAAAGGAGAAGAAGGCCAACGAGCATCCATAAGGAATAGCGGATAATCGTAGAGGCAATACTTTTCTTGTTCTTTAGTTGTTTCTTTTTCCGTTTTTGATTTTTCATGATAAGCCCTAAATATCTTAGCCGAGACAAACAGTATGTCTCAGAAAGAACTTTCGTCACAGAGACGAATAAAAAATACAGGAGCTTAAATCTTGGGCGGTTGCCAGATGTGGTTGTTGTCGGCCAATACCTGTCTTTCTATATAAGGTATTGTTTCTTTTGTGTTGTGGATAACACCATCAAAGTCTATGTTGGATACGATTGAAAGCCGGATGTGAGCAGCGCAGCATGAACAAATACAAAAAGGGGTACATACATCCTGTTCTTGATCGGAATGCTCATGATCAGAAACACTCACCATTTGTTCACCCTTCTGAAGCTCATCCTTACAAGTATAAGGATCACTACACGGATAAACCGAGAGGGCGGCAATGTAGATGGCTAATATTATCTTCACAATCGCAAAGCTAAACGAAAAGTCGTGCAATTGGGTTGCAAATGAGTAGATGTTTAATGAAATAGGCTAAATTCAATTGAGATCAATTTTTTTTACTATATCGGATTAGTTTCTGGATATGACTTTGAAAAGATTATTGCGTTTTTGCACTAGAAATAAGAAGAAAAACCGAATTGAAATCCTGCCGTTCTGGAAGAAGGGTTGCCCAATAGATCAGTAGTCCAATTATATCGATAGTTAAGGCGTAGGACGGTTTGTGAAGTTGGACGCCAGCTAAGCCCAGGAACAACGGAAACAAAATCCTCCCTAATATTTCCCCCCGTTTCTTTGAATGCACCTATGTTCCAATCTACGTATTCCATACGGCAAGCTGCATTAATAACTGAGTTTTGAAAATCAAAGATTGTTCCCTTAAAGATGGGTTGAACAATATCCAGAAACCCACCGGCTTGCTTATTACCATACTGCTGGGTGTAGGTATCCGGTACGTCTACGTTTATAAAAGCCCACTCTGTAACAAGATAAGTTTTTGTTGGCGAAAGGGTAGTATTAAAATCTATTGCCCATGTATCCACCCTTCTTTTCTCATCGAGTACCAATCCATCAATCTGAAATTTATTGTACACACCACCCATGTAAGAAAGGCCAAGCTCACCAATTTTTTTATTCCTGATGGCTACTTTTGCAGTGATTAACGGCTCGCCATTAAAGCTTTCTTCGAAACGGTTTCGGTTCAGCTTACTGGCAGGTAGAAATGTCTTGTTCTCAGTGTTGGAAATAATTTGATCATCGAAGCCATTCGTCAGGTAGAGTTCGTAGGCGTAAGCCCAATTGTTTTTATGTTTTTTACCATAAATACCGAAGCCCACGTTACTCCACGTGGCGGGAAGCATTTGAGTAGCTGAAACGGGTCTATCAATATATTCCCATTTGGGACCATCATGGTTTTGGTTGAACGCCCCAATGGGATTGAGCACAACTCCACCACGCAAGTTAAACAATGGATGGAACTCAAAGTCGACTGCGGCAAATTCTATATTAATTTCCTTGGTGCCATCTTCAAATTCTATCTCAGACAAAAACTTAATTCGATTAGAAATGGTGGAGGAGACAAAAAGGGTTAGCCTCCGCATTTGAAATTGATGTCCTTCACTTACTCCATCCGTCCCGAGATGCTGCCAATTTGCCTCAACATATCCGCCCAATGCTACAGGCACTTTGCCGATACCAATAAAAGGACGATTATAGACGGCATCTAAATTAAGCAGCAGATTGGTAGTGTCTTTCGGGAGTCTTCTTAACAGCGAAGGATCTATCTGGGCAAGCAAAGGGTTAATAAGTGACAAGCTTATTAAAAACAGGAAAAAGGATTTTGCTTTCATGATGATCGCAAGTCAATGAAAATATTGTTGGTAGATGCGACCACTGGGAAAGTACGTAGGTTAAGCTCTGCTGGGCCCTGTGTGTTAATGCCTTTGTTATTGAACTCGCTTCCATGGCTGGGACAATGTAAATGATCACCAGCAGCTTGTAATTCTGAACCTTGATGACTGCACTGCATCCACAAGGCACTGTACTCATCTTCTGAAAAGCGATACACGTAAATAGGAAATTGCAGCTTTTCATTCGCTACAATAATAAACGACCTTCTCTCTTGCCGTCCCTTTTTTTTAACAACGATAAATTCATCTTTTGAAACTGTAAGGCCGTTTGGCTCCATTATTCCACGTGTATAGTTTGTTGCTTGACAGCCAGCGAGTAGGGTTGGAATAAGTGTGCCACTTAGGCAAGCAACACAACTTTGTTTTACAAACTCTCTCCTTTGCATCATATTCATAAACTTTCAAGAAACCTGATCAGGTTTTTCTTTTCTTCTATCGACAATATTTTAAATGCTTGCTGGCTTTGATTTCCCTCGCCACCATGAAGAATAATCGCCTCTTCAATACTCTGCGCCCTTCCATCGTGCAATAAATAATATTGACCTCCCTGCGAATTTTTAGAAAGACCTAGGCCCCATAGCGGTGGTGTTCGCCATTCGAACGTTTTTGCAGATCCTTCTGTATATCCATCGTCTAACCCTTTCCCCATATCATGAAGAAGCAAATCGGTATAAGGATAGAATGTTTTATTGGCGAGCGATTTAATAGATGATGCACCCGTTTTCATTTCTTGGCGATGGCAATTGCCGCAACCGATGCTGGAAAAAAGCTGCTTGCCTTTGAGAATGGCTTCATCTTGTGGGCGGGCAATGGGAGCTTTTAGTGTATTTAGATAAAAAACTACATCCTGAACCGTTTGATTTGTAATTTCAGGATCAATCTCTAATCCTGAGTGGGTGTCATTGGGCTCATAGGTTGACGTTATGCCAATATCTTGATTGTAAGCTTGTGCGGTTTGTTGTAGCAAATCATAAGCCGCTCCCTTTTTTCCAAAACGAGCTATATATTTTCCATTTTGCTCAATACTGCCTGGTCTTGGTAAGACATATGATTTCAAAAAAATCCAATTGGGTACACCGCTAATACCATCACCGTTCAAATCATTGGGATCTGCCCACGCCAAAATATTTTCATCTGTAACGGCATTGAGAAAGCCTAAGCCTGTGTTTGCAGGGGGAGTGAATCTTGAAAAAGGGATGCCCGAAGGAAGCTGCTCTGGAGTAAACCCTGGATTGGCTCGGTGCTGCAGTTGGGGGCCGCCCATTGTAAGAAAGTGATTTCCTGTATCATCGCTCTGGCCAAAGCGTGTGAGTGTAGTAAACGGATGCCCCTTACCATCGCCAGCATGGCAACTTCCGCACGAGGTAGCCACGAACAATGGCCCAAGCCCATTGAAAGTTGTGAACACCTCATCATTGAAAGCCGCATCACCCCTTAGGAATTGGAGGTTTTCAGATTGGGTAAGTCCATCAATTGAGCCATCAAGAATGGAAGAACTCTCAGGCATGGGTGGCTCTAATTGTTCACAGCTAGTTATTGCAACCCCGACAATTGCAAGTATTAAAATTTTTATCCTTGAGATCACTAATATAAAATTAAGATTAGCAAAATTAATAATTTAGATTAGTCTAAAAAATATCTTAGCACTTTAATTTTAGGCGCGTAAATAAAGCGGATTCACATATATCCCACCACAGCAATACGGTAGTTGAAAATTTTACCCTACAAAAACCAAAGATTGTCTTTTCCGAATTGGGGGATTTCGTCTCCATCGAAATGGGGAGCGATTTGGGCAACCATTTCCGGGTACTTGATTGTGACTGGGAGGTTTTGTTGCCTTACTGATTTCCAGTACATCCTACTGAATTGGTACACTTGATCAATCAGGTCTTTTACCACTTGTGTCTGTTCTAATTCTTTTGGCTTATTGCAATCGATTTTTAGTTTGATGGGAAATGGATAGCCGTCTGAAGCTCTGTATTGACCCGATAATGAGTAGCGTGTATTGTTGCAAAGTAAGTACTTGTTTGAACCTATGTTAATGTAAGTGCCACTGAGCGGCAAGAGTTCTGGCCAGCTTTTGTCGAATGCAATTATATCTTGCGATTCCGTCTTGTTGATGGTAACAATGAATACTGGAATATCTAACCCCAACTCATTCAAGCCTTTTTCAATGGGCTCAAGTTCTTTGTCGCTCATTGTTTTGTAGAAGTGAATAATCAATTTATCGGGCTTATTATTCACACTGGCATATTCTCTTACTGAGCGCATGATTGAACCTGCAAGAATTTCCACTTCGCTTTTCATGAAATACTCAAAGTTGTTGAAGTGGCCAGTGTTGTCAAAGCTGAACGAGCTACCGATGTACTGAACATCACTATGCTTGAACGCGCCTATACCTACTATAAGCTCGTTTTTCTTGGGCGTATTTAAGCGCCAGGGAGTGCCTTTTAGCTTAGCTAAGATTGCTACTGCTACATTTGATAAACTGTATTGGTAATCAACTACTTCGTCCTTATTTGAATCGATACACTGGGATGTGATGCCTCGCTTTAAAAGCATTTCTTTCACCTTATAATAGATTTCTCTCTTTGAATCGTCATTTTCAAATTTTGAAAATGGAGTTATGTAAATGGCGATGTATTGCAGGTCGCGATCGATGTTTCTTTTGTTCAGCAGTATTTCTTCAATTTCTGCCACTGGATTATCCTTATTGTGGAATACAATACTAAAGTTTGGTTCTGTATGGAAAAGGATGCGCGCAAATGCATGAAGGCCTTTGAAGGATTTGTGGCCTTGATGGAAATATACGTTTAGTTTTTTAGCGACATCCTTATCATCAGCATGTGTTATGAAGAACAAGTGTACTTTGTTATAAGGTGGTTTATCGTATGGGCCGCCATTGACTATGCCAGAGTACGGAACTGAATTTAGATGCGGAACACCCGATTCATTTTTACCGAAGCAAAGCATATTGCTATTCTCGGTGGTTTTGTTTGTGCGCAGTTGGTCTACTTTCAGAAATTCATTTGAGTGTAACGGAAATGCCTCTTTAAAATCCTTACTCTTGAAGAAAGAACTTATGAAATTTTCAACCTTGCCTAAGTATGATTTGTAACGATTGCCACGAGCAGGAGTATCAAATGGAATGTTTAGTTCTGCCTTTAAGTCTTTGCCCAATACTGCAAAGCATTTTGAATAGTCAGCTTCTTTTATTTTGGCTAGGTCATCGAATCTTTTTATTTCGTTACCGAAAAGGACACGTTTAAATTTCGTTGGAGATATTTCCTGAATCAATTCCGCTATTGGTTGATTCCATACTTTTGATTGGCCATCGTACGAAATTACTAGCTCCGGGAAAGCGGAAACCGTTGCCAGTTGAACCTTGACCGTGAAACGGTCATACATTTTATATTGATCTGGACTCTTGCTTATTGTTGGCACCCATACTTGCGTTTCTTTTATGAAATTTGTTTTGACAACTTGGTTAAGCTTCTTCTGAAAGATGTATTTAATTTTTCTATTGTAGTACTGCTTTATTAAATCAGAGTTTTCAGTTTTAAAATCTATTGGCAGAGCGGTGAAGCCATCCATTTTACCATCATACGTGCAGCCTATAAATTTTTGATCAGACGAGTTAAGCCCTGGGAAGATAGAGTTAATGGCATTGGGAAATACATTTCTGTGCAAGCGCGAATGCTGTTTTGGCTCTTCTCGATGGAAATAAAATGGAACTGCTTTTTTAGGCCAATCAAATGTGAGTATGTTGAAGTGTAATTGCTGTGCCATTTGCTACTGATTTTGTTAATGCATTATTTTTTTCCCTTTTTAGGTTTATCCTCCTTCGCCTTTAGTTTTTTTATTTCTTTGTCAAAGTCGCTTACAAAATTTTGGTCTTGTATTACCCTAAATTTCTCGTATTCCTTTTCTGCCAGCTTCATTGCCACTTCATGACTTATTTTGCCAGCATCTTTCAATATTTGATACTCATTGAATTTTAGGAATGCATCTAAGCGGCTTACCCAATCGGTCATCTTCATTGGTATTTGGCGCGATGCCTGTAGCTCTGCAAAATCTAAGTACATTGTTACTACCCGCTCCAGTTCTTTTATTTCTTTTTCGATGAGGTAGTTTTTGGCGATGCTTATATCACCTTTTAGCACTTTACCCGATGGTGCGTTTTTCCATGTTTGCAAGCCCATGTTTGGCTTATTGGCACTTGCCCTATCCGCGATTAGCTGCGCTGCTGTTTTGCCGGATATGGCAAAATGAAGCTTGTTCTGGACTGTTTTAAAGAAGGTTTGAGTTATCTCAGCATCTTTGTTGTAATCGATACTGCACTGCTCATAGATGTCTGTTATTTTGAGGTAGAAACGCCTTTCACTAGCGCGGATTTCCCTGATGCGCTCTAAGAGTTCATCAAAGTAATCTTTGCCAAAGCGTTTGCCTTGCTTTAGGCGCTCATCGTCTAACACAAAGCCTTTGATTATGAACTCTCTAAGTGTTTTGGTTGCCCAAATTCTGAATTGAGTGGCATTAATGGAATTTACTCTGTAGCCTACTGCTATTATAGCATCTAAGCTATAATAAGACGTTTTGTAGTTTTTGCCATCAGCGGCAGTTGTTTCCAAAATGGAAATAGCTGAATTTTCCTCTAACTCTCTGGTTTCAAAAATATTGGACAAATGTTTGCTTATAGCTGGCACTTTTACTCCAAAAAGTTCTGCCATTGCTTTTTGTGTAAGCCAAAAGGTTTCATTTCCGAAAAGGACTTCCACCTTAATGTGGCCTTCAGGTGAAGTGTAGAATATGATTTCGTTATGCTGTGAGTTATTTTCTTTAGGCATATCTGACAACTTTAAATAGTAGCACCTGATTTATCAATTACCTCTTGCAGTGACCATAAGCCACCCCTTAAATGTGTGTTTGCTAAAAACATCGCTTTCGTTATGGATAGCGGAACTCGCACATTAGCAGTATGTGTGTCAATTATTTCCTTCAAATCTTGCTCTATTGGTTTTGATAAAATTATGGACTTAGTTTTAATGAAATCCCAAAGTTCTTTTTCTTGAAACTGCCAACCGAGAACGGTGCATTTAGGTATTTTTGTGCTCAACACACCAGTTAATTTATCAAGTGAGAAATCGGTAAGTAGCTCAAACATGAAAGTGTAATTCTCTTTTGGGTGTTTAAACCTTAATTGCATTCCTTTTGAGAGCAAGAGTATTCTGACAGGAATTGGATAATTAGATTTTAGACTTTCGATAAGTGCAAATGCCTTTTCCAATTCAACTTTATACACAGGCATGGAAATTTGCTGATAGTGAGCTTGCGGATTTAATACTAATAGCTTGGTTTGAGCAAACGTGTCCTTAATTTCTTGGGTGATCGGCTTATCTAATGTTTGATAGCGTTCACACATATTTCCCCACAGAGTTTGTAAAGAAAGAAATGTACCATCCGTTTTGTACTTCAGTTCTGGAGGCAACCGTTGATTAACTACTTTTTCAAATTCCTTGCGGAGATAGATCGCGCAGGCAGTATAGTCTTTTAAGTCGAAATATTTGTGCGCCTTGTCTATTGGTTCTAATTCACTATCTATAACTACTGGGAACTCTTTCTTTTTTACTTTATCATGGCCTGTGTACATCTCCTTAAATACCCAATTTCCTAATTTATCCAATTGCTTTATTTTGTGAGTTATGAAATCAAACAAGTTCTTGTCATGGGTTAAAAATAGTAGCTGGTAATCTTCTGTGAATTTATTTTCATCATTTAAAAGGAACTCAATCAACTTATCTCGATTGTTCATATCAAGGCTGATCATGACGTCATCAAAGACGATGAATTTCAGTACATCAGGCGCTTGCTCATTTATTCGCTTTTTTAGAATCGTTAACCTAATTGCGATAGCTATAGCGGTAATCTTGGCTTCATTTAAAAATGATTGCGGGCGATGGATATTAACTTCCTTGCCGAGATAAGAGGTTATTTTCAAATCAATCTTGTAAGGCTCAAATGTGTATTTACTATCTCCTTTTTTATGTGAATGCTCTTTATATTTTAGTTCAAAGTTAATGTCATAGCCCAGCCTTTTAAGCATTGACGGTGCATTGGCATTTATAAAGTCAATAAGGTCTTTGAAACTGTTATCAAAATGGCTAGCGAATTTTTCAAACTGAATATTCTCCTTGCTTCTTTTATAAACCTGTATTATATCACCATTCGGTTTAGCATAAGTACCTGGGCCTTCTTTTACCTGTTCCCACATTTCTATTGCACTGGTAACTGGTATCAACGCCCCGTCTCTCCAAATATCAATTGACGGAAACTTGATATATGGTAAAACATACCCTTCAAATATTTTAGCCAGGTCGATAGGTTGCCCATTCCAAAAATCTTGGAACTTATATAATACTTTATAGTTGATAAAATCGGAAGCTTGATTAACCTCCACTGCATCTGGCTTTCCTTTTATAGTCGTATCTAGTAGTGAAACTTCATAAGTTTTTGGAATTGCGTCTGTTGTGTTAATTCTAATGAATGAATTATAGTGTTCTTTTCCGTCTTGCTCTGTCTGCTTTGTTGAATGAATATTAATGAGCGATTGGTTGTGAACCTCCGCATGTTTAAAATACTTTTCAATGTCTGTTACATCATATTTTACGGATGCTTCAAACAACGTGTATAATGACCAATAGACTGAACTTTTTCCGCTGCCATTTTCACCATAAAGCAATAAGTGTTTGCCACCGAGTTTAATGGGCTTCTGTTCATCAAAGAATTTGAAATTGTGAATATGTATCGAATCTATCCTGCTCACTATTGCGTGCTCTTATTGATTACCGTTATAATATCTTTACTTCTAGTTTCAGTTAAAAGCATTCTTTGCCTCACAGGATTTTCCGGCTTTTGATACCAGAGATAGAAATCTTTTATTACTTCTGCCTTATCGTTTTCTGATTTTAGATCAGCGATAGACTTTGGTTCAATGAATTGGAGAACGTCTATGCTGTTTTCTTTCATGTGGCTCTCAAAATACAACTCATATACCATCATGTTGAGCACATCCTCAACGTGTGAAGCAATGCGTTCATTAGTTGTATGGGGGAATAATTGGTCTGAATTTTTATTGTTTAAATAAAGAAGGTAATCAACGAAATTTATAAAAGGTATTTGCTTATCTGGGTAAATATTAGGAATAGGGAATTTTTTACAATTTGCGATAAGAATTTTCGGGAAAGTATTTTTCTCCAAATCAAGATACTTGTATTTATGATAAAAGTTAATTGTTTTACTATTCAATATGGCCAATATATATTTTAGATTTTTGTTTGAGCCTTTTCTCGCGATTAAAGAAAAGCCAATTTGCGTAAAGTATATTTCAGCCTCTGTATAACTTGCAATGATCGATAAGTTGTGTCCAGATAGAATTTGACGTACAACAATTTTGGGGTTCTTAAAAAATTTAACATCCCTTGGAGCTCCTAACCAATTTCCATATTTTAAATACTCCTCAAAATTAAAATCAATGTTATACTTCTGGATATTTTTTCCTGCTATAAGCGGAACATATTCATTCGAAAGCTTTTCAGTGCTATGAAATACTCTATTTTCGATTTGGTCTGTTGTATGTCCTTTAGCTTTATCATACGGAGTAATGCCTAAAGAAAATTCCACTTCATTAACTAAATCAATTTTACTTTGGGAGATAGAATTTAATAGTTGTGATTCTTTATCGTCTTTGAAGATGTTAAATTTAAATAGTTCATCTTCACCCCATTCGTTCCTGTTTTTGGATTCAAAAAGTAAATTGGATAGACTTGGTACTTCATCATTTTTGAAGAAAATACTATGAATAAATTCATTCTTGTTATTCCTGTTTAAAAGTAGAATTACCGTTTCGACTATTGCATTTTCAAATATCGCATCGGGGAGTTTAATTATTTGTTGAACATCTTTTAAAATGAGCTTTCGTATTTTATAATACGAATCATTTAGCAAAAGAGAATTAGGAATAATGAATGCCAAAGTGCCATTCTCTTTCAACAAAGAATGTCCCTTTTCGATGAATATTGAGTATAAATTGATTCTGTTTACAGCAGTACCGTATAATTTGAATAATACTTTTACAAATTCTGGTTTTAGTGCTTTTATATCTACATAAGGTGGATTGCCGATAACAATATCAAATCCGCTTTTTATGCCAAACATCCACCAAGCATCAAACCAAGAGCAACTAGTATCTTCAAACGGTTGCCATTCCCTTATTTTCTCCAAAAAGTCGCCAAGTTTGTATGTGCGTCTTAGACTTTGAAATTCTTTTAGAATATAATCCCTTGTGTTTAAAAACTCTTGTTTAAGATTTTCTTTTTCTTCCTTCTTACCTTCATTAAAATAACGATCTCGTATAGTTTGAAGTTTTTGAATTTCGCCATCCATTCTTAATAAAGTAGGCGTTTGAGTTTTTTCAGCTAACTGTATAAAGGCGTCATAGCCAGATGGGATTAGTGTATTGGCACAAACAATTTTAAAATCAAGGTTGGGTAATGGTTGTGGTTCTTGCTCATCTACTACCAAGCTTAACCAAAAGCGAAGGCGAGCAATGTCAACCGCACCCGCATCTATATCCACTCCATAAATACTTTCTTCTATAATGTGCTTCTTAATAGCTGCTTCGTTTACTTTCTTGAAACCTTTCAGCTCTTGTAAATAAATCTGAGTGTTAAATATTTCGAGTAACAACCCCATAGGAAATGCACCTGAACCTATTGCAGGGTCACAAATCTTTACCTGCTCCAGCGCATCTATAATTTTATACGCATTTTTCTCAGCAAATTGTTTTTCTTCACTGCTGAGATCATTTTGACCAATAAGCTTAGTGATTGTATTTGTTCCTATTTTGTCGCCACTAACTTTTAAAGATTCGTTGCCCAAAAGATATTCTTTCAAACTCTCCTGGCACATGTAATGCACAATCTCTTTAGGCGTGTAGTATGCACCCTTGTCTTTATTGTCTTCCAAAAGGTTTTCGAAGATGTGCCCCAACATTTCGGGATCAACCGCTACCGTGTGTTCATCGGGTGCATCTTCGTAAATGGTGAAGTTGAAGTTGTTGAAGGTTTCAAACAAGGTATTGAAGATTGCCTTTGGCAATTGCAATTTGTTGTAACGCTTATCTTGCGTATCGTCAAACAACCCACCATTCAAATAAGGAAAACGTAATTTGTTGTTTGGATTTTCTGAATCGGGGCTATTTAAGGTTTCAAAGAAAAGCCTTACCAGATCACTACTATAAAAATTATCTTGAGATTTTGATTTCGTAAACAAATCATAGAGGTAGCTCATATTCCCTTCACCCCATTTCTTTGCTTGCTCTACCGCCAGCCAACCTTTCTTTTGTATGAAATACAAAAAGACAATACGGCCCATCATGCGCTTACAGAAATCACGTGCCTGTTTTTCATCTTTGTTAAAAAGACTTCTTAACTGAATGTTGGGTTCGTGAATTATTTGTTCTACGTATTTATTGCCCTTCTTAGCGTAACGCTTGCCGGTGATGAATTGTACAAAGTCCTCATACGTGTCTTTGTATTGTTTGAAGAACTCTTTGCTCAGTTTCTCTACTGAGAAGGCTTCTTCAAAATCGTTTAGCGTTAGGTATTGGTATAAATTACCTTGCTGTTTTTGTATGAGTTTATCAAAACGAATGGCAGCAGTTAATGCCTTTTCATTTTTGCCGAATAGATAGGTATAGCGTTTGGGTGCGGTTTCTCGGTCTTCAATGGTATTGGTCTCTTTGTTCTTTACTTTGCGTTTACTGATGTAACTAAAACGCCACTTATCGCCCTGGACAAATACTACCATTGCACCCGCTACCTGCTTGGTAATGTCCTTTATGAGATTACGCAAGGCAACCCGGTTGCGGGTAAGGTTTACCTTATCGCTTAATTGTACTTCAAAAATTCCAATCTTCGTGTACTCGTCAACTTCATAATTGCCTAAAGAAAGACACTGCTTGCTAATTGTATTTTCGAGCAATTGAATAGGCTGTGCATCTCCATATAATTTTCCATTGGTAAAGTGAGTTTGCAAAAAGACTTTCCATTCTTTTTGCTTGTAGGGATTCTCAAGTAGTTCTCTTATTTCGGTTACTGTCATTTGCAAAAGCTATTAAGGAACGAAGGTTTCTGAGATAATGATTTTCGGTGCTAACGGAGTGTTATCTTTTTTTACCTGTCGCTTGATTTTAGAAGTGTATTTTTCTGAGAGAGCAATCAGCTCTGCTTCCAATTTTAGTGGATTAGTTTCGTTTCTCAGTTTGTACACTTCATTGGTTAGATTGGCATACGTGCCATTCTTTAACAATGGGAGTAAATTGACTGCAGCGTCCTTTGCATTCTCAGCACTTAACGTATCGGCTAACCAGTTGCTTAGTCTAACTACCACTGTTTGAGTACGCACATCGCTGGTGTCATCTTTTCCGCCCACCATTTCTGGCGTGGTAATATCCTTTTCAAACTGGTTTAAAATATGATTAATGTGCTGGTAGTGGCTATCCGGTATAGGAGTAACTCCTACCTCATCTTGTTTGGCTTCAAAAATCTTCACTGCCTTTTCAAAAGGAATAGAGATGGATTTACCTTCGATATGGAAGTAGATATTTTTATGGTCGCCATTTTTTACAAATGCGATGCTTTTTTCTTTGTCCGTTGACTTGCGAGTGCATCGAACCTTTAAAGGCATTTTTCTTATGGTATTGAAATGATCTTCGTTTAGCTCTCTGAACTTACGAAGCCATTCTAAGTATTCTGTTCTGATGTCTTTGTCTTCTTCCTTTTCTTCAAACATTCTGAACTGATCTATGATCTCATCGAGTGTATAGATTTTATTGTCTTCACCGAAGGTGCTATGACTGCTTTGCAATTTCACCAATGATTTTTGACGAAGATTAATTCGATTATCGCCCTGCTCAGAAGGATAGAAGTTATAATTATAAATCGAGTTTGCCTTTGTACCAATTCGGTTAATACGCCCAAGCCTTTGAATTAGCTTTGTTGGATTCCAGGGTGTGTCATAATTCACAATAACGTTGGCACGGTGCAAGTTTATGCCTTCCGCTAAAACATCGGTGGTTAGAATTATATCGAAGTCATTTTTGAATATGCCCTCATAATTCGCATCAAAGTTTTCGCGAATGGTCTCAAATTCCTTATTCCTGTTTTCGGAGGTAATGCTCAGGACTTTGTAAGTAGTTTCATTTTTGAGCCGATCTGATAAGTAGAATAGGGTATCGGCAGACTCAGTGAAGATCACCAATTTGCCTAACTCGTTTTTGCTACTCTCAAAGTAATCAGATTTTAGTAAGTCGATAAAGATGTTCCACTTAGGGTCGTTATGCGGCTCAACCTTTTGCCACTTTTCATTTAGAGCTTCGAGGTTTTGAAAGTCAACTCGCAGACCTTCAATAAAGCCCTTGTTAAAGTCTTTTTGAGAAAACTTTCTGTTCTTGGGTTTTTCATCGTCAATTTTGAAAATCTCTATTTCAATTTCTTCATCGCTCAACCCTTTGTTCAACAAATCTGAAATGTCTAAGTCTGGCGCAATGAAGACGCTATCGCGCTCATACATTTCTATCATTTGCTTGGTAGAAGTAGTGATTTTGCTGAGTGACTTTTTGAAGGCATAAAAACTGCTTTCCAATCGTTTAATCAATTGGGTTTGCATGATGAATGCCAATGATCGCGAAATGGTTTGTGCATTTTGGTACGTGCCTCCATTGGCTTCATCAGTTAAATAGGCGATGGCTTGATAGCGGTAAAAGTCAATCTTGTTTTTGTCGATTATAGCGTTGGCAGTCTCAACAAATAGTTCAGCCAACTCTTGCGGTAATTGATATTGGTTTGCAATTGGGTCGGCTACTTTTGGGAATACAATACCCTGCTGCATAAGATCAATTCTGTACCGATCATTCTTACGAAGGTCGGTTCGTGTCCTGCGAATTGTAATGTCTTTAATTACTTTATCCCTTATATCCGTGAATATGTCTTGAATAGCCTGAAGGTCTAAAGGCGTTTGCTGGATTAAGGCTTTGTACTTTACGATGTGAGGATAGAAGAACTTCTGCAAGTTGGGCTCACCTAAGTTGCTGTTACGAATATCCTGAAATAGTGAAATGAGGTAGTATATATCTTCCGGCTTATTATTTAAAGGTGTTGCTGAAATCAATACCACTTTCTTTTCAAAGCCTTCGATGCCACCGATATTTTCTCTGCCTGATTTACAAATGATTTGTAGGTTTTGAAATTGCTGGCTTCGATGGTTTCTAAATTTATGGGCTTCATCCACCAAGATTAAATCATATCGTTCTTTGTTGTAGTAGTTGTGGTCGCCTTCAACAATTTTATTCAAACTACCGTTGGCAATGAAGTGACATTTCTCGTCTATCCTAAATTCTTTGAATGTGCTTTTCCAATTCTTCTCCAGTGTTGGAGGATACACTATTAATACCTTCGTCTTCGGACCATTATTGATTATAAACTTTTTGGCTAACAAAGCGGCCATTACGGTTTTACCTGTACCTACAACATCGGCTAAGAAGAAACCATTGTGCTTAGCCAGTAATTCGTAACCCTGATTGACGGCATCTATTTGATAGCTCAGTTTCTTAAATTTCTTTAGTGGAATATCGCTGATGCTATCAGGGTCGTACTCGATATTTTTGCCGAAAAATTCAATCAAGAACTTTACATAAATCTCGAACGGTGTTGGCGTTGCTTCTAAATATGTTTTCTTAATGAGAGATGGCGCATCGACTGCGAGTATTTGTGTGCTTTGTTCCCATAGCTTTTCAAATTCAATATCGGCATACATCACGTTTTCATAATCTCTCAATTCAATATTCATTTCATAATTATGTTCTACCTCCTCCAAGCCTAAGCCCTGTGCCGAAAGATTTGAAGATCCCATTATTACCATGCCGTTGGGATTATGCTCGTTGAAATTTGGCGAGAGAAAAATGTAAAATTTAGAATGGAGTTTTTTCGACTTATGCGCTCTTATTTCAATTCTGCCAGAACCAATGTCTTGAATCAATTGTAAAATTCCTTCCTCAATGTTTTTGCCGTATTTGGCATTGAGAATGTCTTCTTGAATAGATTCAATGAAACTTTCTTTTGCATCCTTCGCATTGAGGTTAAACAGAAGACCTTGCTTTTGGGCAAGCGCAATGAATGGGTCAACATTGATTCCGGCAATTACTTTTACTTTTAGGTTTTCGGGAAAGTGTTTGCGAATGGCAAAATAACCGGAAGCCCTAAAGTACCCGATAACCGACTTGAAGTATTCAATATTTTGCATGTGCTCAAATACCCCTACAAACTTTTTGTACAGTGTATTTTCGCCCTGGTTGGTAAAAAAATTGGATGCCATTATTTCGCTTTACTTTTCGATTTTAATTTGATTTGTTCTTCTGCTACCTGCATCGCTTGAATGGCGGTCTTTTCATCTTTCACCATATCATAGACCTTACCGGCTAACCATAAGGATAATAATTCATCCACAGGTACTTCAAACATTTTAGCCAAAACAGGGACGTGCTCTTTTTTTGCATTGCGTTCCCCGCGCTCAATTTTACTAAGCATGGGCGTATCAATGTCTAGTTTGGTTGCCACGTGCTTTTGCAGCAAGCCTTTCTGCTCCCTCAATTCCTTTATACGATTGCCAAAGTGATTCACTTTTCCTTGTTTGACTTGTCAGATAATGACAAATATAATAAAAGGAAGGTACAGAGAAAACAAAGGAAAGAAGGGGTTAAAGACTGGGTTTAAGGATTTTAAGGAAGACGAGAAAGTTAAGGAACCCGAACCGAAATAGATTCCTAAACTTCCTTAGTTTCCTGTACTTCCTGATTTTCAGGATGGAGTGGTTTAGCATTAGGATTTATGTAATGATCCTGTTTTTCGCGGTGGAGCAATCCCTTTTTACAGAACTCAGTGATGTACCCTTCGGCTGTCTTGTCGGGAATGCTTAAAGATGCTGCAATTGAAAGATAGCTCTGCCTATTGAAGCTGGCGGGCAACCCATCTAAGAATTTTTCTTTCTGGTTCTTTCGTCTTGGCAGTGGCTTATCTTCGGGTAATTCTGAAAATACTTTGCTGGCATGTTTTACCAGCACCTTGCACATGGCAAGCGAAGCTTGAAAGTCACGTTCTTCACAAATGATCCGTTCGGACATATCGCCAGATTCCATAATACGCAATGCCGATAAAATCATGGCCATACGAAAGGCAATTAAACCTAAGCGCCTAACCGTAGCCATGTAATCAATGCCTTGCAAACTGAGGTAGGTATTTTGAATTTCCCGAAAGAAAGTATTGAACTGTTCTTGTTGCTCTGCCGAAAGGCAGAATTGAATTTCCTGATTGCTTTCTAGCGATTGATAGAGTGTGAAAAACTCATTACCCAGGTGATCGAAGTAATCGTCTAACCCATTATCGGAACTGATCTCAAACACATTTTTCCAAATAGGTTGGATGTTCATAAAGTAAAATATGAAGCGACTGAACAAGCCGTTCTCCGCGTTGGGTATAAGGGTGGATACTTGCTTTGGAGTGCCAGAGAAAACACCAGAAAGGCAAGGACTTTCAATGTCCACGTATTCTCGATCTGTTCTTCGATAGTAAGAAATGGTTTCATGGTGAAATGCCTTGCGGAAACCATCGCTATAATTGCCATAATCAGTTTTGAACGCTTGTGCTAAGGTATCGCCTTCGGTCTCGAACATTAAGCCACGACCTTCATTGTCTGATAGTAATTGAAAGACACCGGTAGTACTGTTGTTTGCTGGAATGAAGAGCATTTTTTCCGGTGGCTTGTTTGGCTTCTCCGCGCTGGAGTCTTTGCCTTTCTTCTCATTGTATTCCATCATTTCCAATTCGTGCTGCTGCTTTAGTAGTTTGGCCTGATCGCGCAAATGTTTGTGAATCGGTTTTACTAATTGCTTGCAATGAACCATGCGGCCCTTGCCAGCGGAAGCTTTCGCAGTAATGAAAACATAGAGGTTAGGGAAAACCTTTTTGCCATCGTAGATGCCGTATAACTTGTGCAGGCTGGCACTGAGTGAAACGATAGTGCCGAGCAGTAGAATGTCTCTCTCTTCATTGGAGGATGAAATCTTGACAACCTTTTGTAAGAAGGCAGGAAGCTGCCCAAAGATTGAATCTGGAAATGTTGGAAGCCCATCAACAAATTTCTCCCCAGCAGGACGAGGCTTACCAATATTGATACCGGCTTGCTTTGCTCGGAAGAAAAATGTTTTGAGTGTAATGCCCTGACCTTTTGACTTCAAACAATTATTAAATTGTTTATCGCATTCACTGGAAGAATAGTCTGCATAAAAACTGCTTACACGGTGAAAGTAATCTCTGCCGGATTCATTGAAAGCATCGGCAAAAGCAAAACCAATGTCGCGCCAATCGCTGTAAGCGGTGGCAATGTCAATCTGGTTGGCCTCGATTTGACGTATGATCTTTTCGACTTCTTCCGTGTCTGTGTCAGGAGCTTCAAATGAATTGTTTGTCTGCACCGTCTTTAGATTTGGCTGTTCTAACCATTCGGAAGGATTGAATATTTTTCTTTCCATGCTCTACAAATATTTTGGATTGATAAACGCCTCTGCATCGTGAGGCAAAAAGCAAGCTCTTGAAACATCCTTGCCCGATGGATCAACCTCTAACTGGTATTGGTGCTTGAGGTAGTTGGCAATGGCTTTGAAATAATGCTGGTGCTTTGACTTGGTTAAGTCAATCGGTATCACCCATTTCAAGCCATCTCCGGACGGAGAAACAAAAAGCAATTCTGTTTCAAAGTATTCGTCTTGTAATAATCTGGCTTTTAACTCTTGGACATTCTCGACATGATCGAAGTCTATTGTGATTAAACCGGAATGCCTTAGTAACGATTGATCGTTGCGTTTTGAAAACGTTCCCGAGAACGTGACGTACGGGAAATGGCTTGCTTTGTATTTCCTCGCTTCCTGCTTGTCTGTAATGTTACGCAGGGTTGTAGTTTGATCTGCAAATTTGTTACTCAGTAGCAAATAGTAGACATCAAGTAAACTGATTTCTTTATAAGGTACTGTGTTTGAAACAGGGGCTTTAAAGTAGCTGAAGACCGGACTAGTTACTTTTTGTATTTGCAATACCGAAGTATCAGGATCAATTTTTGGCGAACTGCGGAAGCCGCTTTGTTTACCGATGCGTAGGTAAAGTTCTTCATTGAGTTTTTCATAGAGCTCTTTGCCCTCAAGCTTATAGTGCAACCCTGCAAAGTCAAAGGCATCACCTTTACTGATGCTGTTTTCTGTATCGATGTGCTGTGCGCAGTTATTAACTATTTCAATCTTTAATGTTGGCTTGCCATCATTGAAAGGGTTGCCAGTTGGCTGGCAGTCCCTTCCTGAAAGGGAAAGGACTGTTTCACCTGGATAGTATTGCTGCAACACATGAGCGTAGATGTTAAGGCCGTAATGCGTTTTATCTAAAATGGTTTCTCTATTTATTTCCATGGTCTTTTGAGTTTAGGTTGGAATAATTAGAGGTCAACAGATTTTCTAAATCTGAAACCTTGTAATAAAACTTGCCATTGATACGGCTGTAAGGAAGCACACCGGAATCGCGAAGCGATTGAAGAGTGCGCTTGCTAACGTGGAGCGTTTGCATTACCTCTTGGCCATCTACCCAAGTTTCTTTGAAGTTCTGTAACTCGGATTTTTTGAGACCAAGAATATAGCTTCTTACTTCCTCGAAGCTAGTGGAGAGCCGATTGAGTAAATCAATTACGTCTGTCATAACTTATGCCCTCCGTTTTTGATTTGAAAACTCGCTGCCTTTGCTTCTATCTCATCCACTGGCGTGGCTCGGTTACGAAGTAACCATTGGTCGAGCTCAGCCCGTTTGAAATAGATTTTCTTTCCATTGGGCTTATAGTGTGGCACACCTCCTGTACTTGTTAGCTTGTACACATGGGAGGGTGATAGATCAAGGTATTCGCAACCTTCATCGAAGTTTAATACATCCTTCATTAAGATCCCTTGCGAGGTGATCAGCTTTTCAATTTTGTCGAGACGCTTAAATAATTCGTCCATTGTCTTTGTCTGTTGAATTTTAGAAAATGGACTTTTGGCCAAAAGTCATCACCGTTTTTCGATGACAAGACAAAAGTGGGAGGAGCCGACTGGAAGGTTAGAAAGTGGAAATTTGATGTATATATAATTAATTGATTATCAATTAATTATAAGAAACACTGGAAATTTGAAATGGTAAATTGCCAGCAAAATGACGCAATTCAGGAAACGGGTAAATTATCTATCCAGCGCGCTGCAGTGAAAGTGGCAAGCTTATCCGGATTATTACCCCACTCTCTAAACTGTTTGTCTGTTTTTGAGTTGTAACGATGATCTAAGAATTTTCGGATTTCGACAGGTTTGATTGGCTTCTGGCCAGGGAATTTCAGTTTGTTGAAATAACCCTTTTGAAATAAGGTTTGAAAGACCGCTGCTAACTCTTGTATCTGTCCGTGTTTGTCGCGGAAATTATAATTCTCATCGATCAGTTCATTTGTGAAAAGACGCTCTTCAAAACTGGAGAAGCGATCAGCGTTTTTTATTATCGTTTCGTAGCTAAGAATACCTTTTGCAGGCGGTCTAAAATCGAAAGCCTTTGGTGCGAACTGTATAGATTTAGGTTTACTACTTGATGAACCAGTCGTTGAGTTTATTTTGAGTTTAGCAGCTTCTTTAATGAAGGATTTAGGAAGAGTATCTGAATAGTATTTTGCGTTTAGTTCTTCAAATGAAAAAAATTCATCGCTTGCATAGTCTTTATAGGCATCCTGAATTTCAAGAAATATTCTCAACACTTGAAGCCTTAAAAATTCAATGATGTAGCCATCATCAAAAGCGGCACTATTTCCAGAACTACCGATAATCTTTTCAAGGTCATATTTATGAAACTCAATAATCTCTTTTGTGTCTTTGAATTTTTGAGGCAATATTTTATTCAATGAATTGTGTACCCAGTATTTTTTCTCGTTTTCATTTAGCGCACCCGATATACAACTTGTGAAAATGTTCAGGTATTGAATTACATCATTTTCAATAAGCGCATGGTAGTATTTTCGTTTTGCATTTAAGGGCTTTGGAAAATCAACGTCATATAAAGGCTGAAACGAGAAGTGTTCCTTTTTGATTTCGAGAAGCAATTGTTTGTATTTTACATCTGCAATGCCAGTCGCCATCCATGGACGAAGTTCCATGAACAGAATATTTTGAAACGTATCGAGTGCCGGGCTTTTCACTTGGCATCAAAATTAAGAAGTTGACGCTGAAAAGACTCTTTCACGCTATCTTCAAAGCTATCTAAATAGTTTTCAGTAGTGCGGAGGTCTTTGTGGCCAAGGCTTTCGCTGATAAATTCAGTGGGAGCGCCTGAACGTTTTAAAACTGTGGCGAAGGAATGACGGGCGGTATAAGTAGTTAAGTTAATGTTGATGCCCAAATGTTCGCCAATTCGTTTCATGTACTTATTGATTGTCTTGGTTGCCTGGCGAACTTTTGCCAATTCCTTTTCTGAGTTATCAGATTTCTCTAGCAATCCAAAAACATATGTGTCAGGTTTGGCAGGCTTCATGCCCCACTTTTCAATGATGTGTTTGATTTCAGGAAGAAGGGAAACGATTATAGGCTTTAGATCCTGCTTTGTGGTTCTTTCAGTTTTAGCCCTGACAAAATGGATCATTGAATGATCAATGTTTTTGTATTGCAGCCGGGCAATGTCCTTCACATTTGCGCCATTGCATAGGTAACTAAATAGCCAGAGATCGCGCCCGCGTTCTTCCGCCTGGGTGGCTGGTTTATAGTTTACGATCCCTTTTATATCGTTTAAGGTCAACGCTTTTTTAATATTCCTTCCAGATGGTATCTGATATTTTCTTTTGCCAAAGGGATAGAACTCTCTGGCTAGTAATCCATCTTCAATAGCAATGTTTATGATGGTCCGTAAGCTTCTGAGATATATGCCAATGGTAGTAATTGATTTCTCTGCATCGAGCATCCACTTTTCATATTCTGCCAACCATTCCGGTGTGATGTCCCCAAAGCTGAGTTTCTTGCGATTTTTAGTTTTGATGTATTTGGTGAATGAATTATAAGCACATAGGTAACTATCAGCGGTGCCGCTTCTTTCTTCTTTTTCGAGTTGCTTTATATAGGCATCCAAGTAAGTGAGCACGTCTTTGGTGCGATCGGTTCTTTGATCAAACTTTTTCTCAAAGCCTTCGAAGGAGAAAGGGGATAGCTCCTTAATTATTTCAATCGCGCGCTGCTCAATCTTATTGAAGTAAAGCTTATGTTCTTTAAACTCATTTCTTGGCTTTTCGGATTGCGTACGCTGCCAATCTTCAGGCGACAGGTGAACATTGATGGGGTAGTATTTTTGCTCGCGGTTGTAGGTGATTCGAAGCTTAATTGCATAGGTGCCATCAGTTCTTTTTACCCTGGTATCTTGTACGATTGCGGTGGTGACTCCGATCATAAAGTATTGATTTTAAAGCTGTTGATTGTATGTATTACCTTCTAATTATACATACAATATACATACAAATGGGCTTATAATCACCAAAGAAGAGAAGAAAAAAGAAAGTAAAAGTGTATTTTTAGCCTAAAATTAGGCTTTTGTATAATATAAGAAAGTAAAAGAAGCTACCTGAAATGACTTGTAATCAGTAGGTCGCTGGTTCGATCCCGGCAGGGGGCTCATAAGTTTAGAAGCAGTTACATGATGTAGCTGCTTTTTTTATTTAGCTAAAGTTGTTGCTGAATCAATCTCATCAATTTGATCAAACTTTTTTAAATCAATCAGTATTGGGCGTGCCCCTTCGCCTGCGAGCCGAAGCGGCAGCGCAGGCTCGGGTCGGGCTATCGGCACTCGCCAACCTTGCGCACATGCCACTTCGGGCTCAAACAAATGCCTCTATCCCTCACGCGGTTTTGAAACCCAAAGATTAAGGTTAATTTTAAGGGAGCCCATTTGCTTCTTTTGGAAAAGAGTAGGTGGGTTTTTAATTTATAGTGTGCTTTGATCTAATTTCCTTTCATGCCTGAAAAACTCGAACAAATACTCTGGAGAATAGCCGATACGCTGCGCGGTAAAATGGATGCCGATGATTTCCGCGATTACATCCTGGGCTTTATCTTCTATAAGTACCTGAGCGAGAAAATGGAAGCTCATGCAAACAAAATTCTCAAGCCCGATAAACTCACTTATGCTGATCTTAAAAAGCCGAAAGAGAAAAAATTGTACCTGAAAGAAGTGAAAGCAGATGCGCTCGATGCCTTGGGATATTTCCTCGAACCTGATGAACTCTTCAACGAACTGGCCGAACGCGGCAATGCCGAAGGCAAAACCAAATTCATTCTCGATGATCTGACCAAAATTCTCAATCACATTGAGCAGAGTACTATGGGTACCGACAGCGAGGAAGAATTTGGAAACCTGTTTGAAGACCTTGACTTAACCAGCAGCAAACTCGGCAAAACCGAAAACGCAAAGAACGAACTGATTGTTAAAATACTCAACCAATTAAATGAAATTGATTTCGATTTAGATAACTCCGAAAGCGATGTGCTGGGCGATGCCTACGAGTACCTCATTGGCAAGTTTGCCAGTGGTGCGGGTAAAAAGGCCGGTGAGTTTTATACACCGCAACAGGTAAGCAGTGTGCTGGCTAAGTTGGTTACGGTGGGTAAAACCAAACTCAAAAATGTGTACGACCCAACGTGTGGCTCGGGCTCGTTGTTGTTGCGTGTAGCACGAGAAGTAAAAGAAAAAAATGTAGGCAAGTTTTACGGGCAGGAGAGTAACCCCACTACTTACAACTTGTGCCGCATGAACATGATCATGCACAACGTGCATTACAAAAAGTTTGATATTAAAAATGACGATACGCTCGAACGCCCGGCTCATGAAGATATGCGTTTTGAAGCGATTGTGGCGAACCCGCCATTCTCTGCAGAATGGAGTGCGAGTCCATTACACATGAGTAACGACCGATTCTCACCGTATGGCAGGCTTGCACCAAAAGGCACGGCCGACTTTGCTTTTGTGCAACACATGATTTACCAACTGGCCGACAATGGAACGATGGCGTGTGTATTACCACATGGTGTATTGTTCCGTGGAGGAGCAGAAGGTCATATACGCGAGTATTTAATTAAAGACAGAAATTATTTGGATGCAGTGATTGGCTTACCTGCCAATATCTTTTATGGCACCAGCATACCTACTTGCATTTTAGTGTTGAAGAAGAAGCGTGAGCATAGCAGCGATGTGTTGTTCATTGATGCAAGCCAGCATTTTGAAAAAGTAAAAACACAGAATGTATTACGCTCAGAGGATATTGATAAAATCATCACTGCTTATAGAAAGCGCACTACTGAAGATAAATATGCATATGCAGCACAGCTTAACGAAATAGCTGAGAACGATTATAACCTCAACATACCGCGTTATGTGGATACGTTTGAAGAAGAAGATGCTGTGGATTTGAAAGCAGTCTCTAAAGAATTGCAAAAGCTGGATAAGGAAATGAAAAGTACGGATGATGCAATTGCGAAGTATTGTAAAGAGTTGGGAATTGATACACCATTCTAATTGTCAGAATTTGGATTTGTTGGATGAAAGGATTTTAGGATTAGTAAAATGAAAGAGGAAATTAAAGACGACCTAACGTATAAAGTAATTGGTTGCGCAATGAAGGTTCATTCCGTTTTGGGAAATGGATTTCAGGAGGTAATTTATCAACGTGCATTGGCTATTGAAATGCAAAAACAAGGATTAATATTCGAACGTGAATTGGAGATGCCGCTATTCTATGATGAGCACTCCATTGGTAGCCGAAGGGTAGATTTCTTAGTGGAAAATACAGTGATGGTGGAATTGAAAGCGCTTATCAAATTAGAAGATGTTCATTTAGCGCAAGGATTAAATTACCTGGTTGCTTACAAAGTGGATTTAGGCTTGTTGCTCAATTTTGGAGCGCAAAGTTTAGAAGTGAAACGACTGCGTCATCCATTAAACAAACACAATGTTTGAATTTGGATTTATTAGATTAATGGATAAACAGGATTAAAAAGGAATGAAATGAGAAATGACCGCAACACGATTGTGACTAACGAATCCAATAATCTTGTAATCCAACAAATCCAAATTCAGACAAATGGCAGCAACTAAGAAGCAGCTCGTACCTGAATTGAGGTTTACGGAGTTTGATAATTCATGGGAAATTAAAAAGCTAGGTAACGTTATTTTGAAGCTCGATTCAGGTGTAAGTGTCAATTCGATTGACGAGCCAATAAATTCTATTAAAGAATACGGGGTTTTGAAGACAAGTTGCATATCAGGAGGTAAATTCTATCCAAATCAGAACAAAAAAATAATTAATACGGATATTGGCCGAGCTAAACTCAATCCGGTCAAAGGTTCAATTCTAATAAGTAGAATGAATACCCCTCAGTTAGTTGGTGAAAGTGGTTTTGTTGAAGAAGATTATAAAAATCTTTTTATACCAGATAGATTATGGATGACTTCGATAGATAAGAAGGAAGGCAATGCCAAATTGCTTAGGGGTCTGTAAAGTAAACTGTGTCAGTTAATAATTATTGTAATCATATTTGATGTTGTAATGTGGGCAACTCCCACGCTGAAGTTCCTTTACAATGG